>Ga0164242_10008147_pt1 | contig 11379 bp, 13 predicted proteins | sample OricomgcompostMG_FD_108783 | JGI IMG/M metagenome (GOLD analysis project Ga0164242, IMG submission 108783) | Miracle-Growth compost microbial communities from Emeryville, California, USA - Original compost - Miracle growth compost (MG) ...
AGGCCCCGTGGGATCGCGCTCGCGCTCCCTACCGACGCGGCTCGACCAGCTTGTCGGCCTGGCCTTCCACTACGGGGGTCGATTCCGACGGCGCCCGCAGCGCGCGAAGGCCATAGACGCCGATGAGCGTCCCCAGTGTCAGCGACACGACGGTCAGCACGAGGTGGACGCCGAAGAAGGACGTCATGCCGTGGTTCCACGAGCGCTTGTCGGCCCAGATGTTCTTCAAGAATGTCGGCCAGATGATCCACGACCACACGCCGAACGCGACGAAGAACCATGCCACTCGCTTCGAGACGACCACGAACCGAGTATGACCGTCGCCGGACAGCGCGATCGGCCGGCCACGCGACGGACGTGACCGGCCGATCCCGGGCCGACGGGTCAGACGATCGCGCCGAGCTCCTCCGCGTGCTCGAACCCGGTCTCCCGCGCGACGTCGGCAGCACCGTCGTGGGCGCCCGGCCTGCGGTGCCTGCTGACGAGCACGAGCGACAGCACGACAGCCACCACGAGCGCCCCGAGGCTCCAGGTGAACGCCACCGTGTAGCCGTGCACCGTGCCCGCGACGACGCTCGCCGGGCCGTGTGAGTGGATGTAGTGCGCCGTGGCCGTGGCGGCGATCGTGTTCAGCAGCGCGGTGCCGAGCGAGCCGCCGACCTGCTGCGTGGTGTTGACGAGCGCGCTGGCCACGCCGGCGTCGCGGTCCTCGACGCCGATCAGGGCGGTGCTGGACAGCGCGACGAACGCGAAGCCCATACCGAGGCTCATCACGATCTCCGCGGGCAGCACGTGCAGCGCGAAGCCGGAGTGGTCGGTGAGCTGGGTGAACCACGCCATGCCGAGCGCCGCCCCCGCGGCCCCGGCCGCCATCAGCGGGCGCGGGCCGATGCGGGGCAGCAGGTTGCTGGCTGCCGTTGCCGCGACGACGATGCCGCCGCTGAACGGCAGGAACGCCAGCCCCGACTTCAACGCCGAGTAGTGCATCGTGCCTTGCATGAAGTAGACGAGGAACAGGAACATGCCGAACAGCGCGAGCCCGATCAGCAGCGACACGAGGAACGCGCCTGCCCGGTTGCGTTCGGTGAACACCCGCGGCGGCAGCAGTGGCTCGGCCGTCCGGCTCTCGACCACCAGGAACGCCGCGAGCAGCACGACGGCCGCGGCGAGCAGCACGATGGTGCTCGTGGCCGACCACCCGCTCTCGTTCGCCCGGGTGAAGCCGTAGACGAGGGCCACCAGGCCGAGCGTGCTCGTGATGACGCCGGGGATGTCGTAGTGCGGCTTGCCCTCGGCACGGCTCTCCCGGACGACGAGCAGGCCGGCGACGGCCGTGGCGACCGCGATCGGCGTGTTGACCAGCAACGTCCAGCGCCACGACGCGTACTCGGTCAGCACACCGCCGAGGATCAGCCCGAGTGCCGCACCCCCACCGGAGATACCGCCGTAGACGGCGAACGCCTTGGCGCGCTCGCGCGGCTCGGTGAACGTGATGGTGATCAGCGACAGCGCGGCCGGCGCCATGAGCGCGGCGAACGCGCCCTGCAGCCCGCGGGCGGCGAACAGCTCGCCCTGGTTCTGCGCGATGCCGCCGATGGCGGACGCGACACCGAAGCCGATCAGGCCGATGACGAAGGCACGTTTGCGGCCCATGAAGTCCGCGATCCGCCCACCGAGCAGCAGCAGGCCGCCGAACGCGAGCGCGTAGGCCGTGACGACCCACTGCCGGTTGGCGTCGGAGATGTGCAGCGCACTCTGCGCCGAGGGCAGCGCGATGGTGACGATGCTGGCGTCGAGCACCACCATCAGCTGAGCCACGGCGATGACGCCGAGGGCAAGCCAGCGGCGGGGGTCCGCGCCGGCGGAAATCGAGCTCATGTGGAGTCCTTGTCGAGAACGAGGAGCGAGAGGTCTAACCCGAACGCCAGCTAACGCTACGAGCTCAGATCATCCGAGTCAAGACGATCTGAGCTGAAGTTATCCGAGCTTTGACGGTAGTGGGGGATGCAACTACTATTCGGGCCATGGGAACGCGACGGCCGGCAGCCACGGACGAGGAGCCGCTGTGTTCGTCGCTGTTCCGGCCGGCCGACCTGATGTTCCTGCTGCACGCCGCCGCCGACCGGGTGGGCGTCGAGCTGGACAAGGCAGCCGCGGAGATCGGCCTCAGGGACGTCCGTGACTGGTTCGTGCTCGCCGCCCTCGACGACGGCCGGCCGCACACCCAGCTCGAGCTGAGCCGCATCGTCTGCGTCGACAAGACGACCCTGATCAGCGTGCTCGACCGCCTCGAGCAGCGTGGCCTCATCGTGCGCACCGTCGACCCCGCCGACCGCCGCGTGCGCATCCCACAGATCACCGCCGCCGGGCGGCGCGTGTTCGCCAAGTTCGCCACGGCGCGTGACGCCGTCGAGGCGCGCGTGCTCGACGGCGTCGCGCCCGCGCAGCGCGAGGTGCTCCTGACGCTCCTCGCCCGCATCGCCGACGACGAGCTCGCCACCGTCTGACGAACCGCCTCACCGGCAACGGCCGAACCTCCTGGCCGCAGAGCCCCGGCAACGCCGTCCGGCTTGATCACGACTTGACGCCGACCACACCTCGACAGGCGGCAACGCGCGACGTGCGGGACCGTGGTCCCGTGACTCGGGGGATCATGGTTCGTCGCGTATCAGGGGGATCCGGTCTGGGTGGCGCTACGGCGTGGCGCGCTCGCCGGTACGAGGTGCGCTCGCCGGCGGCGCCGCCGCGCATCGTGAGCGCACGCAGGCTGCCGTCGGTGCTCGCCGGCCGTCCGGCGCCCCGACCGGTCGCCGCGTATGTCGCCGCCGCCGACGCCGCGTTCGCCGAGGGTCGGCGCGACACCTTCATCACCTGGCCGTCCGGCCGCGAGGTCGTGCGCGGCCCGGCGGACGAGCGGTTGTCGCAGGCCGTCGTCGTCTACGTGCGGGGGCGGACCGGGCAGTCGCCGCCGACACGGGACGCGCGCGAGGTCGTCAACGCGTTCGGCAACGCGGCGCCACGCCTGCTCAAGCGGGTCGGCACCGTCTTCGACCGTCTCGACGTGATCGCCGCGGCGGAGCTGCCGCTGCTGCGCGGCGACACCGCGTCCACAGCGGGCATCATCCGCGCACGCCTCGCGGCCGAGTTCCCGCAGCTCGACGATCGCGCGCTCGACGCGGCCGCCGACGACTGGTCCCGTCGGCACGAGACGGCCGGCGCCTCGCTGATGCTGACGCGGTAGCAGCGGGCGTCAGGTGCGCAGTCCGTCGAAGGCGAGGGCGCACACGGCGTCGGCGAGCGCGGTGCGGCTGACGCGCCGGCCGGGACGGTACCACTCGACGAGGGAGTTCACGAGGCCGAACAGCAGGTGGGCGGTCATCGTCGGGCTGAGGTCGGAGCGGATGTCCCCGGCGCGCTCGGCGTCGCGGACGAGGCCGGCGACGTACCGGTCGAAGGCCCGGCGGCGCTCGAGGGCGTTGCGCTCGGTGTCGGTGTTGCCGCGCACGCGCAGCAGCAGGGTGACGTGCGGCAGCTCGCGTTCGAGCACCTCGACGCTGCCCCGGACGAGTTGTTCGAGCCGGACGACGGCCGGCGCGTCGGAGGTCCGGACCTCGTCGGCGACGGCGAACAGCCCGTCCATCGCGCGGTCGAGGGACAGCCGGAGGAGTTCTTCCTTGCTGGCGACGTGGTGGTAGATCGCCGACTTGGCGATGCCGAGCCGGCGGGAGAGATCCTCCATCGACGTGCCGTCGTAGCCGCGCTCGTTGAACACCTCGACGGCCACCGCGAGCAGCGTGTCGAGGTCGTACCCGGGGCGGCCGGGCCGGCGCGTCGCCGTCACTGAGCCAGCCCCGGGCGGGCGGATCGGGTGGCCAGACGGTGGCTGCGGCCGCGGAACTCGGCGACGACGTCCTCGCCCCGGCGGACGGTGACGTCGTAGACGCCGGAACGCCCGAACAGCACGCGCTCCACGGCCTCGGCCTCGAGCACGTCCCCGTCGTGGGCGGGGGCGACGAAGACGATCTCCCCGCCGGCGGCGACGGTGGCCGGGCCGTGACTGTTGCAGGCGCAGGCGAACGCCGTGTCGGCGAGGGTGAAGATCAGCCCCCCGTGGGCGACGGCGTGGCCGTTACACGCGTCCGGGCCGATCGTCATGGTGGTGCGGGCGTACCCGGGGCGGCACTCGACGAGCTCGATGCCCAGCGCGGCGGAGGCGCGGTCGGCCGCCATCATCGTCGCCACCGATTCAGGAACCCCGCTCACCGGGCCCGCCCTCCCGACGTCGGCAACGTTTCGACCAGGAAACGCCCCCGAATCCGGTCGGAACGATCCAAGAGTCGGCGCGTCTGGCTCATCGGCCGTGGAACTCCGGCCGCTGCTTGGCCAGGAACGCCTCCACGGCCCCGGCGTGGTCGGCGGTGACTCCGAGCCGGGCCTGAGCGGCGTGCTCGCCGGCGAGGACCTCGGCCAGCGGCGGCCCGGCCGCGGCAAGGGCGCGCTTGGCCTCGGCGTAAGCGAGGGTCGGGCCGCCGGCGAGCCGGGCAGCGAGCGAGCGCGCCTCACTGAGCACGTCCTCCGGCGCGGCCAGCCGGCCGACGAGCCCCCAGTCGAGCGCCTGCTGCGCGGTGAACGGCTCGGCCAGCAGCACCAGCTCGCTGGCGCGCGCCGCACCGACCGCCCGCGCCAACGTTGCCGACAAGCCGGTGTCGAACGTCAGCCCGATGCCGGTGAACGCCGTGGCGAACTTCGCCTCCGACGAGCAGACGCGTACATCGCACGCCATGGCCAGCGAGATGCCTGCGCCGGCACAGGTGCCGTTGATGGCCGCGACGACCGGCTTCGGTGCCCCGGTGAGCACCTCGGCGATCGGGTTGTAGTGCTCGGCGACGGTGTCGAAGGCGTGCGCGGCGTCGGCGCGCAGCGCGGCGGCGTGCTCGCCGAGATCCTGACCTGCGCAGAACACCCGACCGGTGCCCGTCAGCAGGATCGCCCGCACCGCAGTGTCACCCGCGGCGGCGCGCAGCGCGTCGAGCAGCTGCGCCTTGGCCGCGAGGGTGAGCGCCGGGACCGCGAGCGTCACCTCCGCGATCGCGTCCGAGACCGAGTACTTGACCGATACGGCGTCGGTGTCCATGCTCGTATAGTAACCGACTGAACGATCGGTCTGTAAATACCTGCGAACAGCAGAGGAGTCTCCGGTGCCGGTCCTGCGCAGCTACGTCAACGGTGGATGGGTCGCCCCGGCCGACGGTGCGCCCGTCCACGACGCGGTCACCGGCGAGGAGGTCATCCGCGTCTCCTCCGAGGGCGTCGACTTCGCGGCGGCGCTGACGTACGGACGGACGACGGGCGGCGCCGCGCTGCGCGAGCTGACGTTCCACGAACGGGCCGCGCTGCTGAAGTCCGTCGGCACGATGCTGCGCGAACACCGCGACGAGCTCTACGACCTCTCCTTCCGCACCGGCGCCACCCTCGGCGACTCGAAGTTCGACGTCGACGGCGGCATCGGCGTGCTGCTGTCCTACGCCAGCAAGGCCAAGCGCGAGCTGCCGGACGGCCGCTTCGTCGTCGAGGGCCAGCCCGAGCAGCTCGGCAAGGCCGGCCAGTTCCTCGGCCAGCACGTGCTCACCCCGCTGCTCGGCGTGGCCGTGCAGATCAACGCGTTCAACTTTCCGGTGTGGGGCCCGTTGGAGAAGTTCGCGCCGGCGCTCGTCGCGGGCATGCCGTCGCTGGTCAAGCCGGCCTCGCAGACGGGGTATCTCACCACCCGCGTCATCGAACTGATCGTCGAGTCCGGCCTGCTGCCCGAGGGCGCGCTGCAGCTGGTCAACGGCAGCGCCGGGGACCTGCTCGACCACCTGACCGAGCAGGACGTCCTCGGCTTCACCGGGTCGGCGTCCACCGCGCGGCGGCTGCGCTCTCACCCGGTCGTCGTGGCCCGCTCGGTGCGGTTCAACGCCGAGGCCGACTCGCTGAACATGTCCGTGCTCGGCCCCGACGCCGAGCCCGGCACGCCGGTGTTCGACCTCTACGTCAAGCAGCTCGTCACCGAGATGACGACCAAGGCCGGGCAGAAGTGCACCGCGATCCGGCGGGCGTTCGTGCCCGCCGACCGCATCGACGCGGTCGCCGATGCGGTGTCGGCGCGGCTGACCCGGGTCGTCGTCGGCAGCCCGCGCGAGGAGTCGGTGCGGATGGGCGCCCTGGCCAGCCTCGAGCAGCGCGAGGAGGTCCGCCGCTCGCTCAAGGCGTTGGAGGCCGCGGGCCGCATCGTGTTCGGCGACCCGGAGCACGTCGACGTCGTCGGTGCGGACGCCGAGCGCGGCGCGTTCCTCTCCCCCGTGCTCGTCCGCGCCGACGACGCCCGCCGCGCCGAGCTGCACGAGGTGGAGGCGTTCGGCCCGGTCAGCACGCTGATCGGCTACACCGACACCGCCGACGTCGTCGCGCTGGCCGCGCTCGGCAAGGGCTCGCTGGCCGGCTCGGTCGTCACCGACGACCCGGCCTTCGCGCGCGAGGTCGTGCTCGGCGCCGCGGCGTGGCACGGCCGGCTGCTCGTCCTCGACTCCGACGCGGCCGTGGAGTCCACCGGCCACGGCTCGCCGCTGCCGATGCTGGTCCACGGCGGCCCCGGCCGCGCCGGCGGCGGCGAGGAGCTGGGCGGCCTGCGCGGGGTGTTCCACCACATGCAGCGCACTGCGGTGCAGGCGTCGCCGCGGATGCTGTCGGCCACCACCGGCAGGTGGGTGCGCGGCGCGGCACGCACGGTCGACGGGCAGCACCCGTTCACCAAGTCCCTGGCGGAGCTGCGCATCGGCGACACCATCGTCGGCGGGCCGCGGGTGGTCACCGAGGCGGACGTGCAGCACTTCGCCGAGTTCACCGGCGACACGTTCTACGCCCACACCGACGAGGCCGCCGCGGCCCGCAACCCGTTCTTCGGTGGCCGGGTGGCGCACGGCTACCTGATCGTCTCCTTCGCCGCCGGCCTGTTCGTCGAGCCGGCGTTCGGGCCGGTGCTCGCCAACTACGGCATCGACGACCTGCGCTTCGTCACGCCGCTCAAGCTGGGCGATGCGATGACGGTGACGCTGACCTGCAAGCAGATCAGCCCGCGGTCGGGCCCCTACGGCGAGGTGCGGTGGGACGCCGTCGTCACCAACCAGAACGGCGAGACGGTCGCGACCTACGACGTCCTGACGATGGTCTCGAAGCAGTGGCCGCCGCGCGATCTTCCGGCAGGAGCCGCGTCATGACGCGCCAGGCGCATCAAGATCGCCTCCGCGACGACGCGCTGGCAGCGCAGTTCGACGACACGATCGCGCACGAGCAGCGCATCGAGCCGCGCGACTGGATGCCGGACGGCTATCGCTCGACGATGATCCGGCAGATCGCCCAGCACGCCCACTCCGAGATCATCGGCATGCAGCCCGAGGGCAGCTGGATCACGCGCGCGCCGTCGCTGCGGCGTAAGGCGATCCTGCTGGCCAAGGTGCAGGACGAGGCCGGGCACGGCATGTACCTCTACTCAGCGGCCGAGACCCTCGGCGCCGAGCGCGGTGACCTCACCGAGCGGCTGATCACCGGCCGGCAGAAGTACTCCTCGATCTTCAACTACCCCACGCTCACCTACGCCGACGTGGGTGTGATCGGCTGGCTGGTCGACGGCGCGGCCATCTGCAACCAGGTGCCGCTGTGCCGGTCGTCCTACGGGCCGTACGCCCGGGCGATGATCCGTATCTGCAAGGAGGAGAGCTTCCATCAGCGGCAGGGCTACGAGCTGCTGATGACGATGATGCGCGGCACCACCGCGCAGCGCGACATGGTGCAGGACGCCACCAACCGCTTCTGGTGGCCGTCGCTGATGATGTTCGGGCCGCCGGACGACGCATCGCCCAACACCGCACAGTCGATGGCGTGGGGCATCAAGCGGCACACCAACGACGAGCTGCGCCAGCGCTTCGTCGACATGACCGTGCCGCAGGCCGAGAAGCTGGGCGTGACGCTTCCCGACCCCGACCTGCGGTGGAACGAGGAGCGAGGCCACTACGCCTTCGGCGCCATCGACTGGGACGAGTTCACGGCGGTCGTCAAGGGCGACGGCCCGTGCAACGCCCAGCGCATCTCCGCTCGCCGCAAGGCTCACGACGACGGCGCGTGGGTCCGCGAAGCGGCCGTAGTGCACGCACGCAAGGCGCGGCTGGAAGCGGAGAGCACCAGCGGCGCCGCGGGGGAGGCTGGACCGTGACGAGAACAGTCAAGGCCGGGGAAGCGGGCTATCAGCTGTACGAAGTGTTCCTGCGGGGCAAGCGCGGGCTCAACCACGTCCACGTCGGGTCCCTGCACGCGGCCGACGCACAGATGGCGCTGCACCACGCGCGCGATCTCTACACCCGCCGCAACGAGGGCGTCTCCATCTGGGTGGTGAAGGCGGCCGACATCACCGCGTCCAGCCCGCAGGAGAAGGACCCGTTCTTCGCCCCGTCGGGCGACAAGGTGTACCGGCACCCGACGTTCTACGACATCCCCGACGACGTTCCGCACATGTGATCACCATGGACGACAACCCGTACGACCTGCTGGCCGAGGACTCCGACGAGGCGCACCGCTGGGCCTTCGGCACCGGCTTCACCGACCCGCTCGCGGGCATCGACATCACCGTGCCGGGCGGCGTCGACCCCGATGCCCTCGCCCGCCAGTGCCTCGCCCTCGGTGACGATGCGCTGATCTACAGCCACCGCCTGCAGCAGTGGCTCACCCGCATGCCCGAACTGGAGGAGGAGACGGCGCTTGCGAACATCGCGCTCGACCTGCTCGGCCAGGCCCGCATGCTGCTCGCCCGCGCCGGCGGCATCCTCGGCCGCACGGAGGACGAACTGGCGTTCTTCCGGGTCGAGCACGAGTTCCGCAACGTCCGCCTCGTCGAACAGGCCGACGGTGACTTCGCCGAGCTCGTCGGCCGGCTGCTCCTCGTCGCGACCTGGCGGCTCGCGCTGTTCGAGGCACTGAGCTCGGCGCCGGACCCGGTGCTCGCCGCGATCGCCGCGAAGGGCGTCAAGGAACTCACTTACCACCGCGACTACGCCGCGGCGTGGGTCGTGCGCCTCGGTGACGGCACCGACGTCTCGCACGAGCGCATGCAGGGCGCGCTCGACCGCCTGTGGCCGCTGGTCGACGAACTGTTCGACGACGCCACTGCGGTCCGGGCCGAGGCCGACACGGTGCTCGACACCGTGCTGGCCACCGCCGGCCTCGACCGCCCGACGGGGGCACCGCTGGCCGGTGTCGCGGGCCGTACCGGCCGCGACGGCGTGCACACCGAGGCGCTCGGCTTCGTGCTCGCCGAACTGCAGTCCGTCGCCCGGCAACTCCCGGACGCGACATGGTGAGCGCAGCGAACAAGACGGCGTCCGTTGCCTTCGGCGGCCGAACCGAGCGCGGCGAGGGCAGGCCGGCGAGCGCAGCGAGGGCATGGGAGGTTGCCGCAGCGACCCCGGACCCCGAGCTCCCCGTCGTCACCATCGGCGACCTCGGCATCCTGCGCGGCGTGACGCTCGACGGCCAGCGCGTCGTCGCCACGATCACCCCCACGTACAGCGGCTGCCCGGCCATGCGCGAGATCAGCGTCGACCTCCGCCACCGGCTCGAACGCGCGGGTTACCTCGACGTCGAGGTCCGCACGCAGCTCGCGCCCGCGTGGAGCAGCGACTGGATCACCGAGGTCGGGCACCGCAAGCTCGCCGCGGCAGGCATCGCGCCACCCACCCCGGCACGTCACCACGGCGGCCCGGTGCCACTGACCCTCGGCCCACCGCCCGCGCCACCGTGCCCGCGCTGTGGTTCCACCCGCACCCGCCGCGCCGCGCAGTTCGGCGCCACGGCCTGCACGTCACTGCACCGCTGCGAGAGCTGCGACGAACCCTTCGAGGCGGTGAAGGCGCTGTGACCGGCTCCCGAACGCCGCTAGGCAGGCGGTTCCACCCGCTCACCGTGCAGCGCGTCGAGACGCTGACGGAGGACTCGGCGGCCGTCACGTTCACCGTGCCGCCGGAGCTCGCCCGGACGTTCGCGTTCACCGCCGGCCAGTCGCTCACCGTCCGCCGCGGCGACGAGCGGCGCTCGTACTCGATCTGCGCGCCCGCCGGCGGCCCGCCCCGCATCGGCGTCCGCGAGGTCGCAGGCGGCGCCGTCTCCGGCTGGCTGGTCCACGAACTGCGGGCCGGCGACACCGTCGACGTCCAACCACCGACCGGCACCTTCACGCCCGACCTCGCCACGCCCGCGCACCACGCGCTGATCGCCGCCGGCTCGGGCATCACGCCGATGCTCTCGATCGCCGCTTCGGTGCTGGCCGCCGACGACACCTCCACCGTCACCCTGCTCTACGGCAACCGCCGCAGCGACACCGTGATGTTCGCCGACGAGGTGGCCGACTTGAAGGACGCCCACCCGGCCCGCATGCAGATCGTCCACGTCCTGTCCCGCGAGCCGCAGGAGGTCGAGCTGTTCAGCGGCCGCCTCGACCGCGAGCGCCTGACCACGCTGCTGCCGATCACCGTCGACGTCGCGCGGGTCGACCACTGGTGGCTGTGCGGCCCGTTCGGCATGGTCGCCGACGCCGTCGACGTGCTGACCACCCTCGGCGTGGCCAGGACGCGTATCCACCGCGAGCTGTTCTGGGTCGGCGACGACCCACCCGTCGAGGCCACGCACGAGGAGCCCCCGGTCGGTGCCGGCGCCGCGCTCACCGTCGTCCTCGACGGCCGCACCACCACGCTCACCCTGCCGCCGGGCACACCGGTGCTCGACGGCGCACAGAGGACCCGCCCCGACCTGCCGTTCGCCTGCAAGGGCGGCGTGTGCGGCACCTGCCGCGCCAGGGTCACCCACGGTGAGGTCACCATGCGCCGCAACTACGCCCTCGAGGACAGCGAGGTCGCAGCCGGCTACGTCCTTACCTGCCAGGCGCTGCCCGTCACCGAGGAGGTCACCGTTGACTACGACGCCTGACGGTGCCGCGCTGGAGCCGATCGAGACCGCGTCGGTCGACGAGCTGCGCGCACTCCAGCTCGAACGCCTGCGCTGGACGCTGCGCCACGCGTACGACAACGTGCCGCACTACCGCCAGGCGTTCGACGCGAAGGGCGTCCATCCGGACGACTGCACCGAGCTCGCCGACCTGGAGAGCTTCCCGTTCACCGCCAAGGCCGACCTGCGCGACAACTACCCGTTCGGCATGTTCGCCGTCCCGCGCGAACGAATCTCGCGCGTGCACGCGAGCTCCGGCACCACCGGCCGGCCCACCGTCGTCGGCTACACGGCAGGTGACATCGACACGTGGGCCGCCCTGATGGCCCGCTCGATCCGCGCCGCCGGCGG
>Ga0164242_10008148_pt1 | contig 11379 bp, 14 predicted proteins | sample OricomgcompostMG_FD_108783 | JGI IMG/M metagenome (GOLD analysis project Ga0164242, IMG submission 108783) | Miracle-Growth compost microbial communities from Emeryville, California, USA - Original compost - Miracle growth compost (MG) ...
CCCTCCCCAAAAAAAAAAAAAGAAGAAGAAGAAAAATCCGGTTCCCGCCCAAAGTCTTAACCCCAACTAGGCACGCTGAGGTCAACTTTCGGAAAGTAAGGATAGTCCATGCGGTATCGCATGGGTGCCTCACTACATCTTGCCTGCTTCTGCATCTCACCATCGTTATCAACCAAAATACTTTGATCAAGCAAAAGAAAGAAGGCCTTCTTCTTTACAAGCCAATCGAAGCGACTATGTTCTCTGTGTTTTGCTGAAGCTTTAGATTCGGTCGTGTCGGCCTCTAAACTCCCTGTATCGTTGGAAAACATACACAAGGTAGTTAGGCGAGCGAAGTCAATACGTAGGGCTCGACCATGATATGAATAATATTTATAACATACCAGGGCTCACAATGCACTAAACGGTATGAGAATTCGTACTAGACGTTCTAGATTGCAAACACTGCCGACACAAACAAACCAAGGACCAACCCCCCATAGAGAGTATAGCAGTAGCTTGCTAGTGCTGCGGAAGCGGTCTCGAGATATTTCGCTATTACTAAAGTAGACCGTGTGTGGTGGTCAGGCGCGTGGCGCAAATGCTAAAGGCTTAGGTCAGAAGTGGAATGCCGTGGCAGTAATCCCCCCTTGCCTTGTCCTAAAGCTGACGAGTCACTTCAACCAGTCAATAAAGGGAAACCCATTGGGCTGCACGACTTCGTAAAAGGCTTAGCATAGTTTATTAATTTCTCGCCTTTCATAAATTGGGGGATATCTTCTGGCACAAGGAAAGGCAGGTAATCACCTCGCTATCTCGGATGGAAAATGCTGCGTGTAGGTCTAACTGCCTCCAGGTGGTGACGTACAAGATACTTCTAAGTTATATAGGACTGTAGTTTAATCTGTCAGTTTAGTTATATACAAGGATAGGTGTCGAGGCTTAGGCGGAATTGGCGTTCTGGCGTTCTTGCGCGGAAACTTGTATGGGTTTGCAGTGCGCTGCAACTAGAAATATCATGAATGGACCAGTTCGGCCTTTTGAAACCACCATACTTCGCTCGGTCAATTCGGACATGTTACAAGTCAACTCTTGCGTCGACCTCCTAAAGGAGGCGAACATTAGGCGGTAGTTACTAGGTAGGTATGTAGGTGAAGCATAGGTCATAGACTTCCAAACTATTATGGAATCAAGACATAACCTGTTCTAATCGGGCGAATGGGGGAGCGGGAGGAGAGAAAGAATGGGACTCCGACACATGTGATTGTACTTTGCCTTTTAAATCATTCCTCCTATCGGGATGACTGGCGATATTTTCATAGCACCCCACAAAGCCGAATTCGCACCTGTGTGGATGTAGCGTTAAACGTTCCCCATTTGATCGCTTGATTAAGCACCGTCGGAGATTTAACAGCGTAGAATTACCCCAGATTTTATACCGGCAGTTGTGCGCCACCCGCCCAACATTCCTGAGGTCGGCCCTAAGGAAGAGTTAGCTCTCAATTCCTTCAGGCTAAACACCACGACCTTTGCAATTGATCGAGGAAAGATACCACTAACGCTATTTTGCCAGCCAACCAGATGAGAGGCCGGACCAACCAACCCGAAATACGTTCCAAGATATGTAACCCTAGTAAATAATGCTGTTTGGGAGAAAGGACCGCCGTCCTTGGCCTTTTGTAAGGGGGATCGGCACAAACCTGTGGGGATATTTTCGTGTACCTATATATGGACGGCGTAGATGGCCTGGCTTTCAAAATCACATCTACCACCAAGGTTTCTGAGTCCTTGTCTGGCAGGTAGGAATTGGCTCTCAAATCCTAGACATCATGGTCCGATTATCTCTTATCGCGGCCGCCCCTCTGGTTTCAGGTTTGCTCGCAGCTCCTACTGAAGTTATTGGATCTCATGGTCCTCAAACGGAGATCGAGGCTCGCCAAGGCGGGTACTACTTCCAAAACTGGTCGGAGAATGGCAGCAATATTAGATGCAACAACGGGGCCGGGGGCTCATACACTGCGACCTGGAGTAGCAAAGGAGGCTTTGTTTGTGGAAAGGGATGGAGCGGCGGAGGAGCAAGGTGAGTTCAAATCCGTAATATTAACCAAATGCCAAATCAGCTGCTGACACAAACATTTCCATTCGTAGAAAGATTACATATACGGGATCATATAATGCCACTGGCCCCGGGTATCTTGCTGTTTACGGTTGGACAAGGAACCCCCTGATTGAATACTACATCATTGAATCCCACGCCGACCTTGCGCCAAATGAGCCGTGGACGTCAAAAGGGAATTTCACTTTCGACGAGGGCACCTACGAGATATTCACGAGCACTCGTGTCAACAAGCCTTCGATCGTAGGCACCGCTACCTTCCAGCAGTACTGGTCCGTTCGCTCGGAAAAACGTGTCGGTGGCACCGTCACCACTGGAACACACTTTGCCGAATGGGCGAAGTTAGGCATGGGGCTGGGCAGCCATGACTACGTTATCATGGCCACCGAAGGTTACACTGCCGACGGCGGACCTGGTAGCAGCGGATCTTCTAGTATCAATTTAGAATAACGCTGAATAGTAGTGGTATATTTGACAGTTGGCTTTGGATTCGTCCGATTCTGTACTACCTTGTTTTCATCCCTCCCGCCGGCCCCCCGAGGTAGTTGTTCTGCGGCAAGGTTAGGGCACATTCCAGCACTAGGGCGAGAGGAGAAATATCCGTACCTACGCTATTATGTTTTAGGTCTATGAACCCAGGCTGAATGTTAAAAATAAATAAACTCGGAACGTTGTCACAATCTCTAATTTGCTTGCCACCGAGGAAGAATCCTAGAACCGTGATGTGCTGTGAGGGTTATGAAGCCGCACAGGAGAGATACCAAAGCAAGCTTCGGGGGCTGTATTGAAGGATGCTGTGGCAGTGGCCACGTAAATTGGGCTAAAAGGTCCACTTATAACAAAATTCTCACCTAGGAACCTACCTACCAAACCTAAGGTTAGGTACCTTTAGTACGTAGGGGTGATTGGTACGTCGGGACTTTCTAACCTTGATGTCCCAACTGGCTCGAAAGAGTAGAGACGCTGAAGTTCGTAGTTGTGGCTACGAGTTATAACTTATGGCCGGCTCCTCGCAGCCCCCTACAGGTCATATGGCATCAGAAATCAAACTCACCGAAACTCCCAGCTGTCGAGGCTTGTTTCACATGAGTAATTTATTAAAAAAATAATAGAATCAAGAAGCGTTAATCCAAGAGGGGCTCCGATACCTAGGTACCTAGTTAGGTAGTCATTTCGTAGATATGCAGCTGTTGGTAAACGTGTTGAAGTGGGGATGTCAGTCTCGGACGCGATGTTGCATTGGCGATGACGTCGTTGTGACTGACGCATCACGTGTTGTCGGCGAGAAATGTTGTATCAATTTCTCGTCCCGCCCCATTATCTTCCTGACATTTGTCATGAACCCGCATCAGGCAATCGTATGATGCTTTGCAAAAGAAATCGCAGATTCTTGATCACTACTACCCACCTACATATTTAATATATTTCTTCAACTGCAAAATGGCACTTCCCACTAGAGGCGCATTGCATTTGATTAGAGAAATCGCTCCCTGGGTAAAACCTTGTGCCAGCACAGCACTCGCCCGGAGCCGTCCGGGGGCATTACCTACTCTCCATAACGTAGGCTACTCCTACACAATCATGAAGACTGTTTCTAGCAATCAATTCTCCACTGTCGCGGCTACCCTAAACACGCAGAATTGGATAGAATGGCCGGATTGCTATTCGAAAGACGCCCGACTCCAATCGAGGGCTGCACCACTTGCCCATGCTCAAGCCGTCAACGGTATTCGTGAAGGATACATGGCCGCCATCGAGAATGCACGAAGGCAGCCTACAGAAAGCGAAGAGGACGTGGTGGCGGACAGGTCAGACGAGGACCCGCTACCTCCTTTGAATCACCACACGATTCGGCTGCCTGCTGGGGAAGCGGCGCCGAACCCAACAGAATCGGAAGAAGACGTTACTGCTGATAGGTCAGACGATGATCCGTTACGCCCGCAAAATCGCCGTACGGAAGGACAAGCATAGAGCTCCTGTGATAGACCGGATGAACTGCTACCCTAGGTTCTTCGGTCCCCATTGTAGGCGGTATGGCTGGCTTCATATGGAATCTACCCACTAGGAAAGGGGCTACCCTTGGATAATCATGTCATGGTATAAGTTTCATTTGAAACGTCTCAAGTCCGACAGGCAACAGAACGCACGTTAGACACCACCGCTTTGGGCATTGCGTTCTCTTGGTGTACGCCTTGTGCGATATAATTGTATGTACAAGAATGAATAACCTAAAATTGCCTTACTCCACGCTGTGTCAAACCCCTCGCTTCGTGTGAATGTATCACAAGGCCTTCTCTCGACCTGCATATTGACATGTGCCGAATCTTAGCTGTGTCAGAAATTCAGAAGGCGTAGAAGCTTCCTTTGCCTACACACCAACGCAGATGTAGTATCCTGCCGTTCCTTCCGGGTAGTCGCAGTCAAGCTAGACGCGTCACATGTTAGATCAACGTCTTAGAAAGGGTATATGAAGACTGAGATCCTACGTTGGGGTTCCAGTTGTACAGCTGGTAAATGGTAATGTCATTCGACCTCGCAATGCGTTGGCAAGTATCGTCTCTTCTCAACTGATAGAACTTAGTGCCTGTAGAGTAATAACACTCAGTTAGTTCACATGTTACAAATATGCGACCTCGACCATCGCATGCTTAGGCATGAGTCCTATCTAGACTTACAATTAGCATTGGTGTCGTCGAGAGTCGGCCGTGGCGCCGAGGGTTGTGTCGTTGTAGGCTTCGACGTCACCGTTACCGTCGCCGTAGCTGTCACGGTCCCGGTGACCGTCTGCAGCTGTGAAACGGTCATGGTAGTGATGCTTAGGAGTGTTACCGTGCACGCGCCGGGACCCTGAACAATGGTGACAGTTTCTGCAGCAGGACATGTTTCCTCGCCGCCTCCGCAGCGGCCAAACGCGGAATTGCAACCCTCACCACAATACTCGGTTGAGTTGCCACAGTACCCGTTGGCGGAGCAGCAGTCCCCGTATACCGACCCGAAGCAGGTGTAGTTCTCGCCACAGATTCCGTCGCTGCCATCAGGGCTCGGGATCAGATCTCCTGTAGGGGTTTCAGTCACTGCGCTTGATGTGGTTTTTGCAGGAAGTGTAGTTGTAGCAGTGCCGTTAGTTCCAATGCAGTAGGATGTTCCTGCGGTAAGGACGCAGCTTATGAGGTCCGGGTTCAGCCCAATGAAATCGTACATGTCAATTCCGTTGGTGGCTGCTATAGTGGCGCAAGACTCGCCAACTCCTGCGGTAGCAAAAGTAGTGCATGCCTTTGGATCAGCACCAAGCACCAAGGTGCCGCAGAGGGCGGCGAGCACGGGGACCTTGAATAACCGCGAATGGAGCATTTTGTTGACTAGCCCGTGCTGTTCTCAATAGATCGATAATTACCAGGAACCTGTCCCCAACCGGGGATCTTGGAATTCATGCCCAGCTCGGACCCTTATACGTTTTTGGGTATCCCACGCTCATACATCTCCGATGAGCCATAAAGTAGGTACGCGCGGTAGTGTGTGCCATAGGAACACTCGACCCTCCATTAGTAGAAAGCGTTACACATTCTAACGAGGTAATATAGGACCCTGAGTGCTTGTCATTGCACCTCGCAGTATGGGATCGGCGCTAAGTGCCGGTCTAGACCTGGCGACCTCGTTACCCGTCATTACCCACATTGAATCGACTAAACCGGGGCTGCTGCTTAAAACAATGAAAAGCTGCGCCATTGCCCCTGGTCATTATACTGTACTCCTTCGCCTCACTCCTCTTACCTAGGCTTATTGTCGGTGACTACTGCGCTTAACTGCCACAATGGACTTCTCACTCATTTGTCACCTCATCAATATTTTGGGTGTACGATTCTGCGACAGTTGCTATGTCGCAAGCTAGGTAGAGACAAGATTATCGTGACCACACGTTACACGAATGATGGCAGCTTTCCCGGAGAAGGTAATTTGTACAGTCCCGTTACGTCGTCGTTTAATTCCCAACGTCAGTTTGGGAAAACTCGAGCTTAGCCGCGGGGAAACACTACGACCCTATTGGATAGACTCACAAAAACTAACTCCTTCCTAGACATATTCTGCCCCACGCACAAATGCCCTTTCGTAAGGTGTCTCCGAGTACCCTTATTGTCTTAAAGGTAGCCTATGAGAGTTGGAATTCGAGACGTCGCTTCCGGCATTTAGAGCTCGGCATAGAGTGCCACTTTAAACCTGCGAGTTGGTCGCTTGCGAAACTAGCTCAAGTCTAACCGATGAACATTAACGGCTATGTTAAGAAACAGATTGTTGCCCAACGCCTAGGTTCCCCAGATTCTCCCACCACAACATTAGGATGAAGGACGGGTTTCTTTCCATAGCCTCAGTTATATTAATTACCTGCGAGATTAGTAGCGACAATACCTGTGACGCGGTGTGTTGACGTTCATAGCCCGTTTTACACTATTGAGCGCCTTGAGCTAATGCGGCAAGTTCATATATGAAACGTAACCAGAGGGTGAAGAATAGGAGGATATTAGAGGTAAAGCCAAGTGACAATAACCATCCATGAACTTATGCAAGGTCAAAAAGTTATCAAGTTAGCATAATTATGCTCCTAGGAAATGTCAGCCTTAGATGATGCCTAATCCAATATTGCAATCACTATTCACAGGAACATCAACGCTCCACCTGTGTATCGGGCCAAGTTCATCACTCATTTCAGAGGTATGTAATGAGCTCTACTTGTATTTAGTATCAGGCCCTGCAAGCCAAGAAGAGAAGACCTCTTCTCATCAATAGTCATTAGTCTCCAACTTATTAAAGGATTTAGTAGCTAAAAGAACTAGCTATGTTGTATGACACAGATTGCTTCGCAGAAGGCCCCATCTACTTCTCCCTCTCCACCTATGTAAAAATACTAACGTACCTAGGTTTTTTTTCGAAATCTTACATCTCGAAATCTACCCCGAAAAACTCCGCGGACCACTCAAGAGGGTTCGACATCAGCATATGCCTATTCAACGGTCCAGGATAAATCCCCACCTCCTCTCGCCCAAATCCATTTAGACCCCCAGCTGCGGTTAATAGGCTTCCCTGTCCGGGCAGCGCCCTAAACGAGGGCATTCCTTCAATATCAGCCCCGAATAGCATGGGAAACCGGCAGTGTACGAGGGTTACTTCTCGTTGCCTTGTGGTGCTGGGACCTTGACCTGACGACCTCGGCTCAAAATTTGTTAAGGGCTCTTGGAGTAGTAGCTCATGCTTCTGAATCCGGGCCACATGCGCTGATAATCTCCCTATAATTTTGTTCGAATAAGCCTCGAGCTTGTTCAAATCTTTGTATTTTTAACGACGACCCCCTCCTCAAACAAACTCACCTTCTAGGCCCCAGTTCTTGCCAAGGGAGAGGAGTCCGTTAACCAGCAGGTCCATATCTCGGCCGCGGCAGTGGCCCTTCCGCTCCAGGAGCTCCCCGAGTCGTACCCGTGCCGCTAAGAGGAGAGGGTGAGGGAGCATGTAGTTCGAGTTGACGGGACGCGTGTGTGCGAAATGGATGATGTCGAGAATTTCTTCGGCGTGGACCGAGATGCGCTGCTTGGCGAGATTGTGGAACTTTGGATTCATAGCCGCTAAGACCGGATGGTGAAGCAGGAGACTAGAACTTCATTCACGGGAAATGGAGTTAGCAATATGCTCTCTTGGCACCCGATGCAAGCGGGGTGAAACGGAGGACCAGCATTTGCCATTACCAATGGGCCAATGAGATCGTGGTAACCGTCAAAAGGTGCTCCCCTCCGCTGTCGGATTGACTCTGCCAGCCAGATGGGAAAGTTTGCAAATACGTCTCAATCAACCCATCTATTCTTTCCAGCTCGGGTCCGTTTACCTCAGCTTCACGGCGCCGGTGAGATCTATTCAGGACGTTGATCTGAGAATATATTTCGATTATCTGCACGAAGCGCGCAAATGGCCCTAGGGAAGTGCACCGGCCGTTTTGATTGGGACGGTCGGTCTCCGGCCTCTTAGATCCCTATATATAATATCCGCCGTTTGTTAGCCCAACTCCCCCTTCGGTGTTATTACATCCAGGAAATTTCTTGTAGTTACCCACCGCAGCAAACCACACGTCGTCGCTGACGGGTAGTTTAAGGTCGACCGCATCGGAAATCAAAACCCCAATATCTCGACCTTGTATGGCGGCGAACCAGCGTGCCAACGAGATAGTCATCAGGGCTGTTCTCCGCCGGCCTTCCTCCTCAACCCAGTCGCGAGGCGCCGAGGCCCACTGATTCGGTTGGTAGCCCTGGCAGTCGTCGATACTTAACAGGCGAAAGGAGCTCACAAGAGATAGCGCGGATCCGATTGTCGTCCAGGCGTGCAACGACGTGTTCGGATGGCCAATCTCGTAGACCGCAATGAACAACATTGCTATCAACGTTGATATATCCGGGTTGAGAAGCGTTGCTTGAGTAGTCTGCTTCGCGAGCATATAGAGTGTTTCGGACTTTGCCTTTAAGCCTTCATCATGGCGCGAGGATATGGCGAATAAAGCAAGGGTGAGGTGTATGTCTTGTTCATTAAAGGTAAATGAGGGCTCGTGTAGGACTGGAATAAACGGGTGGCATCGTTCGAAAAATAAGCATCGTCTGTGTATATTGTTTCAATTTGTTAGCCTGTGCTCTCAGAGTGCAGATATGGCGCAGGTTATCGTATGGACCGTACAGATGACTCCTCTCCTCCGAGTTCAGTAAGTCTGCTATCACAGTTGCGGCGAGGTCGAACGGGTCCTGCATGATCACGTCGTGATCAGATAGCGTCGCCGTCGGGGAGAGATGTATGCCCGCGGAATTCGGAGGCGAGCAATACGCCGGTTGTGGATGGGCACCGGTCTGTAGGACATTGATGGACTGATCTTTCTGCGATTGCGTCTGTATTTGCGATAAGGCATTGGCCGCGGCGGACAACCGCAAGTTCTCATTTTCCGTCCTCAGTGCCTCTAATTACCATGCTAATTTCAGCAGCATAACTCTTCCGCAAGATGATACAATTTCAGGACCCAAGGATATATCGTTCCGCTACACTATCAGACTTACCGATTTCCGCCTCGAGACTCCGAACATACCCGCGCGGCAGCCCCGTCTTCTTGTGCTCGACATATTGACACGCCGCGCCCGCAGCCTGGCACTGCGAGCAGACGGGCCTCGTTGCGTCACATTTTGTCTTTCTTCTGCGGCACGGCGCGCATGCATTTGAGTTAGCCTTGGGTTTTTGGTTCTGCATAGAGACGTTGATGGAAGGAGGGCCGTTGAAAACAGCTCGGAAGAGTTGACAACGGAATACCATGCCCTATCTACCATATTATCCTTGACGCCGAAGCAGGTCACGGACATTCTTTTAGCGCCTGTGGCCCCACTTCTCGTCCACTACACGTAGGTTTGGCATTAGCCCCCGCCACCTCGGCTGTGAGAGTACCTGTTATCCCAAACCGTACCTCTAACTTCCCCCGCGCACCAGCGTACATCCCATGCCTGGTTCTGGTCATCTCCTTATCTCCCCGTCTCTATACATTCTCTCAGAAACTACTAAGTAGTAGTGATACCGTGCACGGACCCATTGTGCTCCCTTACCTAGGTAGGTATGTACAAACGGGTCAGGTTATGTGACCTAAATTCCCGAAACGATACATTCCTGGGTTTACTCGATGCATTAAACATGTGCATGGCGCACAACGGAAGATGGGAATACGTAGAGCGGCTACTTTTACTGCAGCGTGTATGGACGACATGAGCAGCGACTTGAGTACGATTTGAATTACAAACGCACTGAAGGAGTCTTGGATACTCGGACTGTGCGTTGGTGCTGGTACTATCACAAAGTAGCTGGGAGCTCCAGAATAGGCTGATCAACTAGGTGTGAACAAATCGGGAAATTGCCCCTAAAAGGGAGGCGGCGTTTCCTACGTAGTCATCACTTCTCATGGCATTCGGGGGAATGTTTCGATTCCCAGCTCCACTCAGTCGCAATCCACTAGTAATCGTTAAACTCCTTCGGTGAGGTAGTGGGTAGGTACGACGCGCATACTAAAGTCTTGAACCCTGCCGCTGGGTAAATAGTTCATTGGTTGAGTTCTTCCGCCCCACGCATCCCCGCCATCCTTGATGCGTACTCAAGGTACTCCGTACACATTCGCCCAAATCCAATGTACCCAAGTTTCGGTTTCGGCGAGAGATCCAATGGGCGGAGAGGAGTTCATTATTCGTGCTAAAGTTCGGCCGAAATAGGAAATAGTTTGTAAATATGTTTTTTTTTCTTCGTTCGTGGGCGGGAATTCGAAGGTTGAGATCGTGAGACCACGTAGGAAATAATAGTATATCAGATATACCGCTATCGCGTAGTCGCTTGTGTATACCACCCGCGTTACCACATTAGAGCTTCACCGAATCCCGCGGCCTATCGAAAATAATATCCACCCATAGCCCGCGTCTATCGTCCTATCGTAATGTCTCAGCCAATCGAAACCAAGCTATTCATTAACAATAAGGTAACCCCTTACTCGGCATCCGCCTCTGTAAATATTGAAGGACCAGACAGATTAATTGTATGTACAAAGCACGTGGAAGCGAAAGCCGGTGGCAAGATCACTATCACAAACCCTTACGACCAATCAACAGTGGCGAACGAAGTTCACTGCGCTGGTCGCGAGGATGTTAACGACGCAGTGGCGGCAGCGTTGGCAGCGAAAGGCCCATGGAGGCAAACATCGCCGAAACACCGAGCACGCCTTATGCATAATCTAGCTGATCTGATAGACAAGCATAGCGATGAGCTGGCAGAATTAGAGACCAAGTCCATGGGCGCGCCCCTGTGGCTCACCAAGGACATGGCTACCAGTTGTGCTGAATGGTTCCGCTACTACGCCGGATGGGCTGATAAGATAGTGGGCGAGGTTATCCCAGACACGGGAGACGGGGTGTGCAGGATGATCACCTATGAACCGCTCGGAGTATGTGGTGGGATTGCCGCCTGGAACGCAACAATGCTGTTCGTCGGCTGGAAGATCGCACCTGCCCTCGCTGCAGGGAACACATTCGTCTTCAAGGTAAACCGACCCATAGCGCATACTTTCTAAGCTCGGTGACCAGTGCTGGTTTTGCTAACGAAGCATCCAGCCCTCAGAAAAGTCACCTCTGGCTGTCTTGGCTCTCGGGAAACTAATCGTCGAGGCAGGATTCCCTCCCGGAGTCATTAACCTGATAGCTGGCGTCGCCGATGCCGGCAAAGCCTTGGCCGAGCACATGGAC
>Ga0164242_10008149_pt1 | contig 11378 bp, 11 predicted proteins | sample OricomgcompostMG_FD_108783 | JGI IMG/M metagenome (GOLD analysis project Ga0164242, IMG submission 108783) | Miracle-Growth compost microbial communities from Emeryville, California, USA - Original compost - Miracle growth compost (MG) ...
AGGTAGCTGCGTGCCCCGTGCAGCACGCCAGGGCGGCCGACGGTGATCGTTGCAGCGGTTCGTGGCGTGTCAGCGCCATCTCCTCCTGCCTCGAAGCCGTACAGGGCAACCGACGGATCATCAAGGAACGCGTGGAAGATGCCGATCGCGTTCGAGCCGCCGCCGACGCAGGCGGCGACTGCATCGGGAAGGGAACCGGTGAGCTCGAGCACCTGTGCTCGTGCTTCTTCTCCGATGATCTTCTGCAGATCGCGCACCATGGCCGGGAACGGGTGCGGACCAGCGACGGTTCCGAAGATGTAGTTGGTGGTCTCGACGTTCGTCACCCAGTCGCGCATCGCATCGTTGATCGCGTCTTTGAGGGTGCGCGATCCGGTCTTGACCGCCACCACTTCTGCACCGAGAAGTCGCATCCGCGCGACGTTCAGCGCCTGGCGCTCCGTGTCGACCTCGCCCATGTAAATGACGCAGTCCAGGCCGAACAAGGCAGCAGCGGTCGCCGTGGCGACGCCGTGCTGGCCGGCGCCGGTCTCGGCGATGATGCGGGTCTTGCCGATGCGCTTGGTCAGGATGGCCTGGCCGAGAACGTTGTTGATCTTGTGCGAGCCCGTGTGGTTCAGGTCTTCGCGTTTCAGGATGATTCTCGCCCCGCCGGCATGCTCGGCGAACCGCGGCACCTGGGTGATCAGCGACGGGCGCCCGATGTACGAACGGTTGAGCTCATCGAGTTCCTGCTTGAACGTCGGATCGGTCTTGGCCAACTCCCACGCTGCTGAGAGCTCGTCGAGCGCCGCGATGAGCGACTCCGGGACGAAGCGCCCGCCGAACTCGCCGTAGTACGGGCCGGTTTCATTGCGCAGCGACGACTGCACTGAGTCTGACTGCATTGAATGAGGCTGGGACATGGGTCTATACCGCCAAGAATTCTTCGAGTGTTGTCACCGGGTCGTTCGTGACGAGCGCTTCTCCGACGAGCACGACATCCGCGCCGCTCGAACGGTATCGTGCCACATCTTCTGCCGCGGTCACGGCGGACTCTGCGACTCTGATGACCCCGGATGGGATGCTGTCGGCGAGCGTTCCGAACAGGTCTTTGTCGAGTTCGAATGTCGACAGGTTGCGTGCGTTCACTCCGACGAGCTCTGCGCCTGCATCGAGCGCGCGCGCCACTTCGTCTGCCGAGTGCGTTTCGACGAGCACTGCCATGCCGAGTTGATTGGCAAGGCCGTGCAGCGACACGAGCGTTTTTTGATCGAGGGCCGCCACGATCAACAGCACGATGTCGGCACCTGCTGCACGCGCCTCGAACACCTGGTACGGCTCCGAAATGAAGTCCTTGCGCAGCACCGGGATGGTGACCGCGGCCTTTACAGCTTCGAGGTCGGCCAGCGAGCCGAGAAACTTACGACCCTCGGTGAGAACACTGATCGCGCTTGCGCCGCCTGCCTCATAACTGACGGCGAGGCGCGCAGGATCGCGGATCTCGGCGAGCGATCCGCGCGATGGGCTTGCACGCTTGACCTCGGCGATGATCTTCACCCGTGCCGACGGCGCAAGCGCATTCAACGCGTCGAGAGCCGGCTCTCGAGCGAGTGCTGCCGATTCAACGTCGGCAAGCGGTCGCAGGTCAGCGCGAGCGTGCGCGTCAGCGACCGCCCCGGACATCAAGTCGGTTAGGAGGTCGATTGTCACGCGCGATCAGTGTTCTTTCGGCGTGTACTTGGCTCCACCGACCCCGTAGCCGGCTCGTTTCATGACCCATCCGACGATCAGCCCGACGATGAGCAGGCCGAAAGCGGCCCACACCAGCCACGGAAGCACGAACCAGAACGCGAACGTTCCGATCACGAACGCGACGAGCATGATGACAACGGCCGTCCATGCGGCCGGTGAGTGACCGTGTCCTGGATCCGCTGATTCCGTGCTCATTGTTCTCCTTGGCATGTGGTTAACAGGCGCCGGGTGGGGGCAAGCGCCGGGCAGTACTGCCCGTCAAGTCTATCGGGTCGGGTCGTCGCCTCGTGACAATTCATCCCAGTTGTCGATGGCCGCGTCTCGTGGATTCTCCGGTGCGTCCGTAGGCGCAGCTTCGGCGAACTTCACTGCCTGGTAGCGCTTGGAACCGTCTGGCCAGTTTCTGGTTGTCAGCAGCACGGCAACGGAAGCCAGGAAGACGACGATGCCCGCGACCAGGCCGCCTGCCGGCCAGATGGTGGCATCGGCGCGGGCGATCATGTGTGTCACGGACGAATCGCCTGCGATGCCGGTTGCCTTGGTGACCACCGAGATCGCCGACCCGTCTGGGTTCGCCATGGCGAGGACGCATGACAGCACGATGCACCCGGCCAGCAGCAGGCCGAGTATGGCGACGACAATGCGCGCGATGCGGCCTGCGATGGCAAGCGCCCCGGTGACGGCGAGCCCTGCGAGCGATAGCGCAGTGAGTGCTGGGGCCGCGGCAGAGCCGGGTACGGCAATGCTCGACGGATGGTTTGCCGCCGCTGTCAGGTGCACCGTGTACCAGGTCTGTGTGCTTGCGAGTAGTCCGAGCCCGCTTGCAAGCACGATCACAAAAAGGATCAGGTATTTCGTGCTTCTGGCCGACCTCACGCGCGGCATATCAGAGCCGCCGCATCGCGTTGGCGACGGCAACCGCGCGCAGCGGCGCAGCTGCCTTGTTCTGAGATTCCTGGAATTCGCTTTCTGGATCCGAGTCTGCGACAAGGCCGCCGCCCGCCTGCACGTGTGCGACGCCGTCCATGATCAACGCGGTGCGGATCGCGATGGCGAGATCCGCGTCTCCTGCCAGTCCGAAATATCCGACGACTCCGCCGTATACGCCACGCTGTGCAGGCTCGAGATCGTCGATGATCTGCAGCGCGCGCGGTTTAGGAGCACCAGAGAGGGTGCCCGCGGGGAATGTCGCACGGAAGACATCGATGGCGTTGGCTGCGTCAACCAGATCTCCTTCGACAGACGACACCAGATGCATGATGTGACTGAAGCGCTCGACACGCATGAACTCGGTCACTTCGACAGATCCCGCCATACACACCTTCAGCAGGTCGTTGCGCGCAAGGTCAACGAGCATCAGATGCTCTGCACGCTCCTTGGCATCGGCCCGAAGGGTGTTCTCGAAGTCGAGGTCTTCCTCTGGGGTGACACCACGAGGCTTTGAACCGGCGATCGGATGCGTGAAAGCTCGTCTCTCACTGACCTTGAACAGGGCTTCCGGCGAGGATCCGACGATCGCATACGGGCGTTCGTCTGCCCGCTCGAGGTTGAGCAGGTACATGTACGGGCTCGGGTTCAGGCTGCGAAGCACACGATACACATCGAGCGGATGTGCCGTGCATTCGTGATCGAATCGCTGTGAGATCACCACCTGAAAGATGTCGCCGTCGCGGATCAACTGCTTAGACTCCACGACGGCATCGAGGAAGTCTTGGCGGGCTGTGCGGTGGGCCGGCGTCGCGGGCGTGAGCAGGTCGACATCGGCCAGCCAGGCTTCGGACGGCTCGGCGAGCCCGCGTTGCAGCACATCCAGTCTGGCTTGGGCGGCCGACCAGAGGGTGTCGGCGTCTTCTGTTCCGTCCGCCAGCACATTGGCGATCAGCTGCACCGTACCGAATTTGTGGTCGATGACGACGAGGTCAGCGACGAAGCAGAACGCCAGGGACGGCACCGTGTAGTCGGCATCCGGCTGGTTCGGGAGGCGTTCCAGCTGGCGTACGGCTTCCCACCCGATGAACCCGACGAGGCCGCCGGTCAACGGAGGATGGCCGTCGACACGTGGCGTCTGCCAGCGCGTGTACAGCAGTTCGAGCGCGTCGAGTGACTTGAGCCCGTCGACTGTGCCTGACTTCGTGCCTGTGTCTGTGCCGAGCGCCCGCTGGGCGTCAACGCCGTAGTCCAGCCACCGCACGTCGTCGCCATCCTGGGTCAGGACACCGAACGAGTTGACGCCGACGAATGAGAACCGCGACCAGATGCCACCCTGCTCCGCAGACTCGAGCAGGAATGTCCCCGGCCGATCCCGCGCCAGTTTCCGGTAGATGCCGACGGGTGTCTCACCGTCTGCGAAGAGTTCGCGGATGACCGGGATGACGCGAGCCCGTTCGAGTTCAGCATCGAACTCTGACCTGGTCGTCGAACCGGTCCCCGTCGTCGAGTCGGCGCGGCTTGTCGTCATCGGTTGAGTCCCTGCGAGACGACAGGCGAAAGTACGTCCCCGTCAAAGCACGTGCGAGTGCCGGTGTGGCATGCGGCCCCAACCTGTTCAACGCCGAGCAACAGCGTGTCTCCGTCACAGTCGATGGCGGCGCTGCGAACGTACTGAACATGTCCGGAGGTGTCGCCTTTCCGCCAATACTCCCGGCGCGAACGCGACCAGAATGTCACGCGTCCCTCGGTCATTGTGCGTCGAAACGCTTCGGCATCCATCCAGCCGAGCATAAGCACCTCGCGGCTGTCCCACTGCTGAACGATGGCAGGAAATAGTCCATGTTCGTTGAACTGGATCCGGTGCAGAATCTCTTCGACGGATGTCGTGGATGCTTCAGCAGGCACTCGTTGATCGCTCATTGGCGAACCTCCAAACCCTCCGCGGCCAGCCGCTGTTTGACGTCGGTAACGCTCAGCTGGCCAGAGTGGAAAACGCTCGCGGCCAGTACGGCGTCAGCTCCTGCAGACAGCGCCGGGGCGAAATGCTCCACAGCGCCTGCACCGCCGGAAGCGATTACCGGTACAGAACTCACCGTGCGCATCAGTGTGATCAATTCTAGGTCGAAGCCCTGCTTGGTTCCGTCGGCGTCTATTGAGTTCACCAGTAGCTCGCCTGCGCCGAGCTCGATGGCGCGTTGCGCCCAGGCGAGCGCGTCGAGGTCGGTTTCTGTACGTCCACCGTGTGTCGTGACCACGAAGCCGGAGTCGGTCGTTTGCGAGCGTTTGACATCGAGCGACAGCACGAGAACCTGGGCACCGAAACGGTCGGCGATCTCGGTGATCAACTCCTGGCGTGCGATGGCCGCGCTGTTCACCCCAATCTTGTCTGCGCCGTGTTCGAGCAGCCTGGCGACATCGTCCTGGCTGCGCACGCCACCTCCGACGGTCAGCGGAATGAACACCTGCTCTGCCGTCGCCTGCACCACGTCATACATCGTCGAGCGGTTTTCGACTGTCGCCGTGACATCGAGGAAGGTCAGTTCGTCAGCGCCCTGTTCGTAGTATCGCTTTGCGAGTTCCACCGGGTCGCCTGCGTCGCGAAGATTCAGAAAATTGACGCCCTTGACCACCCGGCCGTCTGCGACGTCCAGGCACGGAATGACCCGAACGGCCACGCTCATCGCTGTGCCTCACTCACGATCGGTTCCTGCTTGCTCACGATCAGATCCGCGCGGCGTGGATCGGAGTCACGAGGATGGCGCGTGCGCCCAACTCGTACAGGTCGTCCATGATCGTATTCGTGTCGTGGCGGCGCACCATCGCTCGGACGGCCACCCAATCCTTGTCGCGCAGCGGCGATACGGTTGGCGACTCTACTCCTGGGGTGAGCGCGACGGCACGTTCGAGCAGCTGGCTTGGCAGGTCGTAATCCATCAGCACGAACTGGCGCGCCACCAGCACGCCCTGCAGCCTGCGGTGCAACGTGTCGATTCCCCTGACCGCGTTCTGTGAGCCGATCAGCACCGCTTCAGATTCGAGAATGACGGGGCCGAAGATTTCCAGGCCCTGCTTGCGCAGTGTTGTGCCGGTCTCGACAACGTCGGCGACGGCATCCGCCACGCCCAGCCGAACTGCGGACTCGACTGCGCCATCCAGTCGCACAAGCTCGGCCACGATGTTGTTGCGCTCCAGGAACGCTCCGACGAGACCAGGGTAACTGGTGGCAATACGGGCACCCGAGAGCTCGGCGAGCCCGCCGAACGCACCGGTGGGGCCGGCGAACCGGAACGTCGAAGACGCAAATCCGAGATTATCGATCTCGTGTGCTTGGGACCCGGAGTCCAGCAGCAGGTCGCGCCCGGTGATGCCGACGTCGAGCGCGCCACTTCCGACGTATGTTGCTATGTCGCGCGGGCGCAGGTAGAAGAACTCAACACCGTTCTTCGGGTCTGAGACGATGAGTTCTTTGGGATCACGTCTGCCGACATAGCCGGCCTCTGCGAGCATTTGGGTTGCGGTTTCTGACAGCGAGCCTTTGTTCGGCACGGCGATTTTGAGCATCTGTGTCTTCGACATGGTCTGTGGCCTTATGAGAAGTGTGTCGCGAGCGGGTGAGCCGAGGTGACGCGTATCACAGATGTCGGTAGATGTCGGCAGGCGTCAGGCCTTTTGCGAGCATCAGCACCTGAAGGTGGTACAGCAACTGTGAGATCTCTTCTGCGGCGTTTTCGTCTGACTCGTACTCGGCAGCCATCCACACTTCGGCCGCCTCTTCGACGATCTTCTTGCCGATGGCGTGCACGCCAGCGTCAAGTTCACGCACGGTACCGCTGCCCGTCGGCCGTGTCTGCGCCTTCTCGCTCAGTTCCGCGAAAAGGTCATCGAAGGTTTTCACTGGTCCAGGTTACTAGCACTGTCGGTGGCCGCACTGCTTGCCGCGTTTCGCAGCGCAGTGATCTGCGCGGCTGGATCATCAGAATTGAACACACTCGAGCCGGCAACGAACGTGTTCGCTCCCGCGCGAGCCGCTGTGGCGATCGTCTGTTGTGTGATGCCGCCGTCGACCTGTAGCCACACGTCGAGACCGGCGGATGCCACCGCAGAACGCAGGCGCTCAAGCTTCGGCATGGTTGATGCCATGAAGCTTTGCCCGCCGAATCCTGGCTCGACCGTCATCACGAGCACCTGGTCGAACTCCTCAAGCAGCTCGAGGTAGTCGTCGACTGGAGTATCAGGCTTCAGCGCAATGCCAGCCCGCGCCCCGATCTCGCGCAGTCTTCTGGCTAGAGCCACCGGTTCGTCTGTGGCCTCAGCGTGAAACGTCACGGAGTATGCGCCAAGCTCCGCGTACCCTGGGGCCCACCGTTCCGGGTCGTCGATCATCAGGTGCACGTCGAGCGGGATCGCTGACACTGCCTGAATGCGTTCGACCATCTGCGGACCGAATGTCAGATTCGGCACGAAGTGGTTGTCCATGACATCCACGTGCACAAGGTCGGCGGTCCGAATGCTGCCGAGGTCGCGCTCCATATTCACGAAGTCTGCGGCCAAGATACTCGGATTGATGCGCATGCGCGCACGGCTGTCTGGCATACAAGAACACTACCGAAGTGGCTTGTGAAGCAATGCGATGAACATAGCGTCCGTGCCGTGCACGTGCGGCCACAGCTGGACGGCGCCACCACGCGAATGCGCTGACTCGTCACGTGTGCCGATCGGTGCGCCTGTCGCACGGTTCAGCACCGCGAGCGTTTGCAACTCGGACAGCTCACCCTCGTGGCGCCTCAGCGCGTCAGCGACGGCAAGGCGGGTCTCCGCCAAGTGGGGCGAGCATGTGACATAGGCGAGGATGCCGCCGGGCTTGAGTGCGAGCACCGCTGAGTCGATCAGAGCGGACTGCAGAGCAACAAGCTGCGGAACGTCTCGCGGTACCTTGCGCCAGCGTGCCTCTGGTCGCCTGCGAAGCGCACCGAGGCCGGTGCACGGCGCATCCAGCAGCACACGGTCGAAGCGTTCCCGCTCGGTCTGCCCGATCGTGGTGCCATCGCGCACCCATACGTCGACGCTGTCTTCGACGGGACGAACCGCGGATGCGACCAGCTCGGCTCGTGCTGGAACAAGTTCGTTGGCCACCAGCCGTGCTCCACCTTGGCGGGCGATCGCACCGAGAAGCGCTGCCTTGCCGCCAGGACCCGCACACAGGTCGAGCCACTCCTCCCCTGGCGTGACCGCGCGGGCCGCCGCCAGAGCGACCGCGGCAAGCTGGGAACCCTCATCCTGCACGCGCAATGCTCCGCCACTTGCCTGCACGTCGGCATGCGGGTCTCCGCCGGCGTGCGTGTAGCCATACGGAGAGAACCGGTCGGCCTCCGCGTCGCCAGGCCGCACACCGACACCGGGGAGAGCCGCCATGTTCACTCGAGGAGCTGCGTTGTCAGCTGCCAGCAGGTCTGCTAGCTCATCGGCACGCCCGTCGGCAGCTAAGGACTGGCGGAACGCGCGCACGATCCACTCCGGATGGGAGTACTCGGTCGCGAGCCGTTCGTCGGCGGAACGGGTCGACTCGATGGCGCGGTCGCGCCACTGGTCTGCGCTCGAGCGCCCGATTGTGCGCAACACCCCGTTGGTGAACCCGGTAGCAGAACGCGAGCCGACGGCGCTTGCCAGCGCGACGGATTCGTTCACGGCGGCGTGCGCCGCGACTCTGGTCGACAGCAGCTGGTGAGTTCCCAGCCGCAAGACATCGAGTATGGGCGGATCGATCTTGTCGATGTCGCGACCAGCCGCAAGCGCGATCACCCGGTCGTAGTACCCCCGCATCCGCAGCGTTCCGTATGTCAATTCGGTTGCAAGCGCAGCGTCAGACGGGCTGAGCTTTGCCCGGTCGATGCGGACCGGCAGCAGCAGGTTCGCGTACGCATCCGATTGGCGCACGGCGGCGATCACGTCGTACGCGATGCGCCTCGCCGGTTGCACCTGCTGACGGCTGGATGGTCGCGTGCTCATCGTGCGATCACCTCGGCCGAATGTGTCAGTCCTCGCCACCAGTCGACGGCTGCCATCTCACGCCTGCCGGCCGGTTGCACGCTGAGCAGTTCGAGCGGATGCGTCGCCGTGCCGACGAGCACGTGACCCGAGCGGTTGGTGAATACTCCGGGCCGGAGCCGGCTTTCGCCTGTCGTGCGGCGCGCCTTCATGATCTTCAGGCGGGCTGATTCCGATCCGTCGAGGCTGATCTCAGTGAATGCACCCGGCTCGGGTGTGACGGCGCGCAGACGGTTGTACACCGCATCGTCTGGCTGGTCCCAGTGCAGTCGCGCGTCGTCGATGGTGAGCTTTGGCGCTAGCGTGACCTCGCCGTGTTGTTCCGTCGGATCCGCCCGGCCGTTGGCGATGTCCTGCACTGTCCGCGCCAACATTGAAGCTCCGGCGACCGCAAGCCGGCTCAGCAGTTCCCCAGCGGTCTCGTCCGGGTCGATCGGCTGCGAAATCGTCTGGAAGACGCTCCCGGCGTCAAGCGCCGGCACAAGTTGAAAGACGCTGGCTCCGCTGATTGTGTCCCCTGCCATGATCGTGCGTTGGACGGGCGCTGCGCCGCGCCACCGTGGCAGAAGCGAGAAGTGCAGGTTTATCCAGCCGAGCCGCGGCGTGGACAGCAGCGGTTCTCGCACGAGTCCGCCGTACGCCACGATCACGCCCAGATCTGGCGAGAGCCGCCCGACCTCCGCGGTGACCGCATCGTCGAGGCGGTTGGCCTTGATGGTATGCAGCCCGAGTTCGGCGGCCCGGCGCGCCACCGGTGACGGGGTCAGCACACGTTTGCGTCCGAGCGGGGCATCCTCGCGGCTGATGACCGCGGCAATCGTGTGGTCTGCACCGTCGCGGCCGGCGGCGACCAACGCATCGAGCGAAGGGATGGCGACCTGCGGAGTGCCGGCGAATACCAGGCGCAGGCGCTTGGGCGTTTGGTCGGTCACAGAATCTCCGGGTCATCGAATCGTACTTTGAGTGTAGGTGCTTGGGTGAAGCGGCCGTCTCCCGTCGCTTTCCTGCGCCGTGCGGTTGCGTTGCGAACGACCGCCGCACGCAGATCGCGCGCAACGGTGGGGCCGTGCTTGTAATCGAACCGCACGATGGAGCGCACCAGGCCGTCCGGCAGCGGGGCCGGACCCAATGCATCGATCACCGCTCCATCCTCGATTTCAGCGATCGCTGACGCAACGGTTTCTGGCCTGCCGACCACGGACGCGATGCGAACAGCCGGCGGGAACGTCAGTGCACGTCGGTCGGCGAATTCCGCTGCGGCATATGCATCCTGACGCCAGGTGGCCACCGCCTGAGCAAGTGCTCCTCCAACGCCGACAAGAACTACGGGCGCGCCAGGACCGGATAGTGCGGCAGCGTTGGACCACCAGCGCAGGCAGTCATCACCCACGCGCAGAGTTTCTCGGGCAAGCATCCGGTCACCGTCCAGCAGCAGCACGGCGCGATAGCCGCCGTCGGCGATCGGTTCCGCCCCTCGTGTCGCGACGACAAGAACCGGATCGGCACCGATGCGCAGCACCGGTCGTTCGCCGTCAGCGACGACGACACGTTTGCCTGGGAATGCGCGGCCGAGTTCTTCAGCGGTTCGCCCGGCCCCGCGCGTCACGAGGCTGAGCTGGGTACCTTCACAGTTCGTACACATCCAGTCGGTGGCGATCGCGCCGCACGCCCCGCACGATGGGTGCGCTCCGGCACGTGCAACGCCGAGGGGACCAGCGCAGATGGTGCATCTGGCGGCTTGTTTGCACCGCCGGCACGCCACGACGGGTGCATAGCCAGGGCGGGCCACCTGAACGAGCACCGGTCCGGATTCGAGCGCTTCGGTTGCCGCACGCCATGCAGCTGATGGGATGCGGGCAGCGCCGGCTGGCGAGTCTGCCGAGTCCTGGTTGGCAGTGACGATAACGCGTGGCGTGACAGCAGGAACGGGTGCGACGTCGTGCAACCAGCCGATCTCCACCAACCGTTGGGTTTCGACGCTGCGAGTGTGTGCGGCGAAGATCAGGGCGCTGTGCTGTTGTTCAGCTCTGATGAGTGCTGCATCGCGCGCGTGCACATACGGGCTCAGCGGCTCGGAGTGCAGTGGGTCACCGTCGTCCCACACGACGATGAGTCCGAGGCGATGCGCTGGTGCGTACACCGCCGATCGGTTGCCGACGATGATCCGAGGTGCGTCACCGATGGCGTCGAGGAAGCCCCGATAACGGTCGGGGTTCGATTGGCGCGCGTCGAGTGTGATGACGCTGCCGGTCGGAGCGATGGCGCGTAGGGCGATTTCGAGCTGGTCCTGGTCTCGGTAGTCAGGCACTGCGAGGATCGCGGTACCGCCCCGCTCCAGAGCGTGCACGGCGGCCTGCGCGATGGTCACCGCCCAGTGTCCGACCCAATCCCCTGTCGGCAGCTGCGCTAGTCGTGGAATTGCGCGAACGGCGAGACGTTCCGCATGATCGACGCCAGTTTCGATGCGCCAGGCCGGATAGCCGTGGATGGCGCCCGCGACGACGGATTCTGCACCGGTCTTCACCGCGGTTGTCGCGCTGTCGCCGTCGCCCGTTGCAGCCTCAATCCAGGCCTTCTCTATGCGCACTTGCCGGGCTGGGATGGCCAGCCGCAACACGTCGCTGGCATTGCCGGCACCGCGATCTGCGACGCGTCTGGCGAGCTCCCAC
>Ga0164242_10008150_pt1 | contig 11378 bp, 14 predicted proteins | sample OricomgcompostMG_FD_108783 | JGI IMG/M metagenome (GOLD analysis project Ga0164242, IMG submission 108783) | Miracle-Growth compost microbial communities from Emeryville, California, USA - Original compost - Miracle growth compost (MG) ...
GGATCGGGGACGTAGCCGAGCGCGTCGATCGCGGCGCGGACCTTCTCGGTGGTCGCCGCCGAGACACGGCCGGTGTCGTTGATTACGTTCGACACCGTCATCGTCGAAACGCCGGCGCGCGCCGCGACATCGGCCATCGTCACGGCGTTGCTGCTGCGGCGCGGCGCGCGGCCCATCGCTCAGCCCTGCCGCGCGCCAGCCGGCGCGGCGTTGCAATAGTGACGCGATGGCGTTGCCCGGTTCAGGTCAGTCGGCCTTGGCCTGCGGCAGCTCGGGCTCGAGCAGCCGGTGGAGGTGGACGACGACATACTTCATCTCGGCATCGTCGACGGTGCGCTGCGCGGCGCCGCGCCACGCCTTTTCGGCGCTGGCAAAGTCGGGGAAGATGCCGACGACGTCGATCGAATTCAGATCGGTGAAGTCGAGCGTCTGCGGATCGGATACGCGCCCGCCGAACACGAGGTGGAGCTTGCTCATCATTGGGGCCTTCAAAAAGCGTTGCGCGCACCTCTAGCGGCACGCGGACGCCTTTTGGAAGCCCTTTTGGATGGCCCCTGTAAGCCGCTCGCACGTCTCCGTTCGTCCCGAGTAGCCATCGAGCTTGTCGAGATGGCATATCGAGGGACAGCAATGTGTCGCGATATGGGTTCTCGACAAGCTCGAACCCTACTCGACATGAACGGGGTTAAGGAGTTGACTTCTTCGCCTTGGCCGCGGCGGCGCTGGCGGCGGCTTCGCCAGCAGTGCTTGCCGCCTCGACGACACCGTCGAGCAATTGACTCACCTGTCGGCGCGCAGCCTTGCCGCTGATGCCGCGTGCCTCGAGCTGCTCCAACCCGGTATCGCGCGCCGCTGTCGCAGCGGCGGCGGCCGCCGCGGTCATGCGCTCACCGACCGCGCCGAACCATTCGGCCTCGCGCTCGGTGCGCGGCAGCACCGCACCGGCGAGAATGCCGATCGCCGCACCGCCGGCGAGCACCGCAAGCGGGTTCGCCTCCATCACATCGCCGGCGCGCCTCATGGCCGAACGCGGCTTTTGTTTATCGGGCGAATAGCGGGTGCTGGTCATCAGACTCTCCTCGGTCGGCGGGGATGGCCCCGTTCGATTGGCAAACTCTCGGACGCCGCGTCGGTTGCTTCATGCGCTTTCCGGCGCCGGCTGCGCAGCGCGAGCGCGGAAAAGAGCGCGACAACCGTCGCCACCGCAAAGGGGTGGCGCTTTGCCCGCGCGGCGCCGGTCTCCCCAAGCCTGCGCGCCTCGTCCAGCGCATCCTCCAGCAAGTGGCGCGGCCTGAGGCGCTCCTTCAGCTCCAGCGCCGTCGCTTCCAGCCGCACGCGAGCCTGCGCCGATCGTGCTTCGGCACGGGCGAGGCGGTCGCCGCTCAGGCTCATATCAGGTCGTCCTCCTTGCTCAGCGCCCGCTTGACGCGGCTGAAGGCGAGCCACGCGAACAGCGCCGAGGCGCCCGCCGCGACCGCCATCACGATCAAGGTCGCGACGACCACGCCGACATGGCGTGTGAGGTAAAACAGCATCCCGACCAGCAGCAGCAGCACCGCCGCTTGCGCGAGCAGGGCAGAGGCGACTGCGTAGAGGATCGCCATCCGACCCTTGACGATGCGCCGGAAGACGATCGCCCGAATCCGTGCCACCTCGGCGCGGGCATACAGCTTGGCATCATCGACGAGTTGGCCACACAGATCGGCGATGCTCTCGCGCTGGGCGGCATCATCCTCGTCGATCGGCGAATCGGTCATCCTGCCCCCTTGGTAGGCGCGCCGTCAGGCGTCGCGATCGGCGGCGGGCTCGACCCCGGACTTGACCAGCCGCGCCAGCACAAAGCCGATCGCCGCCGCGGTGCCGACCGCGACCGCCGGGCTCTTGCGCGCGAAATTCCTGAGATCGTCAATCAACTCGTCGAGGTCCTTGGCCTTGAGCTGGTCGGAAAAGCCAGAGATCGCCTTGGCCGCAGAGCGGGCATAATCGCCATATTGCGCGCCGAGGTTCTGGTCGACCGAACCCGCCGCCTCGCTCATCAGCCGCGAGAATTCGTCGAGCGCGCCGCCCGCTTTGGCCTTGCCGTCCAGCGCATAGGCGCGCGCCTTTTCCCCCGCCTGCTTCTGCAGCTTGGCGGCGCTGTCCTTGAGCGTGGTGGTCGCGGTCGCCTTGGCCTTGCCCGCCTCGTCGCTCACCGTCTGCGCGGCGGCGCTGACCTTGGCCTTGGCGGCGGCGCTCGTCCTGCGCGGCTTGGGCGCGGTGCCGATCGGCGGTGTCGCGCCGTTGCTGTTGGTCGTGTCGTCGGCCATGATCGTTGTGCCTCTTCCCGTTTCACCAAGCCAACGAGCCGTGCCGGGCCCGGTTCCATCGGCGCAGCGGCGAATTGCGATGCCGAGCATCAGCCGCTAGAGCCGCCCGCGTGCCGCCGCCGCCGGCGCCCCGCCCATATCTAGGAGGACCGTTTCGTGACCGCAATCATCGACATCCACGCGCGCCAGATTCTCGATAGCCGCGGCAATCCCACGGTCGAGGTCGACATGCTGCTGGAGGACGGCAGCTTCGGCCGCGCCGCGGTGCCCTCGGGCGCCTCGACCGGCGCGCACGAGGCGGTCGAGCGGCGCGACGGCGACAAGAGCCGCTGGGGTGGCAAGGGCGTCGACGGCGCGGTCGAGGCGGTCAATGCGGAGATATTCGAGGCGGTGGTCGGCATGGACGCCGAGGACCAGGCCGATCTCGATCAGGCGATGATCGAGCTCGACGGCACCGAGAACAAGGGACGGCTCGGCGCCAATGCGATCCTGGGGGTCAGTCTCGCGGCGGCGAAGGCGGCGGCGGACGCGCGCGGGCTGCCGCTCTATCGCTATGTCGGCGGCGTCTCCGCGCATGTGCTGCCGGTGCCGATGATGAACATCATCAACGGCGGCGAACATGCCGACAACCCGATCGATTTTCAGGAGTTCATGATCGTTCCCGTCGGCGCCGACTCGGTCGCCGAGGCGGTGCGCTACGGCTCGGAGATTTTCCACACGCTCAAGAAGATGCTCCATGACAAGGGGCTGGCGACCGGCGTCGGTGACGAGGGCGGCTTCGCGCCCGATATCGCCAACACCACCGACGCGCTCGACTTCATCATGCGCGCGATCGAGGGCGCGGGTTACACGCCGGGCGACGACGTGATGCTGGCGCTCGACCCCGCCTCGACCGAGTTTTTCAAGGACGGCAGGTATCACATCTCGGCCGAGGGCAAGGTGCTGAGCCCGCACGAGATGGCGGCTTATTACGGCGATCTCGTCGCCAAATATCCGATCTTCTCGATCGAGGACGGCATGGCCGAAGACGATTTCGAGGGCTGGAAGGCGATCACCGATCTGCTCGGCGACAAGATTCAGCTGGTCGGCGACGACCTGTTCGTCACCAATCCGAAGCGGCTGAAGCAGGGGATCGACCAGGGCATCGCCAATTCGATCCTGATCAAGGTCAACCAGATCGGCACGCTGACCGAGACGCTCGAGGCAGTGTCGATGGCGCAGCGCGCGAGCTATAGCGCGGTGATGTCGCATCGTTCGGGCGAGACCGAGGACGCGACGATCGCCGATCTCGCCGTCGCCACCAATTGCGGGCAGATCAAGACCGGCTCGCTGGCGCGCTCCGATCGGCTCGCCAAGTACAACCAGCTGATCCGAATCGAGGAGGAATTGGGCGGCGCGGCGCGCTATGCCGGTCGTGACGTCATCCGAACGAAATAACAGCTTGATCCGCGAGTCGCGTTGATTCACAGAAGGGTGGATGACGACGCCATCCACCTTTCGCACGCTTCTCCGCCGCACCTGGATTCCGGCCGCGGTGCTGATCGTGATGGCGTTCTTCGGCGGCTATGCGGTGCTGGGCCCCAACGGCATTCTCGCCTACGGCCAGTACAAGCGCGAGCTGGCGGTGCGTGAGGCGCATTACCAGCAACTCGACCAGCAGCGCGCCAAGCTCAAAAATCGTGTGGCGCTGCTCAACCCGAAGCATGTCGATCCCGACATGGCCGACGAGCTGACCCGCAAGGAGTTGGGCGTGGTCGGGCCGAACGAGGTGATCGTTCCGCTGAAGTGATCCGTTCGCCCCGAGTAGCCATCGAGCGAAGTCGAGATGGCGTATCGAGGGACAAATGTGTCTCGATACGATGATCAGGTCGGATCGTCCCCCGGACGATCCTGAACCATGCGGGGCATGGTTCACCTGATCATCTCGACAAGCTCGAACCCTACTCGACACGAACGGGGGCAAGGGATCGACTCCCGCCGCGTCTCGTTTCCTTGGGCGAGCCCATCGGCCGGCGCTGGCACCGGGGTCATTGCGCCCGGCGCGGAAGTCGTCCTATAGGCCCGCGCATCCGATCCTCCCCTTACGGAAACGAGGTACTTCGCCCGTGGCAAAAGCCCCTGCACAAGCCCGTAAAGTCGAACCCCCCAAGCCCAATCGCGAACGGCCCGACGAGCCCAAGCGGTATGAGGCGTCGAAGGAAGAGCTGCTCGATTTCTACAAGCAGATGCTGCTGATCCGTCGTTTCGAGGAGAAAGCGGGGCAGCTCTATGGCCTTGGGCTGATCGGCGGCTTTTGCCACCTCTATATCGGCCAGGAAGCGGTCGCGGTCGGCGTGCAGTCGGCGCTGACCGAGAAAGATTCGGTCATCACCGGCTATCGTGACCACGGCCATATGCTGCTGTGCGGCATCCCGCCCAAGGACGTGATGGCCGAGCTGACCGGCCGCGAGGCCGGCATCTCCAAGGGCAAGGGCGGCTCGATGCACATGTTCAGCGTCGACCATAAATTCTACGGTGGGCACGGCATCGTCGGCGCGCAGGTTTCGCTCGGCACCGGGCTGGGTTTCGCGCACAAGTACAACAACGACGGCGGCGTCGCGCTGGCCTATTTCGGCGACGGTGCGGCGAACCAGGGCCAGGTCTATGAATCGTTCAACATGGCCGAGCTGTGGAAGCTGCCGATCATCTACGTGATCGAGAACAACCAGTACGCGATGGGCACCAGCGTCAACCGCAGCAGCGCCGAGGACCAGCTTTATCGCCGCGGCGAATCGTTCCGCATCCCCGGCATCCAGGTCGACGGCATGGACGTGCTCGCCGCGCGCGGCGCCGCCGACGAGGCGGTCGCCTGGGTACGCGCCGGCAAGGGGCCGATCATCCTCGAGATGAAGACCTATCGCTATCGCGGCCACTCGATGTCGGACCCGGCCAAGTATCGCAGCCGCGACGAGGTGCAGGCGGTCCGCGACAAGTCCGATCCGATCGAGCAGGCCAAGAAGGAACTCGAGGCATTGGGGGTCAAGGAGGATGAGATCAAGGCGATCGAACAGCAGATCAGGAAGCAAGTGAACGAGGCCGCCGATTTCGCCGAGCAGACGCCGGAGCCCGATCCGAACGAACTTTACACCGACGTGCTGGTGGAGACTTATTGAGATGGCGATCGAACTGAAGATGCCGGCGCTGTCGCCCACGATGGAAGAGGGCACGCTCGCCAAGTGGCTCGTCAAGGAAGGTGACGCGGTCAAATCCGGCGACATCATGGCCGAGATCGAGACCGACAAGGCGACGATGGAATTCGAGGCGGTCGACGAAGGGACGATCGCCAAGATCCTGGTGCCCGAGGGCAGCGAGGGTGTTGCGGTCGGCGCGGTGATCGCGATCCTTGCCGAGGAAGGCGAGGATGCTGGCTCGGTCGAAACGCCCAAGCCGATCGAGAAGGCCGAGCAGCCCGAGGTGCGCGAGCAGGCGGCCGAGAGCCGTGCCCCCGAGCCCAAGCTGGTCGAAACCGGCGCGCGGCAGATGTTCGAGGCCGCCAGCCACGATGCGGAGAGCGATCCCGAGGTTCCGGAAGGGACCGAAATGGTCAAGTTGACCGTCCGCGAGGCGCTGCGCGACGCGATGGCCGAGGAAATGCGTGCCGACGAGCGCGTGTTCGTGATGGGCGAGGAAGTCGCCGAATATCAGGGCGCCTACAAGGTCACGCAGGGCCTGCTCGACGAGTTCGGGGCGAAGCGCGTGGTCGATACGCCGATCACCGAATACGGATTCGCCGGCCTCGGCACAGGCGCGGCGATGGGCGGCCTCAAGCCGATCGTCGAGTTCATGACGTTCAACTTCGCGATGCAGGCGATCGACCACATCGTCAATTCCGCGGCCAAGACCAACTACATGTCAGGCGGCCAGATGCGCTGCCCGGTGGTGTTCCGCGGCCCCAACGGCGCCGCCAGCCGCGTCGGCGCGCAGCACAGCCAGAATTACGCGCCCTGGTATGCGGCCGTCCCCGGCCTGATCGTCATCGCGCCCTATGACGCGGCCGACGCCAAGGGGCTGCTCAAGGCGGCGATCCGCACCACCGATCCGGTGGTGTTCCTCGAAAACGAGTTGATGTACGGCCGCAGCTTCGAAGTGCCCAAGCTCGACGATTGGGTGCTGCCGATCGGCAAGGCGCGGATCATGAAGCCGGGCAAGGACGTTACCATCGTCAGCTATTCGATCGGCGTCGGCATCGCGCTCGAAGCCGCCGAGAAGCTGGCCGGCGAGGGGATCGACGCCGAGGTGATCGACCTGCGCACCTTGCGCCCGCTAGACAAGAAGACGGTCCTCAAGTCGCTGGCCAAGACCAACCGTATGGTAGCGGTCGAGGAAGGCTGGCCGACCTGCTCGATCGCGTCGGAACTGGCAGCGATCGCGATGGAGGACGGCTTCGACGACCTCGACGCGCCGGTGCTGCGCGTCACCAACGAGGACGTGCCGATGCCCTACGCCGCCAACCTCGAAAAGCTTGCGCTGATCGACAGCGACAAGGTGGTGAGCGCGGTGAAGAAGGTCTGCTACAAGGGGTGAAGTTACTGGCGAGCCGGCGGCTGAACACCGTCGGTTCGCTTATTGATTCAGACGGGCGTTGGCGACCGCCTTGGCGAACAGCGCCTGTAGCGCAGCCGAGATGCTTTCATCGGTCTTCACGGTGTACATCAGCCCCGGCGAGGCGCAGGCGGTCAGGGCCGGCGCGACATCCGGAATGTTCGCAGTCACGAAATCGCGCTGGTTGGGCTCGTCGTCCTTGATCGATTCCGATGTATATTCGGTGTAGAGGATCGCGATTTTGAAGCCGCGCGCCTTGATCTTGTTACATTGATCGATATGGGCCTGAACGATCTCGGATCGGGTTCGGTCGGCATTCAGAGAGCCGGGCGCATTGATGATCGACGATTGCTCGTCACTCATGCCGTCGGTGACCACGAACAGATAGCCTTGGGGCGTATCGTTGGGTTCGTTCGAACCCTGTCCTGAATTCGATGGCAGGATACCCAGCTGTCCGTTGACGCCGGCCATTTGGTCCAGCAGCGACTTGAAGCTGGTGAACAGATACCGGTTGTCAGGATTGCTGGTGCTGCATTTCTGTGGCGGGCAGCCGTTCGTCTGTTGGTCGTTGACCTGGACGAGGTCGATGCCATTGGCCGCGGTCTTCACGGCACTGAGATTGGAGGCAGCGCTGGGGCTTGGCATCGAGATGATCGTCTTGAAATCAGTGCTGTGATCGAATGTGTAAACGCCGGCATGATAAACCCGGTTATTAAGTGTCGCATACGATGCGGCGACGTCCATCAGATCCTTAACCGCGCTGCGCTCGTCGGTGACTCGCATCGATAAACCTTGGTTTAAGGCATACCAGTAGCTGTCAACAAAGGTACCGTCAGCATTGTAGACACATATGTTCTTGCTGTTCGATTTGGACAGTTTGCAAATGTCTTGTATTTTTCTTCCGTCCGGGGCTGTCAGATTAGAATTAATCGTATTCTGCACAGTAGAATTCTTATATACATAGTCGCAATTGGCATCGATGAACGTCTTCAAGGTAGAGGTGCCGCAAGTTGTCGGGTTACCTTTGACTATGTTGAAAAAAGTATTGTCAAGAATTAGATTTGGCAGATAGCCGATTGTATTTTGCCTTACATAATTCTGAATCTTGTTCGAATGGCACGCGAACGAACAATTGAGATGCGTGTCCATTACATTGATACCATCGCTCGTCGTCGGTAGAGCCATCGATGGCGACGTATCGAGCGCGATGTAGAAGTCCATATTGGGCGCGGCGGTCGCCGTCGCGCTCGAGGTGCCGCCGATCGGGATAGTGCGCATCCTGAGCACACCGCCGAATGCATTGATCGAATTGGCGGTATAGGAAACTGTCGCGACGCGCGAGGTGGCGCCGTTGGGATGGGTGATCCCGATGGTGACCTTTGGTGTGCCGTCGAGCCCTTCGAGCCCATCCGCCTGGGCATCGAACATCTTCTGGGCGACCGCGATCGCATCGTCGTCGCTCGGATCGTTCATCTGCGGCTGTGCCACCGCGGCAAGCGCGGCGGCATCGGCGATGGCGTTGAGTTTAGTCCTGAGCCGTGCGGCGCGCGCGTAGTCGATGCCCATGCCGGTGGCGAACACCATCGGGATCACCGCGAAGGCGAAGATCATGAGCACATTACCGCGCTTATGCGCGACGAGGTTGCGGACGAATGCCAAGAGGTTGGGGATCATCAGCTCTCTTCCTGACCCATGCACTTGGTACTGCCGTCCGGGTTCGTACCGATGTTGAGGCAGATCGACGGCGATTGGCGCGGATTCATGAAAATGTCGTCGCTGAAGGTCAGCGGTCCGATCAGCGTGCCGGCGACGGTCGGTTTGTAATGAAAGATGATCCGGCTGTAGATCAGATAGGTGTCGGGGTTCTTGAGGTCCGCCGGAATGGTGATATCGGACAGTTTGATTGCCGAACTGCTGGTCGAGCAGACCGGCGAATCGGTATTGGTGCAAGCCCAGACGAGCGACGCATTGTCATCGTGATCGATGGCGATCTGTGCGATCGCCAGCGAGGAATCGGCGGTCGAATAGGGCGTCATGACCTGGCGAGCGGCGTTGAGGATCGCCTGCATCTTGTCCTGGGTCGTGGTTTCGTTCAGCGTCGCGAGGTCGGCGAGGCTGCGCGCGGTGATCGTCACCTTTCGATAGGCCGAGATCGCGTCCATCAATTGGTAGGACCCGACGTACATCAGGATCAGGAAAGGCGCCGTCAGCGCGAATTCGACTGCGCCCAGCGCGCGCGTGCTGCGGGCCAGCCGTCCGGCAAATCGCCGCGTGCGTGCCAGGATGCCGATCATGTCAGGTACGGCTCCGTCCGGAACACAGCCGTCGCGATCAGCAGACGATGGCTGCCGTCCGCGTTGGCGAGATCGAAGCCGAACGGGCCGCCGACCACCGGGAGCAGGTACATGGTGCGCATCACGACGATGTCGCCGGCGCTGCCGGTATTGAAGTCCCAGGTTTTGGGCTTGCCGTCGTTGTCGTAGAGCGACGGCGTCGACGTATCGACATCGGCGAACGAATCCGCGGTCTGCACGTCGATCATCAGGTTGGCGCAGTTCATGTACGAGGGCAGATTTTTGCAGGCGATCTGGTGGAAATCAGCGACGCTCGTGCTGCCAGGCCCGGTTCCGCTTCGCACGGCCCCGGTCAGAATCTGCCGCGAAGTCTCTTCCGACACTGTCTCCAGCGTCTGCTGCGCGAAGAACACCAGGCTGGTTTGCAGCGTCGCGATCAGCAGTGCGACGAACGGCGCGGCGACGATGGCGAATTCGATGATCGTCGCGCCGCGCCTGTTGCGGGCGAGCGCCTTCGTTCCCCGGCCGAGGAGGCGGCGTACAGCCGGCAATCGCGTTGTCCCCCGCATAGATTCGGTCCGGTCCACTCGAAACGGCCCTATTCCCTACCCGGTTAAGATATCCTCAATGGCGACCGGGCTGGGCAGCGCTGGCGCATCGCGCTACCAGCCTGCGCGTGGCGAGCGATCATCCGGAACGCGACCTGGCGCTGAGCTATGCGGTCGACGGCGGCGCGGCCGCCGCGACGATCTTCGCGCTCGATGACCGGCTGGCGGCGATCGTCCGCGCAGCCCGCGATCCGCTGATCGGCCAGATGCGGCTGACCTGGTGGCACGATGCGCTGTCTGCGCTCGACGACGCGCCGGCGCCGGCCGAGCCCTTGTTGCAATCGTTGGCGCGCGAAGCCCTGCCGCGCGGCGTTACCGGTGCGGCACTGGCGCCGATCGCGGCGGGATGGGAGGCGCTGATCGAGCAGCCGCTTGACGTCGAGGCGGTGGCGCGCCACGGCGAGAGGGGCCGCGCGCTGTTCACCGCGGTCGGGCAGGCGATCGGCGCGGCGGGCGATCCGCTCGATGCCGCCGGTGCCGGCTGGGCGCTCGCCGATCTTTCCCGTCATGTGACCGATCCGGGCGTGGCGCAGATCGCCGCCGGGCAGGCCGCACCGTTGCTCGAGCAGGCGCTGGCCGCGCGCTGGAGCCGTCGCGGGCGGGCGCTGGGGGCGCTGGCGCATCTTGCCCGGCTCGATATCGAGCGGCCGGCGGTGAAGCCCGGTGCGCCGCGCCGCGTCTGGCGCATGTTGCGTCATCGACTGACGGGCCGATAGAATGGCGGCGCGACCAACGAGGGGGTGAGCATGTGGCGGTATTTCGTCGGAGCGGTGTCGGCCTTGCTGCTGGTTTCCGCCGGTTTCCTGTTCTTCCGCAGCGGTGCCAAGCCCGGCCAGCCGCTGTTCAGGCCGGCGCCTGCGGCGAGCCCGGTCGTGCAGTCGACGGCCGAGCCGCTGCCCGATGCCGCGCCGGCCGCGACCGACGAGACGCGCGAGCAGAAACGGTTCGATCGTTACGACAAGGATCGCAACGGCAAGATCACCCGCGAGGAATATCTTGCCTCGCGCCGCAAGGCCTTTGCGAAGCTCGACACCAACCATGACGGCAAGCTGTCGTTCGATGAATGGGCAATCCGGAGCGAGGACAAGTTCGCCCATGCGGATGCGGACCATTCGGGCGCGATGACTCCGGCCGAGTTCCTGACGACCAAGGTGGTGCACAAGGCGCGACCGAAGCCGACTTGCCCGCCGGTCAAGGCGGATGAGGACGACTGAGGCCTATACGTCACCCCAGCGAAAGCTGGGGTCTCATGCGGCAAGCGTTCCGCTTCCATTGCCAACGACCCCAGCTTCCGCTGGGGTGACGGTTTATCATTGGCCCATCCACGCCGCCAACGCTTCACGCGCCCGCGTCGTGTAAAGCTTCTTGCGGTCGGCCTTTTTGCTGCGCCCCTCGATGGGCGGGAACAGGCCGAAGTTGACGTTCATCGGCTGATAGGTCTCGGCCTCGGCGGCGCCGGTGATGTGGTGGAGCAGCGCGCCGAGCGCCGTCTCTACCGGTGGCGGCGCGAGGCTGCACCCGGCCAGTTCCGCCACGGCGAAGCGCCCCGCCAAAAGGCCGATCGCGGCGCTCTCGACATAACCCTCGCA
>Ga0164242_10008151_pt1 | contig 11378 bp, 9 predicted proteins | sample OricomgcompostMG_FD_108783 | JGI IMG/M metagenome (GOLD analysis project Ga0164242, IMG submission 108783) | Miracle-Growth compost microbial communities from Emeryville, California, USA - Original compost - Miracle growth compost (MG) ...
CATCGGGGCCATAGAGCTTCGTGGACTTCTCGCCCGCGTAGATCTCCATCCAGTGAATCTTGCGCTTGCCGCCATAGGCTTTGGCGACGGCCGCGTCCACGACCTTCAGCATCACGGGCGTGATGTCCTGGCCCGTGCCGTCCCCTTCAATATAGGGAATGATGGGCTCGTCGGGGATATTGAGGGAAAAATCGGCGTTGACAGTGATCTTCTGTCCGCCGGCCGGGACCTTGATGTGCTGATAGGACATGAATGCTCCAGTGACTCCGGAATAGTAGGTATGAAAGACGAAGGGATCGAGTCTTATATAAGAGTTTAACGTAAACTCGGCTCGCCGCAGCAAGCGGCAACCCCCTCTGGCCAATCATTGCAACAAAAAAACTTCACCAGACCGATAAAATGGAAGATTGACAGTGTATTGCGCCGGACTTCCGCGCGTTTCGATATTCATGGCCCTTTTCAATCCGTCCAAGGACCAGGTCCGGGGATTTTTCACCGAAGCCTGGCGAAAACGCCGCGAAGGCGGCGTGCTCACGCCGCTGGAAACCATGGCGGCCGACCTGATCGCGCAGCATCCGGAATACCAGGAAGACATCGAGTCTCCCGACGCGGCGCAGCGGGAATACCCGGTGGAAGGCGGACGCACCAACCCGTTCCTGCATCTTTCCATGCATCTGGCGATCCAGGAGCAGGTGTCGATCGACCATCCGCCCGGCATCCGGACGGCCTGGCGGCAACTGCTGCGCAGCCACGACGAACACACCTCGGCCCACATCATCATGGAAGCGCTGGGCGAGGTGGTCTGGGAAGCCCAGCGGCTGGGCAAGCCGCTGGACAACGAACACTACCTGGACCTGATCCGCCGGCACGCCACCCGCGACTGAGATGCCGCCCTCACCGTGAGGGCGCTGGCGCAACCGCTCCGGCACCCTCCGAAAGCAGGGTGCACGGGCGCCGCGACGCCCCGCCGGTTACTTGAACTCGCCCGGATGAACGGAGAGCGGGGTCGGCAGGGACGACAGCCAGGCCGTGATGTTTTCGATGTCCGTCGGCGAAAGCTGCATGGCCATGCCGCCCATGATGGCGTTCTTGCGCACGTTGGCCGAAGCAGGCTCGCCACGCTGGCCCCGCTGATAGGCGACCAGGGCGTGCTCAAGGTAATCCTGATGCTGGCCAGCCAGAATCGGATAGGTGGGCATGATGGGGGACTTGGCGTCCGCGCCATGGCAGGACGAACAGTTGAACTTCTGGAAACCGGCCTTTCCGGCCGCGAGGTCGGCCGCCTGGGCCGCACCGGCCACCATCAGGCCACACCCAAGCATCGCAATCCAAAATTTACGCATGGTGTCTCCCGATCACTTGAGGCTGGAATAATAGGCCGCGACGTCCGCCATGTCCTGTGCGGACAGCGATCGCGCGATGGCGCCCATGGTCGGGAAAGTCCGCGAACCATCCGCGTACTCTTTCAGTGCCGCGACAATATAGGGCGCATTCTGCCCCGCGATCATGGGAACGTGATACAGCTCGGGATAGGCGGTCTTGTAGCCCCGGATCTGATGGCAGCCGATGCACATCGATACCTTCTGGGCACCCGCCTGGGCGTCCCCCTTGATGGCCGGGGGGTCCGCTGCGAACGCGGATCCAGCAAACAGACAGGACGCCGCAACCAGTACGGTACCCACCCCACGATCAAGCAATTGTCGCGACTTCATATGGCCTCTAGTCTCCAGAATTCATTCTAAATGTCGGGCACCGGCCGCCCTCCAGCAAGGCCGATGAGGCATACCGATTGTACGATAATTATCCTTACAGGCAGCAAGGCAGCTGGCCGATCGCAAGCCTATACCATCCCCGCACAAGAAAAACATCCAGAGGTTCCCTAGTGTGCGTTGCGCGGGCCCACGCGCTCAGACGAGCCCGCCATTGGGCTGCACGATCTGCCCATGCACCCAGGAGGCCTGACCGGAGGCCAGGAAGCTCACCACGGCGGCAATTTCAGCGGGCTCGCCCACGCGATTGAACGGACTCATCGCCGCGGACCGCTGCAACGCTTCAGGCCCTTTGCCGGCCCGGAACAGATCCGTATCCACCGGCCCCGGCGCCACCGCATTCACACGCACCTTGCGAGGCGCAAGCTCTTTCGCCAGCGAACGGACGAGACATTCCACGGCCGCCTTCGTGGCGCTGTACGGGCCGATTCCCGGCGCGGCATACCGCACCAGCGAAGTCGTGATCGCAATGATGGTGCCGCCGTCCTTCACATGACGCGCCGCCTCGCGCAAGACATTGAAGGCGCCCACGATATTGACTTCCACGAGCTGGCGGAAGTTCTCGGTGCTGAACTGCGCCAGCGGGCTGGGGGGCACATTGATGCCGGCATTGGCCACCACGCAATCCGGTTCCTCGCCAAAATCGCGGTGCACCGAAGCAAAAACGGCCGCGACCTGTTCGGGGCTCTGCACGTCGGCGGCGTACCCTGCACAGCGCCGCTGGTTCTGCGTATCGGAAAACGCCCCGGGCTTCGTGACGTAGGTGTAGGCCACGTCGAAGCCATCCTGCGCCAGAGCGTGGACGCAGGCGGCGCCGATGCCCCGGGAACCCCCAAAAACGAGCGCTGTGCTCATGACAAATCCTCCTTGAGATCAATCTCGATTGAATCCGGCCCGAACCCTCGGCCGCCACGGTGGCTCACAGCCACAAAATCTGTTTACGATAGTCCAGGTCCGTCAGCAGCGCCCGGGCCGGCCCTTCATGGAAGACCGAGCCGCGCTCCAGCGCGTACACACGGTCGGCCAGTGCCAGCACCAGATCCAGGTTGTGCTCGACGATGACGATGGACAGGTGCTGCCGCAAGCGATCGAATACCGTGAAGAGCTCCTGCACGACGGCCGGCGCAAGGCCCTCGAAAGGCTCGTCGAGCAGCAACAGGCGCACGTTGCCGGACAGCGCCCGCGCCACGGCCACCATCTGCTGTTCTCCTCCGGAAAGGTAGTCGGCCTCCACATTCATCCGCTCACGGATGCGAGGAAAATACTCGAAGATCCGGGCCTCGTCCCACACGACGCCAGTCTGCCCGTCGGTGGGGCGCGCCTGCCGGCCCAGGGCCAGGTTTTCGGCGACGGTCATGCCGGCGAACAGTCCGCGCCCCTGGGGCACGTACCCTATTCCCATCCGCGCGATCTCGGGGGCGGACAGGCTCGCCACGTCCTGCCCCGAGAACTCGACCGAGCCGGAAGCCGCACGCACCAGGCCCATGATGGTCTTGAGCAGAGTGGATTTCCCGGCGCCATTGCGCCCCAGCAGCGCCACGATCTCGCCCTCGCGGACATCGAGCGAGGCCTTCTGCAGGATATGGCTCTTGCCGTAATAGGCATCGACCTGGTCAAAACGCAGCAAAGTCGGCCGTTCGACGCCCGCGTCCTCGGACCGGCCCGTGACCGGCGGCGTTCCCGTTCCGGTGTAGATCTCCTGCACCTCGGCGTCATGGCGGATGGTGTCGGGATCGCCGGTGACCAGGACCTCGCCTTGATTCATGACGGTCACCTGGTGCGAAATCGCCAGGATCCGGTCGATGTCGTGCTCGACGATCAGCACGGGAACGTTGGCGGCTATCGTCTGCACCAGCCGGGAGACCCGCTCGCGCTCGGCGGCGGCCAGCCCTGCCAGGGGTTCGTCGAGCAGCAGCAGCCGCGGCTTGGAGCCCAGGGCGATCCCCAGGTCCACCAAGCGCTGCCCGCCATACGACAACTGGTCGCCGCGCACCTGCTCCATGCCCTCCAACCCGAGAAACCGCATGAGTTCCGCCGTCTCGGCATGGACCTCGGGATAGTCGTCCGCATCGCGCCACAGGTTGAACCGCCCAGGATGGCAGGCTTGCAGCGACAGGCGCAGATTCTCGTAGATGGAGAGGCCCTTGAACAGATTGGTGATCTGAAAGGACCGGGCGAGGCCCGACCGGCAGATGGCCTCGGCGCGCTCATGCTGGATCTCGCGTCCATGCAGCAGCACCTTTCCAGAGGTCGGCATGAACATGCCTGAAATCAGGTTGAACGTGGACGTCTTGCCCGCCCCGTTGGGACCGATGAGCGCATGGATTTCACCCGCGCGCACCGCCAGATCGACGTCGCGCACCGCCTGGATGCCGCCAAAGCGCACGTTCAGCTCACGCACCCGCAGCACGTCGCCCTGATGCGCCGGCGGATGCAGGAATTCGGGCAGCGGCAGCCCCTCATAGATCTTGCGCTTGCTCATCGCGGCGCTGTCCACGGGCACGGGCCGCAGGGTTCGCCGCAGTTTTCCCCAGATTCCCGTCAGGCCGGTCGGCGAGAACAGCACGAAGGACATGAACACCAGGCCGAACCACAGCAGCCAGTTGTCCGTATAGATGGAGAACAGCTCGCGAAAGAGCTGGTAGAACAAGGCGCCGAGCGCGGGTGCCAGCAAGGTGTGCATGCCGCCGATCACGACCATGGCGAGCGGCTTGCCCGAAAACTCGACCGTGGTGGACTCGGCGGCCGCGATGTGATGCAGAAAGACCAGCAGCGCACCCGCCAGTCCCGTGACGCAGGCCGACAGGACGAACGCGATCAGCTTGTAGTATTCGGTGGTGTACCCCTGGAAAGTCGCGCGCTGCTGATTTTCGCGGATCGCGACCAGCACGTGCCCGAAGGGCGAACGCACGACCCGCAGCAAGAGGTACAGCACCAGCGTCGCCACGATGGCCGCGAACACGTAATACGTCAGGTAGCCTTCCAGGTTGAACGGCCCGATGGCGCCCCGGGTGAGGCCGCCCAGCCCGCCCTCGCCGCCGGTCACGCGGGTCCAGCGGAAGGACACGTCGAAGGTCAGGGCGCAAAGGGCCAGCGTGAGGAGCGCGAAATACACGCCCCGCCGGCGCAGGATCAGGTATCCCACCACCAACGACACCAGCGCGGTGAACGCCAGCGAAACCAGTATGGGCATCAGCACCTGATTGGGAAACCAGTAGAGCTGGGCAAGCGCGGCCGCATAGCCGCCGATGCCGAAAAACGCGCTATGCCCGAAAGACACCAGGCCGGTGTACCCCACCAGCAGGTTCAGGCCCATGGCCGCCATCGCCAGAATGATCACCAGCGTGGCGCTGTCCAGCGTCAGGCCGAGCCAATGGAATGCGAAAGGCAGGACGACGAGGCCCGCGATGCCGATCCAGAGCGGCTGATAGTTCCGTATCATTGACCGAGCCCCCTACTCGAACCGCTCGATGCGCTTGCCCAACAGCCCGCGCGGCCGGAACATCAGCACCAGGAACATCAACACGTACATGGAGGCCTCTCCCGCCGCCGAATCGAAATAGATGGTGACGCCTCGCACGACGCCCACCAGGACCGCCGCCAGCACCACTCCCCAGAAGCTGCCCAGGCCGCCGATGATGACCACCACGAAGGCGACGGTCATGATGTCGGTTCCCATGGCGGGCTCGACCACGGCGATGGGCGCGAACAGTACCCCGGCAAGCGCCGCCGTGGCCACGCCCAGCACCACGATGGCCGTCAGGTAAGGCTGCAGGCGGATCCCCAGCACCGCGACCATGTCGGGCTTCTGGATCCCCGCGCGGATCACGCGGCCAAAGGGGGTCTTGTTCAGCAGCAGCCAGACCCCGGTCATGAGGACCAGCACGACCAGCAGGATGAACAGGCGATACTTCGAAAGCAGGAAGCTGCCCAGGGCGAAGGATCCCTTGAAGGAGGCCGGCATGGACAGGAACAGCGGCGCGGCGCCCCAGATCATGCGGATCGCCTGCTCCACCACCATGGCCAGCGAAAAGGTGACCAGCAGTCCCAGGATGGGATCCGCGGTATAGAAGCGCCGCAACAACAGGCGCTCGAACAGAATGCCCAGCAGCCCTACCACGACCGGGGTGATGACGATGCTGCCGCCAAAGCCCACGTACTTCATGAGATCGTACGAGACATACGCGCCGATCGCGTAGAAGGCGCCATGCGCAAGGTTCACGACCCCGCCCACGCTGAAGATCAGCGACAGGCCGAGGGCCACGAGCACGTAATACCCGCCCAGGACCAGGCCGTTGACGACCTGCTCAAGGAGAAAGAGAAGTTGCATGACTGACCGGAAGGTGAAGGGATGCGACGGAGAACCGCACCCGCCGGAACCGTCGACCGGCCCCGGCGGGAGCGCCCACAGGCGTCACATGTGGCACATGTTGTCCGACTTCGGGGGGTAGAGAACCTCGAGGGGCTGGCCGGGCGAAGGCACGGCGTCGCCCAGCACGAGAAAATCATGCGGCCCCTTCGCCTGGTCGGGCGACATGACGGTGTAGGTGTAGGCCTCTTGCAGGAGCTGATGGTCCCAGGGCCGGAAATGCGCCTCGCGCGCCTTCAGGATGTCGAACTTGGCGCCGGATTCCAGGTGGGCGATGAGCTTGTCGGTATGGGTCGATTTCGCCGCCGCGATGGTTTGCGCCAGGATCTTGAGGGAGACATACTCCACCCACGCGTGATTTTCGGGCTGGGTATGGTATTTGGCCTGGAAGGCCTTCACGAAAGCCTCGGAGGCCGGCGTCTTGAGCTTGTACTGCCAGACCGTGGGCCAGATCCCGGTCAGGTTGCCCGGCCCGGCCGCCCAGGCATCGGCCACGTTCAGGTTGAAGCCCGCCAGCGGAATCTTCAAGCCGAATTCCGAGTACTGCTTGATGAAGTTGGTCACCTGATTGCCTGCCAGATTGCAGGCGATCATGTCGGGATTGGCCTGCCGGATCTTGAGCAGATAGGGGCTGAAGTCCGTCACGTCGGTGGCGACCAGCGCATTGCCGCTGATCGTCCCCCCGTGAGCGCCGACAAACTTTTCAACGGCGCGGGCCAGGTCATGGCCAAACAGGTAATCGGCGGTCAGCCCATAGAACTTCTTGCCCTTGACCTTGCCGGCCCGATCCAGCGCCAGCCCCACCGAATTGGCCAGGACGGTGACGGGGATGTCCGAGTGGAAGGTATAGCGATTGCAATCCTTGCCCCGCAGGGTGTCCGAGCGCGCGCCGGTATTCAGATACAGGACCTTGTTGCGCGCGGCGACCTGGGAGATGGCCAACGCCGAAGCCGAATTGATTTCGCCCAGAAGCACCACGACCTTCTCGCGTTCGACCAGGCGCTGCGCCGTGGTCGAGGCCACCTGGGGATTGACCGAATCCTCCGAGATCACTTCGATCTTGCGCCCCAGCACCCCCCCGGCGGCATTGATCTGCTCGGCCTGCAGCTGGATACCCTTGACGGCATACCCGCCCAGGGCACCGAGAAAACCCGTCTTTGGAGTCAGGTGGCCAATCTTGATGGGGCCAGGATCGGCGGCCCGCGCCAGCGCAGGCATGAAGCCGAAGGCGGCGCTGCCGACCAGGACCGCGCCCGACTTCAAAATGGCGCGACGGGATGGGGTTGCGCCAGGAGTCTGCTTGACGTATTTCATGGCGATGTCTCCGATGGATGGAATGAGCGGAAGCCCCGCTTCTTGTAGGAATGACACGAAGATGATAGGGGCATAATCGAACCTGCATGAAATACTCTTTTTCAAGGTAGGGCATAGGCAATTCTTATGGGCCGCCCCCGGGCCCCGGGATTCCAGGGAAAATAGGTTTCCGACAGCCCCCCCTCATCCGCCGACGCTGGGCGCGGCACTTCTTTTCGCAGAGGCCCGACATGAACCTGAAGCAGCTCCAGTACTTCGTTCAAACCGTGGAAAGCGGCAGCATGACCAAAGCGTCGCTGCAGCTTTTCATCGCGCAGCCGGCCCTGAGCCAGCAACTGACCAAGCTCGAGGACGAAGTCGGCAAACCCCTGCTGGTGCGCTCGGCCCGCGGCGTCACACCGACTGACAACGGACTGGCGCTCTATCATCACGCCAAGTTCATGCTGCGCCAGCTCGACCAGGCGCTGTCGATCGCGCGCCAGGAAACCATGGAAACCTACGGCATGGTGACCGTCGGGCTGGCCGCCACCACGGTATCGGCGCTGGGCCTGCCGCTGGTCAAGCGGATCCGGGAGCGCTACCCGCGCATCCTGCTCAACGTCGTCGAAGGCATGAGCGGCCACCTGGGACAGATGATGCGCATGGGCCAGCTCGACATCGCCATCCTGTTCAAGGCCAACGTGGCGCCAGACCTGGCGGCGGTCCCCATCCTGGAAGAAGAGCTCTTCGTGCTGATGCCCAAGGCCAGCCCCCTGCTGCCCGCCGACCAGACCGAGCTCACACTGGCCGAGGCGGCCAGCCTGCCGCTCATCCTTCCCACCAGCAAGCACGGTCTGCGCCAGCGGATCGAAAGCGAGCTGGAAGCCCGCAGCCTGAATTCCCACATCGTGGCCGAGATCGACTCGTTGTCACTGCTCATGAGCTGCGTCTACGGCGGCATGGGCGCCACCATCAAACCGATATCGGCCTTGGTCCTGGAGGGAGAACGGGGCAAGGAATGGCGGGCATTGTCCATTTCGGATGCGCGCATCACGCGGCGCAACTACCTGTACACGATCTCGCAGGAGATGCTGTCCCCCGCCACCTCCCTGATCGCCTCGGAAATCCGAAACACCATCCGCTGGCTGGCCAAGACCCGGCAATGGCCCACCATCAAGCTGCTCTACTGAGGCCGGCGTCCGGATGCACGCGCCGCGTCACCAAACCCTCTGTTTCGCTTATACCCGCCCTTAAAAAACAGTATTTTTCATTCCCTGCCCGCTTCCTTATCCTGTCCTTATCCACTCATCAACCAAGGCGGATTTCAATGGATGCACAGGTCGCTCATTACCTGAAGACGGGACACAGCCTGCTCATCGCGGGCGAATGGACGCAGGGGACTGCCGCAAGCTTCGAGGTGCGCAACAAGTTCGACGGCCAGCTGCTGACCGAAATCCGCCAGCCCTCCAGTGAACAGATCCACGCGGCCGTCCAGGCCGCCGACCAGGCGTTTCGCGACAACCGCAAGCTCAGCCCTCACGATCGCGGCGAATTCCTGGACGCGACCGCCGCCATCCTGGAGGCGCGCAGCGAACGGCTGCAGGAGATCATCTGCGCCGAAGCGGGTTTCACGCTCAGCGACGCGGCTGGCGAGATCCGGCGTACGATCCAGACCATCCGGCTCACGGCCGAGGAAGCCCGGCGATTCGCGGGAGACCTGATTCCGATCGAGGGCGCCCCCGGGCAATCCGGCAGGATGGGTTGGACGATCCGGGTGCCGCTGGGCGTGGTCGCGGCCATCACGCCGTTCAACGCGCCGCTCAACACGGTAGCCCACAAAGTGGCGCCGGCGCTCGCCGCCGGCAACGCCATCGTCCTGAAACCTTCCCCTCACACACCGCTGATTGCCTGCGAGCTGGCCGACGCCTTGACGGAAGCGGGCGTCCCCAAAGGCCTGGTGACGGTGCTGCACGGCGGAGTGGACGTGGTCAACGGGTTGCTGGATGAGCCGGACGTTCGCTTCTACGCGTTCACTGGCAGCACGCAAGCGGGACGCGCCATCCAGCTGCGCGCCGGCATGCGACGCACCCAGATGGAACTGGGTTCGATCGCCTTCGGCGTGGTCTGCGACGATGCCGACCTCGACTTCGCGATTCCCAAGATCGTCAACGCCGCGTACCGCAAGGCGGGCCAGGTCTGCACGTCCATCCAGATCCTGCTGGTGCACGAAAAGATCTTCGCGGCCGTGGAATCTCGCCTGTCCCGGATCGTGCGGCAATTGAAGGCCGGCGACCCGACCAACCCGGCGACACAGGTGGGGCCGGTGATCAGTGCCGCCTCCGCCCAGCGCGTCGTCGACTGGATCTCGCTGGCCACCGGCGCAGGCGCCACCTGCCTGGTGGGAGGCGTCCGTACCGGCAATGTGGTGTCCCCTGCCCTTCTGAAGGACGTCGCCGCCAGTACGCCGCTGGGCTGCCAGGAAGTATTCGGCCCGGTCATGTCGCTCAAGCCCTTCTCGAGCATCGACGAAGCGATCGCCCAGATCAACGGCACGCCCTATGGTCTTGCGACCGGCATCTTCACCAACCGGCTGAACGACGCCTTCCGGTTCGTCCGCGAACTCGAGGTGGGCGGCATCCACATCAACGAGACACCGAGCTCGAGAGTCGACATGATGCCGTATGGCGGCTCGAAAGCCAGCGGTTTCGGGCGTGAAGGTCCTTACTATGCCATGCGTGAAATGAGCGAAGAGCGCGTCGCCACATTTATTCCCAACACCAGTGCAGGAAAACGGTCATGACCAGACGAAAAGGCGGAGAAGTCATCGTCGACTATCTCATCAAGCAAAAAGTGCCCTACGTGTTCGGCATCTGTGGGCACGGCAACGTGGGAATCCTCGACGCCCTGCACGAGCGCAAGGACGAGATCAAGCTCGTGGCGCCCCGCCATGAGCAATGCGCGGGCCACATGGCCGACGGCTACTTCCGGGTGAAACACGCCCCGGCCGCCACGCTCACCTCGACCGGGCCGGGATCGGCCAACCTGGTGATGTCGCTGGTAACCGCGCTGTCAGATTCCTCCGCCTTCCTGGCCATCACGGCCAACGTCCCGACCTCCCAGGCCAACCGCGCGCCCTTCCAGGAACTCTACAGCCACAACCAGGCTGATTTCGCGCAGGTCCTGCGCCCGGTCGTGAAGCGCAGCTTCCAGCCAACGCGAGTGGACATGCTGCCCCTCGCGCTGAGGCAGGCGTTCAACACCATGCTCACGGGCCGCCCGGGCCCCGTCAATCTCGACATCCCCTACAACGTGTTCCAGGAAGAGGACGAGGTTGAAACACCGCCCGATGCGCACACCTTCGGCTCGCATCGACCCGCGGCCAGCGATTCGGACCTGGCCCAGGCCGTCTCCCTGCTGGCCGGCTCGAGCCGGCCAGTCTTCTTCATCGGACAGGGCACCACACTCTCGGGCGCGGGCACGGTGCTGTCCGAACTGCAGGCGAAGCTCGGCATCCCGGTCATCACCTCGCCCAACGGCATGGGCTGCGTTCCGGCGGACGATCCGCTGACGCTTGGCTTCATCGGCCGCAATGGCGCCTACCCGGCCAATCAGGCCGGCCGGCATGCCGACCTTGTGATCTGCGTGGGAACCCGATTCGACGACCGCTCTTCCTCGACCTGGAAACCGGGTTATTCCTGGAACTTCCCCGGCACGAAGCTGATCCAGGTGGATCTGGATCCCGCCGAGATCGGCCGCAACTACCCGCCCACGCTGGGGCTGGTGGCTGACGCCCGGACATTCTGCGAACAGCTCCAGGGCGCCATCGACCGCGATGGGTCCATCCGGCGCGAGCAATTTTCCACCTGGCGCAACGAGATCGCGGGGTGGCGAAAAGAATGGAACCAGTTCGTCGCCCCCAACTTCAACGCGATCACGACGCCGATCCG
>Ga0164242_10008152_pt1 | contig 11377 bp, 10 predicted proteins | sample OricomgcompostMG_FD_108783 | JGI IMG/M metagenome (GOLD analysis project Ga0164242, IMG submission 108783) | Miracle-Growth compost microbial communities from Emeryville, California, USA - Original compost - Miracle growth compost (MG) ...
AGGCGCGATCAAACCCAGGCTGGCCGGCTACGGACGTGGCTGGAGGATGGCGTACTCAAGGTGTTCGCCGGCCGAGTGCTGTCCATCGATGTCCCGGTGGCGCGTCAAGCGGCACGACTCCATGTGCCCGATCCTCGGCCCGAGCGCGATGCGCTCATCGCCGCGACGGCGGCGGTCCATGGTCTGACGGTCGTGACGCGCAACGTAGCCGACTTCGAGCCGATGGGCACGGCCGTCATCGACCCCTGGTCCCAGAATGGCTGAGGAGCGCGACGCGGTCGAGTTCCGCTTCGCCGTGTGAACCCCGGCGGGATTCAGACCACGGTGTCGGGACGATGATCTGGGACCGTCACAGGCCTGAATCCTCCCCGGAAGGCCGAAGTGCGGTGTCCCCTAGGCTGACGCCATGCCGCCCGAGCCGCCCGAGCCGCCCGATCAGATCGTCATCGTCCACACCGACGGCGGATGTCGCCCGAACCCGGGCCCGGGCGGATGGGGAGCGGTGCTGCGCTACGGCGAGCACGCCCGCGAGCTGTACGGCGGCGAGCCGGGCGAGACCACCAACAACCGGATGGAGCTGACCGCGCCGATCATGGCGCTCGAGGCGCTGACCCGGCCGTGCGTCGTACACCTCCACACCGACAGCACCTATGTCCGCAACGGCATCACCCGGTGGCTGCCCGGGTGGGTGCGCAACGGATGGAGGACCTCGACGAAGCAGCCGGTCAAGAATGTCGACCTGTGGCAGCGGCTCGAGGCAGCCTGCGAGCGGCACGACGTGGAGTGGTTCTGGGTGAAGGGCCATGCCGGCATCGCCGACAACGAGCTCGCCGACGAGCTGGCCACCCGTGGGCTGCAGGAGGCGGTCGCGGCGCTCGCCGGCACTCCGGCGGTGCCGTGAGGGCCGACGCCCGTGCCGCGTCGCGAGGAACCGGCAGGCGGCACGTGTCGGCGCTCGCCCTCGGGTCGGCGACGAGCGGGATGTTGGCCTACGTGTTCTTCGCGATCGTCACCCGCGCCCTCGGTGCGACCGCGGCAGCCCCGGTCTCGGTGCTGTGGACCTATTGGTCCTTCGCCGGTGCGGCGCTGACCTTCCCTCTCCAGCACTGGGCGGCGCGCTCGGTGGCGGCCCACGAGGGCGAGGGCGCCGTACGGCAGGCCCTGGCCGGCCTGGTGGCGACCAGCGCCGTCCTCGCGGTGGTCACCACCGCCGTCAGCTGGCTGGTCCGCAACCCGCTCTTCCACAGCTCGACCGACCCTGGAGCGTCCTGGTTCCCACTGCTCGTCGGCGGGGTGACACTCGGCTCCGCCGCGATGGGCCTGGTCCGCGGTGTGCTCTCGGCGCGACACCGGTTCGGGATGGTCGCGGCCGGCCTGTTCGCCGAGAACGCCGTACGCTGCCTGGTCGCCGTCGCCCTCGTGGTGGGGGGCGTCCACGCGGCCGTGGCCTACGGCCTGGCGCTGCTCGCGGGGTACGTCGTCGCCGCTCAGCCCTCTGCCTATCGGCTCTCCCGCGCAGGCCACGGTCCGCGCGAGTCGCCCTTGGCCTTCATCGGGGGAGCGGCCGGCGGACAGCTGCTCGGTCAGACGGTGCTCACCGGCGGGCCGGTGGTGCTGGCGCTGGCGGGTGGTGCGCCGGCCCAGGTGACGGCGCTCTTCGCTGCCCTCGCGCTCTTCCGGGCGCCGTACACCCTCGCCATCGGGTTGGTCGCCCAGGTCACCGGCGGGCTCACCCGGCTGGTGGTGGAGCGCCGCGTCGAGGTGCTGCGACGGATCCGCAACGGCATCATCCTCGTGACCGTCGCCGGCTCGGCCGGGGCCGCGGCCGTGGGCCTGCTGATCGGTCGCTGGGCACTGCGGCTGGTCTTCGGCAGCGACGTCGAACTCGGTCGCGGACTGCTCCTCGTCGTGGCGGTCGGCAGCACCCTCGCGATCGCCAACCTGCTCGTCACGCTCATGGTGCTCGCGCACGGCCGAGCGCCCCGCCTGGTCGTCTCGTGGGTGATCGCGCTGGTCCCCGGAGCCCTGTGTGTGGCCCTGCCCGGTGTCGGCGCCACGACGCGGACCTGTGGGGCCTTCGGGGTCGTGGAGGCGGTGGCGTTCGGGTTGCTGGTCGTCGCGGTGGCCCGCTCAGCCGCCGCCCTTGACCGCGGCGACGAAGACCGATGAGCCGAACGCCAGGTCGCGGGAGCGGAGGATCCGGGCCTCGGCGGCCGACAGGCCGGTGAAGAGCCGGTCCAGGAGCGGCGAGACCTCCGGCACGCCGGGGTCGGCGGGGAGGTGGCAGCGTCGGCGGAGCCGACGCAGGCCGCGCTCGGCGGCGAAGAACGGGAAGACGCCCGCGAAGGCGTACGTCGCCCGCTGGACCTGGAGGCCGGCGCCCTCGATCGCATCGACGATCCGTCGGCGCGTGTAGCGACGGTAGTGACCGGCGCGGTCATCGTGCTCGGTCCAGGCCCACTGGTAGGCGGGTACCGACGCGAGCAGCCGCCCGCCGGGCGCCAGCACGCGGGCGAGCTCGTCGAGCGCCCGATGCTCGGGCTCGCAGTGCTCGATCACGTCGAAGGCCGTAACCACGTCGAAGCTGGCGTCGGCGAACGGGAGCGCCAGCGCTGAGGCGCACACCCCGCGTCCGGACCGCAGACCTCGGGGATCGAGGTCCACGGCGAACTGCTCGCCGGCCCCGAACATCCACGACACGCTCGGCCCGTCGGCGGAACCGACGTCCAGCACCCGCCGTGGGCTGCCGAGGAAGTCGGCGAGCGTGGATCGCAGGAGCGTGGCCCGGGCCCGGTACCACCAGTAGTCAGGCAGCCGGATCGACGAGGAGCCGGGCTGCTCACGCGTGACCTCCTCGCTCACGCCACCACCCGTGGGCCGCCCTTGAGCGAGCGGATGAGCGCATCGACGACCCGCTCGGACTCCGCCTCGGTGAGGTTGTTGTGGAACGGCAGCCGCAGCAGGCGGTCGCTGATGTCGACGGTCACCGGGCACTCGGGCTCTCCGACGGAGTACCGCTGGCCCGCGACGGAGTTGTGCAGCGGGACGTAGTGGAACGCCGTCGCGATGCCCTCGGCGCGCAGCTCGCGCATCACCCTCGTCCGGGTCTCCAGGTCGGGCATGAGCACATGGAAGAGGTGGTAGGCCGGCTGGCACTCGTCGGGGACCACCGGAAGCCGGATCCCGAGCGCATCCGCGTACGGCGCCAGCCCGGCGACGTACCGCTCGAAGACCGCCCGCCGCTTGCGCTGGATGACCTCCCGCCGCTCGAGCTGGCCGAACAGGAACGCCGCCAGGGTGTCGGCCATGCCGAAGGAGGAGCCGATGTCGCGCCAGCTGTACTTGTCCACCATCCCGCGCAGGAACGCCTGCCGGTCGGTGCCCTTGTCATAGAGGACCAGCGCGCGAGCGACGTCCTCGTCCCGGTTGACGAGCAGCGCGCCGCCCTCACCGCAGGAGAAGTTCTTGGTGTCGTGGAAGCTCAGCGTGGCGAACCGGCCGAGGCTGCCCAGCGGCTGGCCGCGCCAGCGTCCGAACAGGCCGTGGGCGTTGTCCTCGATGAGCGCGACGTCGGGTCGGTCGCGGAGCACCTCGCGGAGCCCGTCGATGTCGCCGGCGATCCCGGCGTAGTGGACGAGGACGACGGCCCGCACCCGGTCGCCGTACTGCTCCAGCAGCCGGGCCACGTCGCGCGGATCGGGGCCGAGCGTGTCCGGCTCGATGTCGCAGAAAGCGATCCGCGCGCCCGCGCGCACGTAGGCCATCGCCGAGCTGACGAAGGTGAACGAGGGCACGATGACCACATCACCCGGCTCGAGGTCGAGCAGGAGCGCCGTCATCTCCAGGGCACCGGTGCACGAGGTGGTGAGGAGCGCCTCCTGCGCTCCGGACTCGGCGAGGAGGATCTCGGCGACTCGCCGGGAGAACGGACCACCCGATGAGGTCCGGCCGCTCTCGACGGCGGTGCGGACGTGGTCGAGCTCGTCGCCCTCCACGCTCGGGACGTTGAACTGGATGTTCTCGGCCATCACGATCCTTCGTGGGTCTCGGTGCGCCAGGGGAGCGGTCGGCCCAGCAGCCGGCTCAGTTCCTGGTCGCTGTCGGCGAAGTACTCCCGCAGCCGGGTCTCCAGCTGGGGGTCGAGCATCGGTTTGGCGGCAGCGCTGGCGTTGACCGGTGTGCCGGGCGTCGGGCATCCCGCCGCCGGGTCGACGCCCAGCGTGGCGTAGAGGTCGCCCAGTGTCCCTGGCCGCGCGAGCATGTCCTCCAGGAGGACGACCGTCAGGTCGTCCCCGAACCGGTCGAGCCAGGGACCGAGATGGTCCACGTAGCGGCCGCGCTCCAGATAGGCGTACGGCGACACCGACGTCCGGCTCCGGTCCCAGGGGAGCGGACCCTCGAGGTTGGCGGCGAGCACCTCCTCGAGCGGACGCTGCTCGAGGCCGGAGTCGGTGCTGAACGCCCAATGCGACACCGCCCGCTCGACCGGGTCCCGGAGCTGGACCACGACGAGCGGGTCGCCGAGGACCCGGGCGGCCCGCTCGGCGGCCTCGGCGTACTCGAGGTAGCTGGTGCTCTTGTCGCCGAGCAGCTTCTCGTCGGTGGCGTGACCGAACCAGGTCGCGCGGTACCACTCGCGTCCGCGGGCGCTCAGCTCCTCGGAGCAGAACACCTTGGGCTCAGGGCGCGCCGGGCGCGCCATCGTGATCTGGGGATGTGCATCGAGCGCGCCCGCGAGCCAGGTGGTCCCGCAGCGCTGGGCACCGATGAGCAGCAGATGTCGCGTCATTCTGGCACCCGCGAGATCACGTGATAGGGCTCGCGGCCGCTGACCGCGTTGAGTGTGCGGACGACGTACTCCCCGAGCATCGAGAGCAGGGCGATGATGAAGCCGTTGATGACCGACATCAGGACCACGATGGTGGTCCATCCCTGCACATGGGTGTGGCCGAACAGGCCCTTGAGGAGGTAGAGGGCGCCGAGCAGGAAGCTCACGCCGGCGATGCCGAAGCCGATCAGCGCCAGCAGGCGCAGCGGGTAGGAGGAGTAGCTGAACAGGATGGTCAGCACCAGGCGCATGATCCGGACCAGCGAGTAGTTGCTGGTGCCGACCGCGCGCGGCGCGTGCCGGACGTCGACGTTGCTGCGATGGCGAGAGTAGAGCAGCGCCTGGCCGGTGATGTAGGGGTGCGCCGTCGTGGAGGCGCAGATCCGGTCGACGACGTCGCGGCGCAGGATCCGGTAGTTGGAGACGGCGAGGTCCGCCGGCTGCCCGAAGATCCGCCGGTTCATCATGCTGATCATCTTGCTGCCCAGGCGGCGGTAGCCGGCGGCCTGCTTGTGTAGGAACCGCCCGAAGACCAGGTCCTTGCCGGTCATCGCCTCGTCGATGAGCAGCAAGGCCTGGTCCGGAGGGTTCTGCAGGTCGTCGTCCATGGTGATGACGTAGTCGCCGGTGGCCTCCCGGAAGCCGGCGAGGTTGGCGTGGTGCTGGCCGTAGTTGCGCAGCAGATCGATCGCGACCACCTGTGGCATCGTCCGGGCCTTCTCGGAGATGACCTCCCAACTGCCGTCGCTGCTGCCGTCGTTGACCAGGATGATCTCGTGGTCGAGTCCCTGCTCGGTGAAGACTGCGTGGACGGCATCGATGGTCCGCCCGACGATGGCCTCGCTGTTGAAGACCGGAATCACGATCGAGTACCTGAACTGCGTACGGTCCAGCCGGGAGGCGGGATCTGTCGCCGTGGCGTTACCGTCTGCTGGGGACCGGGGTGGGGTCATCCCGCCATCATGTCGAAGTGCTCCGACGATGTCAGCGCACGGGTGCCCCGTCGGAGGGGCTCAGTCACCGAACACCGCCTTGATCTTCCGCAGCGTCGAGGCGCCGACGTCCCTGCGGACGTACCACCCCCACCCGCGCGAGTGGCCGACGTGCACATACGCCGTCATCTTGGTGGTGATCCATCCGGGGTCATCGAGGCCACCGAGCGCGATGACCGTGGGCTTCTCGTCCAGGACGTGTCGTGCGTACCCTTCGCGGCCACCGGGCCAGGTGGCGTCCAGGTAGTCGATGAGGCCGTTGCCGAAGAGCTGATAGCGCGTGGGGTTCCGCTTCCCGGTGAGGACCAACGGCTGGGGAGCCTCGAGCGACAAGATGGTGGCGTTGCGCGGCAGCAGCGCCATCACCGCCGTCGTGTCGCGCCGCTGGTCGTCGAGCTCGTGGCTGCGGTGGGAGATCGAGTAGTCCAGCCCGATCGCCGTCGCGGCCGCGCTGAGCAGCGCCGTCGCCGCGATCGCCGCTCTGGCGTGCCGAGCCCGGATGCGCGCCAACACGCCGCCGACACCGAGGCCGGCGAGGGGGATCAAGAAGAACACGTCGGGGAAGCCGTTGAGCGCCTTGAGGGCGAAGAGCAGTCCTGCCAGGAGCATGACGCCCGAGGCGAGGATCATGACGAAGCCGCGGTCGTCGCGGTCGCGGCGCCGCAGCACCAGCCAGAAGCCGAGGAGCAGGAGGAGCACGAGGCCGCCGGCGAAGACGTACAGCGAGGCCCCGTAGCCATCGCGCATCATGCTGGCGACCCCGCTCGGGTCGTTGGCCAGCGAGACCTGCTTGGTGTAGCGGGCGTTGATGAGCAGGAAGTCGTTCCAGAACAGCTTGGGGTGACCGATCGCGAGGTAGGCCACCGCGATCAGGGCCGTGGGGAGGATGCCACCGACCGCCACTCGCATCAGCGCCCGGATCCGGCCGCTGCGCTCACCGAGCAACACCGCCACCACCGCGCCGGCCAGGGCGGAGAACAGCACCGGTTGCCAGGTCAAGGTGGCGAGGGCGATGAAGAAGCCGGTGGTGACCCATCGCCGCCGCGCCATCGCGGTCAGAGCGAGGATGAAGAAGAGCACCATCGCTGTCTTCTCGCGGGGACCGTTGGTGGCGTAGAACACGAAGCCCTGGTTGCAGATCAGCACTGCTGCTGCGCCGATGCCGGCGAGGCGCGACCGGAAGACAGTGCGTCCCATCAGGTAACACGCGCCGACCGCGACGACCGAGATCAGCAGGAAGAAGATCCGGACGCCGATCACGTCGTCGATTCCGACGAGACGGGCCAGGAAGATGCCGACGCCCGGGATCGCGTGGGCGAGCGGTCCGGCACGGTTCACCACGGCGGCGTAGGGCACTACACCGTCGGCGAACTGCTGCCCGGCGTAGGTGTACAGCGCGAGGTCACGGCTGAGGTAGCCGTGGAAGCCGTGCGGGAGGAAGACGAGCACGGCGATGGCGCAACACACCAGCAGGGCCGGATCGCGCCACGGCGCGGGCAACGAGGCGCCGCGCTCGCGGGGGGCTGCCGCCTCGACGGCGGCAGGTCTGTCGTCGAGCGTGCGGGACAAGGTCACCTCCTCAGCATGCCAAGGAATTCTGAAGGCCTGGTGAATCGCGTCGGCGGGCAGCGTTGCATGGCTCGGCCCGTACGCCGGCGCGCGGCGCCGTAGGCTCTGACCATGCCGATGCCCAAGCGCGTGGACGTCGAGGACTATCTCGCCCACCTCGACCCGACGGCTCGACCCCATCTGACGACGCTGCGGGCGCTGAGCCTGGCCGCCGACGAGGGGCTCGCCGAGACGCTCCACTGGAACACCCCTGCCTACCTCAAGGACGGCGTCCGACTGTGGATGCTCCAGGCCTTCAAGGCTCATTGCGCGCTGCGCTTCCCCACCCACCAGTTCGGTCCGCACCGCGCCGAGGTCGAGGCGGCGGGGTTCGAGGCGGGCGAGGGCTTCATCAAGCTGCCCTATGACCGTGAGCTGCCCGAGGGGTTGTGCAGCCGGCTGATCCGCTACCGCCTCGACGAGTTCGCCGAGACCGGCTCGAGCTGGTCCGGACGCTGAGCCAGGGAAGAGCAGTCAGCCCTACCCGTCGCGGCGCGGCCGCTGAAGGGTGAACGACTCGAACGGCGTGATGCTGCCGTAGGGGCCGGTGACCTCGTAGTAGGTGACCTTGATCCTGGTCGTGTCGCCCGGGAGGCGCCCGGGGTCGACGTCGAAGGAGACGAATCCATAGGAGTGCGCGACGTCGCGGGTGCCGGACCAGACAGCGTCCTCGCGCACGTAGTTCGGCGTCCGCTTGCCGCCGCCGGCCGGTGGCGCCGAGACCGAGACGATCACGCGACACTGCGGCGGGTCGAAGAGCAGCTGGTTGGACGGTGCGGAGGTGCCGCCGCCGCCGATGACCATGTGGACGGTGCCCTTGGTGGTGTCGACGACGTCGAGGTCGTCGACGGTCGGGATCGGGGTCAACGTCTGGTTCTTCGAATGCCCGCGGATCGCCTTCGACCGCTCGTAGTGGTGCTCGTGACCGCACACGACCAGATCCACGCCGTACTTGTCGAAGAGCGGCAGCCACTCCTCGCGGATCCCCAGGTCCGCGCCGTTGAAGTTGTTGGCGGTCGAGATCGCGACCTGGTGCATGCACACGACGATCCAGTCGATGTCCCGATCGGCCCTGGCCTGTTCCAGAGTCTGCTCGAGCCACTGCTTCTGCGCACCCTTGGAGTAGCCGCGCACGTAGTTGTCGCCGCCGTCCTGGTAGCACACGTCGTCGTTGGCGAGGAAGACGAAGCGGACCGCGCCGACGGTGATGGCGTACCACAGGCCCTTGGTCACCTCGGTCTGACCCGGTTGCGCCGGCAGGTCGAAGTAGGTCTGGTACGCCGCGTAGCCGATCGGTCCGTTGCCGAGCTCGTCCTCGTGGTTGCCCGGTGCGGGCATCCAGGCGCGGTGGCGTGCGCTGCGGGTGTTGTTGTGCCAGAAGTCCGACCAGGTGCGGACCCGGTCGGTGGCGAGGTTGGCGTAGCACAGGTCGCCGTTGAAGAGGTGGAGGAGCGGTTCGACGCTCTCGACCGCAGCCGTGGTGTCGCCGGCCGCCGGCGAGCCGAGGTTGTCGTTGACGTAGGTGCCGTCCACCTGCTTGCCGAGCGTCGGCGTGCCCTGGTCGCCGAAGCTGGTGAAGCGGAACGCCCGGCGACCGCGTGGCGCCGTACGGAACGTGCCGAACTCCGCAGCCGCGCCGTCGTGCACGGCGAGGTAGACGTAGGAGGTGTCGGGCGCCAGCCCGGTCACCCGGGCATGGTGCGCATAGACGACAGTGCCGGACTTGGCATCGGTGTAGGACTCGACGACGGCGGGCACGGTCCGCTGATGGCCCTGTCCGTCCTTGGCGAGCAGGACGCGTGGGTTCGCCACCTTCTGGATCGAATGCCACGTGACGCTCACCTGCGAGGAGGCGTCGGCGCCGAAGGTGACGTGCAGTCCGGCGACCGGCGGGACGGGTACGGCGGGGGCACGGGTCGGCGCCGGGAGCGTGTCGGCGGCGGCGTTCCCGGCACTCAGACCGACGGTGGCGGCGGCGCCGCCGATGCCGAGAGCGGCGAGCAGGCTGCGTCGGGAGAAGTCGGAGCCCTTCGGGGTGGGGGAGCCCGTCACCGGGCTGGTCGTCTCTGTCACGACGGTCACCATGGCGGGACCAGAGGAGACCTTTGCGACGCCCAGGCGAACCTCGGGCGAACGTTGGTGGCCGGGACTGGTTACTCACTAGTATCGGGCCATGCCATCCAGTGCAGACGTCATCGTCGTGGGTGCCGGCCTCGCCGGCCTGGTGGCGGCCGCCGAGGTGGCCGACGCCGGCAAGAAGGTGCTCCTGGTCGATCAGGAGCCTGAGCAGAGCCTCGGTGGCCAGGCGTTCTGGAGCCTCGGTGGGCTCTTCTTCGTCGACAGCCCCGAGCAGCGTCGGATGGGGGTCAAGGACTCACTCGAGCTGGCCACCCAGGACTGGATGGGCAGCGCGCAGTTCGACCGCGACGAGGACTTCTGGCCGCGACGCTGGGCGGAGGCCTACCTCGACTTCGCGGCGGGGGAGAAGCGTGCCTGGCTGCACCAGATGGGACACCGCGTCTTCCCGATCGTCGGCTGGGCCGAGCGGGGTGACGGACGGGCCGACGGTCACGGCAACTCGGTCCCACGCTTCCACATCACCTGGGGCACCGGCCCCGGCGTGGTCGCGCCCTTCGAGCGACGCGTCCGTGAGCATGCGGAGTCCGGTCGGATCGCGTTCGCGTTCCGCCACCGCGTGGACGAGGTGATCGTCGAGGGCGGGTCCGCCGTCGGCGTACGTGGGAGGGTGCTGGAGCCGGTGCCGGCCTCCTTCGAGCGCGGGACCGCCAGCTCCCGGGTCGAGGTCGGCGACTTCGAGCTCCGCGGTCAGGCGGTGATCGTCACCAGCGGCGGGATCGGCGGCAACCACGACCTGGTCCGCAAGGCCTGGCCGACCCGGCTCGGCACTCCACCGCAGAGCATGGTGAGCGGCGTCCCCGCGCACGTCGACGGACGGATGCTGGCGATCACCGGCGCCACCGGGGCGCGGATCATCAACAGCGACCGGATGTGGCACTACGTCGAAGGCATCCGGAACTGGAACCCGATCTGGGCCAACCACGGCATCCGCATCCTGCCGGGGCCCTCGAGTCTATGGCTCGACGCGACCGGCAAGCGGCTGCCGGCGCCGAACTTCCCCGGCTTCGACACGCTCGGCACTCTCAGGGTGCTGCGGGAGACGGGCTACGACTATTCCTGGTTCGTCCTCACCCAGAGGATCATCGAAAAGGAGTTCGCGCTCTCCGGCTCCGAGCAGAATCCCGACCTCACCGGGAAGGACATCCGCGGCGTGATCGACCGGGCCCGCAAGGGGCCGGGGCCGGTCGAGGCGTTCAAGCAGCACGGCGAGGACTTCGTCGTCGCCGAGGACCTCACCGAGCTCGTCGCCGGGATGAACAAGCTCGCCGAGGTGGCGCCGACCGGCCCCGCGCTCGACGAGGCCGAGTTGCGCCGGACGATCGAGGCCCGCGACCGGCAGATCGCGAACCCGTACGCCAAGGACGCCCAGATCACCGCGATGTACGCCGCGCGGCACTACCGCGGTGACAAGCTGTCGCGGGTCGCGAAGCCGCACCGGCTGCTCGACCCCGCGGCCGGGCCGCTGATCGCGGTCAAGCTGCACATCCTGTCCCGCAAGACGCTCGGTGGCCTGGAGACGGATCTGTCCGGTCGGTGCCTCACCTCCGCGGGCGTTCCGCTGCCCGGGCTCTACGCCGCCGGGGAGGTCAATGGATTCGGCGGCGGCGGGATGATGGGCTACAACGCGCTCGAGGGCACCTTCCTCGGAGGCTGCCTCTTCTCCGGCCGTACGGCGGGCCGCGCGGCCGCTGCGGCGGTGTGAGTCGGCGCGACTAGGCGTGGGTGAGGTTGAGCCCGATCACGCCGACGATGATGAGCGCGACGGAGACGAGCTTGACCAGCGACATCGACTCGCCGAGGAAGAAGTAGC
>Ga0164242_10008153_pt1 | contig 11377 bp, 12 predicted proteins | sample OricomgcompostMG_FD_108783 | JGI IMG/M metagenome (GOLD analysis project Ga0164242, IMG submission 108783) | Miracle-Growth compost microbial communities from Emeryville, California, USA - Original compost - Miracle growth compost (MG) ...
CCGGCCTACCGCGCCGAGCTGCGGGCCTGGACCAGCGCCGACCCGTCGCGCGCCGACGGCGTGCACGCGAGCACCGTTCCGCACGTGGACGCGGGCGCCGAGGACGACCTGCCGATCCGCGACTTCGACACGCACGGCGCCGGGGCGTTGCCGACGCGCACGCACTCGTCCGCAGCGGCGTGCCTGCTGCTGCTCGGCGCGCGCGAGGACGATCCCGAGTCATGGCTGCGGGCCGGTGAAGCGCTCGAACGGGTCTGGCTGGAGATCACCCGGCACGGGTACGCCGCCAGTCCCTTCACCCAGGTGATCGAGGTGCAGCAGACGAACGCGTTGCTGCGCAGCGAGCTGCAGCTGACGATGCACCCGCACCTGCTGCTGCGGGTGGGCCGGGCGCCACGCACCCCGGAGACGCGCCGGCGCCGCCTGGTCGACGTGCTGACCGAGACGCCGCCGGACACCGAGACACCGCCCCGGAGCCCGATATCGTGGTCCTGATGGCTGGCAGCGGGGTCGGGTCGGACGAGCTTCGCGGGCTGCTCGCCGCGAACCAGATGATCATCAGCGACCTCGAGCTGCCGGTCGTCCTGCGGCGGATCGTGCAGGCCGCGTGCCAGCTCGTGCACGCGCGGTACGGCGCGCTCGGCGTGGTGGCGCCGGACGGTGGCCTTGCCGAGTTCGTCCATTACGGCATGGACGAGCACACCGTGGCGCGCATCGGGCCGGTGCCGACCGGCAAGGGTCTGCTCGGCGCGCTGATCGACGACCCGCGGCCCATTCGACTCAGCCGCATCGGCGCCGACCCGCGGTCGGTCGGCTTCCCCGCCGCGCACCCGCCGATGGACAGCTTCCTCGGCGTCCCGATCCGCATCCGCGGCGAGGTGTTCGGGAACCTGTACCTCACCGAGGCCGAGGCCGGCGAGTTCACCGCTGATGACGAGGAGCTGGTGACGGCGTTGGCGGCCACGGCGGCGGTGGCCATCCAGAATGCACGGCTGTACGCGCGCGCGCAGTCACGGCAGACCTGGTTGCAGGCCTCGGCGCGGATCACCCGGCAGCTGCTCGCCGTGGAGGGCGAGGAGCCGTTACGGCTGATCGCGCGCGAGGCGCGCAAATTGGCCGACGCGGATCTAGTCAGCGTGGTCCTGCCGACGCCGGACGGACACCGCTTGATGGTGGAGGTCGCCTCCGGTCGCCACGCCGAGGAGCTGACCGGGTTCAGTTATCCGGTCGAGAACACATACGCCGGTCAAAGTTTCCAGACCGGTGAGCCGATCCTGCTCGTCGACGCGACCCAGGACGCCACCCACTACGTGCATCTGACCGAGGTGCTCCCGATCGGTCCGGCCATGGTTGTCCCGTTGGTAGGCACGCAGCGCATGCGTGGCGCGCTGGTGGTGGGCCGGGTACAGGGCCGGCGCCGCTTCGAGGACACGGATCTAGATATGGCAACCACGTTCGCCAATCACGCTGCGGTCGCGCTCGAGCTTGCCGACGCGCGTGCCGACCAGCAGCGCGTGCTGCTGCTGGAGGACCGCGACCGCATCGCACGGGACCTGCACGATCACGTGATCCAGCAGCTGTTCGCGGCCGGACTGAGCGTCCAGAGCGTGGCCGCCACGCTGGGCGGGGATGCACGGTCGCAGCGGCTCGAGCGGGTCGTGTCGGGCATCGACGACACGATCCGGCAGATCCGGACGACGATCTTCCAGCTGCGCGGCCCGCTCGGTCCGCAGACGGGAACCGTCCGCGCCCGGCTGCTGGAGGTGATCGCCGAGCTGGCACGCGTGCTCGGATTCGACCCGCACGTGGAGTTCGACGGGCCGGTCGACTCCGTCGTGCCCGAAAGCGTCGTCGACGACCTCGTCGCGGTCACTCGTGAGGCGTTGTCGAACGTCGCGCGGCACGCGAACGCCGGACACGCGTCCGTGCGGCTGGCCGCGACCTCGGCCGCGATCGCCCTGGAGGTGTGCGACGACGGGTTGGGCATCGGCGAAGCGTCGCGACGGAGCGGCATTGCCAATCTGCAGCGGCGCGCCGAACGTCTCGGCGGCACGCTGTACGTCGAACCGGCCGAACCGGACGCCGCACGATCCGAAGCGAACTCGAGACCAGGAACCAGGTTGACATGGGCGATCCCACTGCACTGACGACTACCGACGCGGAACCCGCGCGGGTCTTCCTGCTCGACGACCACGAGATCGTGCGCCGCGGGATCGCCGACCTGCTCGACGCCGAGGACGGCATCACCGTCGTCGGCGAGGCGGGGACGGCGGCCGAGGCGCTGGCCCGCATCCCGGCCGTGAATCCGGACGTCGCCGTGCTGGACGCGCGGTTGCCCGACGGCAGCGGCATCGACGTGTGCCGTGACATCCGCTCGTCCATGCCGTCGGTGCGCTGCCTGATCCTGACCTCGTACGACGACAACGACGCGATCTTCGCCGCGGTCATGGCGGGTGCGTCCGGCTACCTGCTGAAGGAGATCCGCGGCTCGTCGCTGGTCGACGCGATACGGCAGGTGGCGGCCGGCCAGTCGCTGCTGGACCCGAAGGTCACCGAGCGCCTGCTGAGCCGACTGCGCAACGGGACGGAGCAGGACCCGCGGCTGGCCACACTGACCGACCGCGAGCGGGAAATCCTGAACCTGATCGCGGACGGGCTCACCAACCGGCAGATCGGTGAACAGCTTTTCCTCGCGGAGAAGACCGTCAAGAACTATGTCTCCGCGCTGCTCGCCAAGCTCGGCATGCAACGGCGCACCCAGGCAGCGGTCTTCGGCGCGGACCTGCGCCGCAACTGAGCACGTCGCTACGGGACCTTCGTCCCGATCGGATGCTGACCAACGCCTCAGGTGACGGGGCCGCCGCGCGCCGATGCTTAATTCGGATCGGAAAGGACGCGGGGAAGGGCCCCACGTCGGACCGATGCGAAGGAGAGCGTCATGAAGCGCAGAACGTTCGACGTGCTGGTGAGCACCGTAGGGCTGTTCCTCGCCGCCGTGCTGCTGGTCGCGGGCGGCCTGCTCACCTGGGCCCACGTGTTCGTCGGCGACCAGGTCCACAAGCAGCTTGCGCAGCAGCAGATCTACTTCCCGGCCAAGAACGACCCCGGCATCCAGGCGCCGGAGTTCGCGGCGATGAAGAAGTACGCCGGTGAGCAGCTGACCACCGGCGCGCAGGCCGAGACGTACGCCGATCACTACATCGCCAACCACCTGAAGGCGATCGGTGGCGGCAAGACCTACGCCCAGCTGTCCAGCGAGGCGCAGGCGGACCCGACCAACACCGAGCTGGCCGGCACCGTGGAGACGATGTTCAAGGGCGAGACGCTGCGTGGCCTGCTTCTCAACGCGTACGCGTTCGGAACGATGGGAACGATCGCCGGCATCGCCGCGATCGCGTCCTTCATCGCGGCTGCGGTGATGCTGGTGCTCGGCGCGCTCGGGCTGTGGCACGCGCGGCGCGTGGAACCCGGCGCGGAGATCCTCGGCCGCAAGCGCGACCCGGGTCTGGTCAACGCCTGATCGACACCGCAACGCGACAAGGCCCCTCCAGGTATGAGCTGGAGGGGCCTTGCCGGGTTCCGCTGCACCGCAAGCCGATTGCTCGACCCACGTGCGTTGCGTAACCCTCGCTGGCTGGGACGCTCTCCGGGCTTCGCCCCGGTTACCCGGTGCGCCTGCCGCGTTCGGTAGCTCCGGTCTCCCGGCCCGACCGCCCGGAGTTTCCTCCGGCTTCGTGCTTCCTCGCCGTTGCGATGTGCTAGTTCTACTGGTCCGGATCGCCTTGCACAAGAGGGAATTCCAGCTATTTCCAAGATCTTTTCCCGGTCCACAAGACCGTCCACAGCGGTGGGTGGGTTATCCCCCGGCGGGGTGGGTTGTCCACCGTCCGCACACAGCTCCGTCCACAATTCGCGTCCGTCGTAAGGTCGGGGCATGACCCTTTACGGCCAGGAACACGTCGACCGATACCGCGCGACCGACGGCGCTGAGGGATACCACTGGCGCAACGGCACCACGATCCTGCTGCTGACGACCAAGGGACGCTCGTCCGGTCGCGAGTACACGCACCCGCTCATCTACCGCGACTTCGACGGCGCCTACCTGATCGTCGCTTCCAAGGGCGGCGCCGACGAACCGCCGTCGTGGTACCTGAACCTGCAGGCCGACCCGAACGTGACGGTGCAGATTCAGGGCGACGTCTTTGCGGCGCGCGCGCGAACCGCGACCGCGGAGGAGAAGCCCGCGATGTGGCGCGCGATGACCGAGGTGTGGCCGGACTACGACGACTACCAGCAGAAGACGTCGCGCGAGATCCCGGTCGTCGTGCTCGAACGCGCCGGCTGAATCAGGTTTCCGGTGCCGGCCACGGCGTGCGAGGGTAGGGACATGACCGACAAGAGTTCCGCCGGCCGCGCGGACGACGCCAAGGACAAGTTCCGCGAGGCGCTCGAGCGCAAGCGCAGCCAGCAGGCGGGCCGGGCCGCGGCCGGGCACGGCGACTCGAAGATCCACGGCGAGCACGCGGCGGCCGGTGGCAAGCGGACGTTCCGCCGCAAGAGCGGCTGAGCTTCAGTCCTCGTCCGGACGCGTGCGCTCGGCCTTGCGCCGCGAGCGCTGACGCTTCTCGTCCAGCCTGCGCTGCTGCGCGGCACGTGACGGCTTCGTGGGCCGGCGTGGGGGCGGTGGCGGCTCGAGCGCCTGGGACACCAGCGTGGCCAACCGCGCGCGTGCCGCCGTCCGGTTCTGCAGCTGCGCGCGCTGTTCGGACGCGACGATCACCAGCGCGCCGTCGACGAGCCGGGACGCGAGGCGCTCGAGCAGCCGGCTGCGCTGCGTTTCGCTGAGCGCGGTGGACGCGACGATGTCCCAGCGCAGCTCGACGCGGCTGTCCGCCGTGTTCACGCCCTGCCCGCCCGGGCCGGACGAGCGGCTGAACCGCTCGACGAGTTCGGCGTCCGGGATCACCAGGCCGCGCGGTAGGCCACGGCCGGGCGGCAGGACGACGTCGGACACCGGCGCGTCAGAGCGCGAACGAACTCGCCTGCGCCTCGCGCATCCAGGCGGTGATCTCCGTCGGGTCGCGTGGCAGGCCGGCGGACAGGTTCACCGGCTCGCCGTCGGTGACCGCGATGTCGTCCTCGATGCGCACACCGATGCCGCGCAGCTCGGCCGGCACCGTCCGGTCGTTCACCTGGAAGTAGAGGCCGGGCTCGACGGTCAGCACGTTGCCTGCGCTGAGTGTGCCGTCGCGGTACACCTCGTTGCGCGCCTGCGCGCAGTCGTGCACGTCGATGCCGAGCATGTGCGACGTGCCGTGCAGCGTGTAGCGGCGGTGCAGGCCCGCGCCGGGCTTGTCCGGGTCCGGGTCGCACGACACGTCCGCCGTCACCGGCAGCACGCCCCAGCTGTGCAGGTGATCGGCCAGCACCCACATCGCGGCGCGGTGCGCGGCCAGGAAGTCGGCACCGGCCTTCACCTCGGCGATGCCCGCGGTCTGCGCCTCCTGCACCGCGCGGTACACGCGCAGCTGGTCGTCGGTCCAGTCGCCGGTCACCGGCATCGTGCGCGTGACGTCCGCGGTGTACAGCTCGTCGGTCTCGACGCCCATGTCGGCGAGCAGTAGCTGGCCGGGCTCGATGGCGCCGTGGTTGCGCCACCAGTGCAGCGTGGTGCCATGCCGTCCCGCGCCCACGATCGAGCCGTAGCCGACGTCGCTGCCCTCCAGCCGCGCGCGGCGCCAGAACGTGCCCTCCAGCCAGCGCTCGCCGCGCACCGGGCGGCCGAGCACGTTCGGGAGCTCGCGCGCGACGTCGGCGAACCCACGCGCCGTGATGTCGCACGCGTGCTGCAGCCGGGCCAGCTCCCAGTCGTCCTTGACCAGGCGCAGCTCGTCGAGCACCTCGGCGAGCTTGTCGCGCTGCGCACCGGGGACCAGCTCGTCGACGGACGGGTCGAAGCCGGTCAACGCCACCGTGTCGCGTCCACGCCAGGCGCCCAGGTCGCCGGCGAGCGCGGCCAGCGGACGGGTGGTCAGGGCGAGCACGTCCGCGGTCGCCTCGAGATCCGGGACGTTGCCCACCCACACCGCGCCGTGCATGCGGTTGGTGAAGTACGCGACGTCGCCGGGTTGCGCGAACTCGCGCACGTACAGCGTGCTGTCGTGCCCGGACGCGGTCGGCGTCATCACGAGCACGGCGTCGGCGGCGGTCTCGCCGGTCAGCCAGGTGAACGAGCTCGCGGCGCGGAACGAGTAGTCCGTGTCGTTGGCGCGCACCTTCGGCGCCCCGGCCGGAACGACGATCAGCGTGCCGGGGAACTTCGCCGACAGCGCGGTGCGGCGCTTGGCCGCGTACGTGGCGACGTCCGGGCGGGCCGGGTGCGGCATCGGCGGCGCCGGGTCCCAGTCGGCCGCGATCGCCGCGCGCAGGTGCTCGGCCATCGGGATGTCGTAGGACGTGGAGGTGTTGACCGCCTCGGTCGTGGTGGTGGCCTCACTCGGGGTGTCGGACTCGCTCATATCCCGAGTCTAGGTGCGATCCTCGCTTAGCCTCGGAGGATGCAGCCAGGCGAAGAGTCCATTTTCGACCGGTCCACCGGAAGCGCCCCGTCCTCCGCACCGGCGCTGCCGAAGTTCTACCGCGGCCGGCCGTGGTTGGCGGCGCTGGCCGCGGTCCTGACCGAGCTGGTCGTGATCGGCGGCGTCGACAACCAGGCGGTGACCAAGACACTGCGCAAGCCGCTGAACGATCCGTCGCGCGTGGTCGCCGACTACTCCCGCGGCGCGATCGACGCGGCGACGACGTTCTGGTGGCGGTTCGCGCCGGCCAACGGCCAGCCCACGCACGGGTGGGCCGCGCAGTTCGCCGCGATCGGTGTGCTCGTCGTGCTGACCTGGCTGGGCGTGCTCGCGGTCGCGCGCGGGTCGGTGACGTTCGGACGGGTCTGGATCGGAACCTGGGCGGTGGTGGCCGCGATCGCCCCGGTGGCGATCATGGTGCGCAACGTGCTGGTGACGCCGACAGCGCCGGGCCCCGCGCAGTCGCGGATCGGTCAGTCGGTGTACGGGTACAACGCGTTCGGTCCGGTGATCGTGGCCGGACTCGTGCTCGGCCTGGTCGCCGGGCTGATCGCCGCGGCGGTCGCGGTGAGCAGCCGTCGGCAGGTTGCCGCCGCCATGCCCGCGCGCGGTACCGGGGAGCAGGACGAGTACTACGACGACAGCTTCTCGCCGCGGTACACCTCGCCGCCGGTGTACGAGCCGCGTCCGTGGGGCGAGCCGCAGTGGGAGCGCCCGATGCAGGAGGCGGGCGCCACGACCCAGCTGCCCAGGTACGTTCCGGACGAGCCGCCGAGCCGCTTCGCGACCGACGACCAGCCGACCGTCGTGACCCCGGCGCCGGCCTGGCCGGCTCCGCCTGAGCCGTCCACGCAGCAGCCCGCATCGGAACCGGCCGCCGCACCGGGCCCGTCCGCGGAGCCGTCTGCACCGGAATCGGCGGAGGCCGCTGCGCCGGCCGCGTCCGACGCCGAACCCGGCAGCGAGACCGCCACCGACTCCGCCGACGCCGAACCGCTAGAGGAGACGCAGCCGGCAGCGCAGCCGGCGGCGCCCGAACCGGTCTACGGCATGCCGCCGGAGCTGCGGCGCGAGACGCAGCGCGAGCCCGATGTCGAGGCGACCCAGGCGATCCCGGTGCAATCCGGCGAGCCGCCGGCACCCGAAGGACGTCAGCTCGCCGACGAGGACGAGCTGGCCGACGAGCTCGCCGTCGAGGAGCACACCCAGCAGCTGCCGCGCGTCACCGACGAGCCGGAGCGCCCGACCCGCTGACCCGCGCCCGCGGAGTTTGCCGTGCGGCTCATGTCCGAAGGCGTGGCGCGGTGATCAGGCGCTGAGCCGGCGCTCGCGGTTGTGCTGGATCGCGCTCATGTTCTGTTCCGCCCTACGACCGCAGCCTGCTCACACCCGTGGTGCACGCCACCTTCGAGCTCGAGAAAGCCGGCGACGCGCACGAGGCGCTCAGCGCGGACGTGCACGGCAAGCTCGTCCTCATCGCGTGGAAACCGTCAACGCCAGGTAGTCGAACCAGGGCAGGAGAGCCGGCCATGTTGGACTTCATCACGGTCATCGCGGCGGCCGCCGTCATCGTTTTCGTCGTCGGACGCCAGCTCGTCGGTGAGCCGCTCCGGGGCAAGCGGGTCGTGCTGCTGCCGGCCATCCTCACCGTCATCGGGCTGTCCGATCTCGGCGGCAAGGCTCAGCCCGTCAAGCCGGTCGACATCGCCTTCCTGGTGATCGCGGGGCGTGCTCGTCGCCGCCGTCGGTGTGGCACAGGGATCGATCATGCGGCTGGAATCGAGGGACGGCGCGCTCTGGGGTCAGCTGCCGCTGAAGGGGTTGTGGTTGTGGGTGCTCTTGATCGGCACCCGCCTGCTCGTGAGCGGTGTTGCTGACGTTGCCGGCGCGCACGTCGCGGCGTCGGCGTCGACGATCCTGCTGCTGCTCGGTATCAATCGGCTGGCCCAGGCCGCAGTCGTTCTTCCCCGGGCGCTCGCTGCCGACATCCCGTTCGCTCCGGAGAAGGACGGCAGGACGTTCCTGGCCGGGCTCGTCGGCCCGGCAGTCGGACGCCAGGTCACGGCGTTCGTGGACAACCGTCGCAACAACCGACGTGACCACCGGTGACAAGCGCTGACCCAAGAGTTGACCGCGAAGCCGGCTGACGGCGTGCGATGGCACGGGCGGCTGGTCGTGCTCCCCGACCCGTTCACTGCCTCGGCCAGCGAAGACCGGCACGGACCGCTAAGACAGCCGCCTTTTCCGACACGGCGGCCGGTTCCGGAGGGCTAAAGCGGTCACCATGTCGGAAAAGGCGGTGGGCGGGGCACGGCGGGCCGAAGTGCGGGCGACTAGTCGAAGTCGAGTTCGTCCTCGAGGCCTTTGCGTCCGGCCAGCCACAGGCCGAGCGCCTCGGTCGTGCCGCGCACCCGCCGGCCGCGTCCGAGCGTGCGTCCGCCGACGGTGGTGGGCTCGACGCGGTAGCGCAGCAGGTTGCGGGACGTGCCGGTCGACAGCAGCACGCCCTCGCGGAAGATCGCGGCCGCGACCTCCGGCGGGACGGCGCGGGTTCGCCCGAGGCCGCGCAGCACGTCCTGATGGTGCATGCTCACGTCGCCGAGCAGGAAGCGTGCCGACAGCCGGTCGGTCGCGGTCGGTGTCGCCGCCCATTCGTGGCCGCGCGCGGTCAGCTCGCCGCGCCCGAGCTGCCGGCCGGCGCGAACCATCGCCGCGTTGACCGCGTTCACGCGAAGGCCACCGCGCACGTACGCGATCGGACGCGAGACGCCGATCAGGTGCGCCAACACGTCGCGCGGCGCCCACTCGGCGCACAGCGTCCGGCCGTGCTCGAACTCCGCGTCGGTGAGCGAGACGATCGTCTGCATGAACCGCGCCCGCTCGGCGACCAGTGCGGCGACGCCGAGAACGTCCGTCATGACGACAGCACCTCGAACCGGATTCCCGCTCGCTGCAGCCGCGCGAGCAGCGCATCCCCCATCGCAGCCGCGGTGGTGACCTGTCCGGACGTCGCGGGCAGGTCGTCGAACGCGAGACACAGTGCCGACTCGGCGAGCATCTTCGCGGTCTCGTCGTAGCCCGGGTCGCCGCCGGACACCCGCATGACGACGCGGTGCCCGCCGCCCTCGCCCACGAACGTCACGGTGAACCAACTGTTCGCGCGCTTCTGCTCGGACGGTCCCTGGCCGGCGGGAAGGCGTTGCAACAGGGCGCGCCGGGCGGCCGGGATCTGCGCCGCGCCGAGCAGCGCGCCGACGCCGGCGACGAGCCCGGCCGCCTGCCACGCCTTGGGGACCGCGACGAAGTGCGAGTACGCGAAGTCCGGTCCGTAGCGATCGACCGCGCGGGCCGAGCGCGCGACGAGCGGCCCGTCGATCGTGGGCAGCGGTAGCGCCCAGCCCGCGTCGACCGGTTCGCGATGGGGACGGCCGGGCACGTAACGGGTCCGGCGTGATGCGTTGCGCGGTTCGGCGGCCTTGCGCGCGCGTGCCGAGGCGAGGTTCTGCCGTCCGCGCGAGAAGGCGGTGACCGCGGCGGAGAACGTGCCGCCGGAGAACGCGGCGTTGGCCCGCACGTAGCCGCTGATCCGCAGTGGCTCGTCCGCGGGCAGCTGCTGGACGGTGAAGTACGCGCCGAGGTCGTGCGGGACGGAGTCGAAGCCGCACGCGTGCACCAGTCGCGCGCCCGTTTCGGTGGCCCGCCGGTGATGACGCAGGTACGTGGTGTTGATGAACTCGGGCTCGCCGGTGAGGTCGACGTAGTCGGTGCCGCTGTCGGCGCACGCGGCGACGAGCGGTTCGCCGTAGCGGACGTACGGGCCGACCGTGGTGATCACGACGCGCGCGTCGGCCGCGATCGCGCGCACCGACTCCGGGCGCTCCACGTCCGCCTCGAGCAGTGGTAGCTCGGCTAGCGACGCGTCGTGCTCGGCGAGCCGGTCGCGCACGCCCGCGAGCTTTCCCCGGTTCCGTCCGGCCAGCGCCCACCGCGTGCCGGCCGGGACGGAACGGGCGAGGTATTCGGCGGTGAGGCCGCCGGTGAAGCCGGTCGCACCGAACAGAACCACGTCGAAGCTGCGCCCGGCCATGCGGTCGAGCCTAGGGCAGGTGTTGAACGTCAATCAATAACGCTGGTTAGCCGTTTGCCCTTATCGGGTAACACGCATCCAACACAACGAAGGAGGCCGAGATGCGTATCGGCGGAAGTCTGTTCCTGATTGCGGTCGGTGCGATTCTGAAGTTCGCGATCACGGACCACGTCAATGGCGCGAACCTCGGGACGATCGGCGTCATTCTCATGATCGTCGGCGCGATCGGCCTGCTGGTCACGCTGATCTGGATGAGCACCCGCAACCGCACCGACATCATCGAGCGCGGTCCCGCGGGCACGCGGGGTCGCACCTACGTCACGCCGCGTGACGGCTACGACGAACCGATCTGACCGCAACCACCGCAAGGCCTTCAGCCGGTAGCGCCCCGTCGGGCGCTACCGGCTGAATGCTGTTGTCCGCGACCAAAGCCTCTGCTGAGTTCGTCCACATCGGCGCACGCTGGTTCCTGAGCGAGCACCGTGCCGTAGACGGACACGGGAGCGTGAGGCGATGATGCACCACTGGGACGGCGGCCGGGTGTCGGCAACTGGCTGCTGATGGGCTTCGGGATGCTGATCTTCTGGACGCTCGTCGTCGCCTTGAGCGTACCGCGACCGTCGCGACGCTCTGGGCAGCTGATGACCGCCCCGGGCGAGCGGCTGGGTGCTTAGTGGTGCCCGGCGTGCTCCTCGTGGCCGGCCATGTCGTC
>Ga0164242_10008154_pt1 | contig 11377 bp, 11 predicted proteins | sample OricomgcompostMG_FD_108783 | JGI IMG/M metagenome (GOLD analysis project Ga0164242, IMG submission 108783) | Miracle-Growth compost microbial communities from Emeryville, California, USA - Original compost - Miracle growth compost (MG) ...
CGCGATCGCGCCGGTGCTGCAGGTGACGCGACTGTGGAATGCGTTCGGGTCGCTTTCGACGATGGCGCGCTGCCTTGCCTTGACACGCGACTACGCGCGGCGCCGCAACGCGTTCGGCAAAAGCCTGATCGAACAGCCGCTGTTCGCCGACGCGCTCGCCGGCTGGGAAGCCGAGTTCGAGGCGGCGTTCCATCTGGCAATGGAGGTGGCGCTGCTGCTGGGACGCGTCGAATCGGGCGCGGGCGACAATCGGGACGCTGCGCTGCAACGCCTGCTGACGCCGCTGGCCAAGGCGTGGATCTGCAAGCTGGGCGTGCACATCGCCTCGGAAACGGTGGAGGCGTTCGGGGGCATCGGCTACCTCGAAGACAGCGGCATTCCGCTGCTGTTGCGCGACGCGCAGGTGTTCCCGATCTGGGAAGGCTCGAGCAACGTGCAGGCGCTGGATTTCCTGCGCGCGCTGGACAAGCTCGGCATCGATGCACTCGTCGAGGCGGTCGATGCATGGACGGAAGCGGCCGATGGCGCGGTGGCCGATCACGATGCCGAAGCGATCCACGGCGCGATCCGCCACGCCGACACCTGGCTGCGCGACCACGCCCGCGATGCCGATGCGCTGCAAGGCGGCGCGCTGCGCCTCGCCACCACCTGCGCGCGCAGCGTTGCCGCCGCACTGCTGGCCCGGCACGCCGCATGGGCGCAACGCCAACAGAACGATCCGGCTTCCGCACACGCCTTGCGACGATTCTGCGCACACGGTCTCGACCGCGTCATCGAAGATTGACCGCCGCCCGCGTCGACCGCGCCCTTCGTATCGTCATCCGGGGGCCATCGCCGGCATTTTCGGCGATGGAACCCGGAAACGGTTTGATAACCTAAATCGATTTGAAGGGCGCCGACACCGATTCCGGGTTCGACCCTCCGGGTCGCCCGGAATGACGAGCTTTTTCGTGGCTGCCCGCCAAAGGCCGCAAACGCTCGATCATCCTGCGGTGTGGGCGCCGAGCCGCGCGTAGAAATCCGCCACGTACCCATCCAGCGACTGCGACTCGATCGCATCGCGCAATTCCTGCATCAGCGTCAGGTAATGGTGCAGGTTGTGGATGGTGGCGAGCTGCGCACCCAGCATCTCGCCGCAGCGGTCGAGATGGCGCAGGTAGGCGCGCGAGAAGCCGTTCGCACATGCGTAGCAGGCGCAGCCTTCCTCGATCGGGCGCGGATCGCTCGCGTATTTCGCGTTGCGGATGCGCAAGGTGCCTGCGCGGGTGAACAGGAATCCGTTGCGCGCATGCCGGGTCGGCATCACGCAGTCGAACATGTCGACGCCGCGGCGTACTGCTTCGACGATGTCCCCCGGACGGCCGACGCCCATCAGGTAACGCGGCTTGTCGGCCGGCAGACGCGGTGCCGCGGTTTCCAGCGTCGCATTGCGTTCGGCTTCGGGCTCGCCCACCGCCAATCCGCCGAGTGCATAGCCGTCGAAACCGATCTGCAGCAACCCTTCCGTGGAGCGCGCGCGCAAGTCGTCGTGCACGCCCCCCTGCACGATGCCGAACAACGCATTGCGATTGCCGAGCTCATCGAACGCACGCCGCGACCGCGCGGCCCAGCGCAACGACAACTCCATCGACTCGCGCACCACGCCTGCGTCCACGGGTTTGCCGTCAATCGCATAGGGCGTGCATTCGTCGAACGCCATCACGATGTCGGAATCCAGCACCCTCTGGATGCGCATCGATTCCTCGGGCGACAGGAACACCCGCGATCCGTCCACCGGCGAAGCGAACGCCACGCCCTCTTCGGTCAGCTTGCGGCGCTCCGCCAGCGAGAACACCTGGAAACCGCCGGAGTCGGTGAGGATCGGTCCGTTCCAGCCGATGAACTTGTGCAGTCCGCCGAATGCATCGATCACGTCCAGCCCGGGCCGCAGCCACAGATGGAACGTGTTGCCGAGGATGACCTGCGCGCCGACCTCGCCAAGATCCCGTGGCGTCATGGCCTTGACCGAACCATAGGTGCCGACCGGCATGAATGCCGGCGTGTCGATCACGCCGCGCGGCAATCGGATACGGCCGCGGCGGGCGGCGCCATCGGTGGCGAGGAGGTCGAATTGCATGGATTTCTTTTCGGGACTCGGGAACGCGCAACAATCTATCGTCATTCCGGACGCGGTGGGCGGCGCCATCGGTGGCGAGGATATCGAATTGCGTGGATTTCTTTTCGGGACTCGGGAACGCCCGACAATCTATCGTCATTCCGGACGCGGCGAAGCCGCGATCCGGAACCCAGTGACTCGCCCTTCGCATCGAAGGACGCCGATTCCGGGTACCGGCCGCAAAAGCGCGGGCAGCCCCGGAATGGCCAAAGGCTTCATTGCGGTGCCGGGGCCGGATTCTCGCATCCAGGGCTCCCGCTTTCAGGCCACACCAGCATCGCATCGCCATAGGAGTAGAACCGATAGCGTTGCTCGACCGCGTGTTGATACGCCGACAGCACGAACTCGCGTCCGGCGAACGCCGACACCAGCATCAACAGCGTCGATTCCGGCAAGTGGAAGTTCGTGATCAAACCGTCGACCGAGGTGATCCGGTAACCCGGGAAAATGAAGATGCGCGTTTCGCCCGCGAACGGCTCTACTTCGCCCTGTTCGCCGCGCGCGGCTTCCAGCGCGCGCACCACCGTGGTGCCTACCGCAATCACGCGCCCGCCGCGCGCCCGCGCGCGATGGATCTTCTCGACCAGTTCCGCGCCCACGTTCAACCACTCGCGGTGCATTTGATGGTCTTCGATCCTTTCGGCGCGCACCGGCTGGAAAGTGCCGGCGCCCACGTGCAGCGTGATGTAATCGAAATCGACGCCCCGCGCGCGCAGCGCATCCAGCAGTGCGGCGTCGAAATGCAGGCCCGCGGTCGGTGCGGCCACCGCCCCGGGCCGGCGTGCGTAGACGGTCTGGTAGCGTTCGCTGTCGCGTGAGTCATCGGGCCGGGCGATGTACGGCGGCAGCGGCATGTGCCCGACCCGCAGCAGCAGTTTTTCCAAAGGTTCCGTGCACTCGAACTTCAGTTCGAAGAACTGGCCCTCGCGCCCCAGCACCCGCACCGGCGTACCGTCGTCCAGTTCGACCAGGCTGCCTTCGCGCGGTTTCTTGCTCACGCCCAGCATCGCCACGGCCGTATGCGAACCGGTAATGCGTTCCAGCATGATCTCGACCGCACCGCCGCTGGGCTTGCGGCCGAACAGGCGCGCCGGCAGCACGCGCGTGTCGTTGAACACCAGCAGGTCGCCCGCCCGCAAGAGCGTCGGCAGATCGGCGAACGTGCGATCCGCCATGCCCTGGTGCGGTGCATCGACGATGAGCAGGCGGCTCGCACTGCGCTCGGGCAGCGGCTGCTGCGCGATCAGCTCGACCGGCAGGTCGTAATGAAAATCGGACTTCTTCAAGAGTGCACCGCGCGATGAATGGCCACCCATTGTAGGAGCGCGCCTGCGCGCGACCTTGCAGACGATTGGCCGGCAAGCAGCCGTCATGGCGCGGGGGCGCCGGCCCGGCCATTCCCATGGCGGGTCGCTCAGCCGGCCACGCGATGTCCCCGGCATCGCGTAAACGACCGTCGTCGGCCTGCAGGCTGGCCCCTACAGCCAGCCCTTCTGGCGGGCGAGACGATACGCCTCGATGCGGTTGGCGACGCCCAGCTTGCCGATCGCCTCGGACAGGTAATTGCGCACGGTGCCGTGCGAGAGGTTGAGCTTGTGCGCGATCTCGCCCGCGCTCTGGCCTTCGCCCGCAAGACGCAACACCTGGCGTTCGCGATCGTTGAGCGGATCGGCTTCGGTCCAGGCTTCCAGTGCCAGTTCCGGATCGATGGCACGCCCGCCGCGATGCACCAGCCGCAAGCTGTCGGCGAGCTTTTCCGCCGGCGCATCCTTCAGCAGGTAACCCGAGACGCCCGCGTCCAGCGCACGCCGCAGGTAGCCGGAACGGGCGAAGGTGGTCACGATCACCACTTTCACCGGCAGCTCGTGTCGCTGGATGCGTTGCGCCAGTTCGAGTCCGGTGAGTCCGGGCATTTCGATGTCGGAGATCAAGATGTCGGGATTGAGGCGCTCGACATCCCGCCATGCGGCTTCGCCGTCCGCCGCCGACCCCAGGACTTCGATGTCCGGCTCCAGCGCCAGCAGTGCCGCCAGGGCGCCGCGCACCATCGCCTGATCTTCCGCCAACAGCACGCGCATCATGCGCGGGCATCCGCGGATCGGGCCAGCGGTGCGGCAGCGACCGGCACGACCTTCCGTGTCGTCGCGCGTCCGGCCGGCAGCCGTGGCAACGGCAAGCGGATTTCGATGCCGGTGCCCTTGCCGCGCGGCGATTCGATCCACAGTTCGCCACCGTGCGCGGCGACCCGTTCGCGCATGCCGGTGAGCCCGTTGCCTCGCTCGTTGACGCCACCGCGGCCATCGTCGCGGATACGCATCACCACGCGTTCGACACCGGCGATCACGGTGACCTCGACGCGGTTGGCGCGCGCGTGCCGCTGGATGTTGGTGACGGCCTCGCGCAATACCAGCGCCAGGCAGGTTTCCACGTCGCCAGGCAGGTCCTGAGGATCGTGCCAATACTCCATCTGTACACCCGCCGCTTCCAGCAGCAGCCGTGCGGAGGCCAGTTCCGCCGCCACCGCCGCGGCGCGGATGCCGCTGACGGCACTTCGCACCTGCGCCAGGGCTTCGCGCGACACCCGCGCCACGTCGGCCATTTCGCGGTGGGCGGCGCTCGGATCACGATGGATCAGGCGCCCGGCCAGTTCGGACTTCAATGCCACCATCGACAACGTGTGACCCAGCAGGTCATGCAGGTCCCGGCCGATGCGTTCGCGCTCGGCGCTGGCGGCAAGGCGCCGGACTTCGTCCATCGACAGACGCAGTTCAGCCCGTCGTTCGCGCTGTATCCGGCCATACAAGGACATACCGGCGACGATGAGGCAGTTCAGCCACACGATGGTGAGAAACGCCCAGGGAAGCCGGAGCACGATCCATTCGGCCGTATAGGCCAGCAACAATGCGACGACCAGGCCGGCCGACCGACGCGTGTCACCGCAATCTGCAGCCACGACGCAGGCGTAGATCAGGTAAGTCATGGCGAACGCGTTCCATGGCGATACCAGCATCGCCAGTGCCCCTATCGCCAAGGCGAACCAGGATGCATGGCGCCTCGACCCGACCTTGGCGACCCCATAGAGGACCACGAATATCGGCAGGCTGACCAGGGTCGGCCACAGCCAGTGCTCCATGCCTCGGTCGCCGAACATCAATGGGCCGAACAACCACACCAGCCAGACAAACCACAGGAATGGCAGCCAGCGCGCGAAAGCCGGGCGCCCCACGTCCGCCATCTCGCAGGCAAAAATCGAATCGGGAGCAACCTTCAATTTCAATCGCGCCACCTCATGGGGCCATGGTACGCGTTCGCGCCAACGTCATAACACATGCGGAATAAACCGCTTGGTGCGAAGCATGTAGTCGCGATACGGCTGCCCGAGGTCGGCGCACAGCGCCCGTTCCTCGATGCGCACCCGATACCAGTATCCGACGACCGCTCCGGCCATGATCGCGAGCAGCGCGGCCCAGTTGGTCATCGCAACGCCCGTGCCCAGGAACATCAGCAAACCGCCCGTGTAGGACGGATGCCGGATGAGGCGGTACGGTCCGCTGTCCACCACGTACTGCCCGGCGCGGGTCGCCACTGTCCGCGTAAAGAACCTGCCGAGGCTGTGTATCGCGTACCAGCGAAACACCAGCCCGGCCAGCATCACCGCGATGCCGATCCAGAACAGGACGTGCTGATGCCACGCGATCGCGGTGGCCGGTGACCCGAACACGAACCCGAACGCCGCGATGATGCCTGCGGACACCGTGGCGAGCAGCGCCAGGTGCGATCCGCGATCACGGATGTTGGCGCCCCTTTCCACTCGATGGAACAGGCTGCCGTACCATTCCGGTGCGAAACACCCGAACAATGCCGCGTAGAAGACGGCCAAATGGAAATGCGAGTGTGCGATCAGGGCCGGCACGGTGGTCTCCTCCCTGCTCCAACCTGGCATCAGCATGCCGCAACCCCTCGAACCCGTCAGCCCCGGAGCGTCATTGATCGCGTCTGACAGGCGTCATGCGGGTTTCGACGGGGTTACGCCGGCACCGGCCGCCTGTTAGAATCACGGGACGTTTTCTTTTTTGTGTTAAACACTTACGGGCGATGCCACGGCGGCGCCCACGCGTTGGAGGCTTCCATGAAATCGATCGACATGCTGCGCGAACTGCGCGGACAAGGCGGCAAGATCCGCACCCAGGGGCTGGATGATGCCACCATCGAACGCTTTGCGGATCAGGATGCCGATCTCGCGGGCGCGATTGCCGACGCGCATGCGGCGTTCACGCAGTTGAAGTCGCAAAGCCCCGAGGTGCTGGGGCTGGACGAGGACGCGCAACTGCACGCGCTGCAGTCCGGTTTCGTCAACTTTTACCCGGACGACGCGGTATGCCCGTTCGTGCCGCTGGCCGCGCGCGGGGCGTGGATCGTGACACTGAAGGGCGCCGTGCTGTACGACTGCGGCGGCTACGGCATGCTGGGCTTTGGCCACAATCCGCCGGCGGTGCTGAAGGCGCTTGCAAAACCGCAGGTGATGGCCAACGTGATGACGCCGTCGCTGGCGCAGCATGCGTTCACCGACGCGCTGCGGCGGGAAATTGGCCATCGCGCGGGCAAGCATCCTTTCGCGAAGTTCATGTGCCTCAATTCGGGTTCGGAATCGGTGACGCTGGCCGCGCGGATCGCCGACGTCAATGCCAAGCTCCAGACCGATCCGGGTGCCAGATACGCCGGCCGCACGATCAAGCGCCTGGTCGTGAAGGGCGCGTTCCACGGCCGTACCGAGCGTCCCGCGCTGTATTCGGATTCCTCGCGCAAGGCGTACATGTCGAACCTCGCGAGCTTCCGTGACGAGCATTCGGTCATTGCGATCCCGCCGTATGACGTGGCCGCGCTGCAGCGCGCGTTCGAGGAGGCCGAAAAGAATGGCTGGTTCGTCGAGGCTATGTTCCTCGAACCCGTGATGGGTGAAGGCGACCCGGGCCGAGCGGTGACGAAGGAGTTCTACGCCGCGGCACGCGAATTGACCGAGGCGCACGGTTCGTTGCTGCTGGTCGACTCGATCCAGGCCGGCCTGCGCGCCCACGGCGTGCTGTCGATCGTCGACTACCCCGGCTTCGAGAACCTGCCGGCGCCCGACATGGAAACCTATTCCAAGGCGCTCAACGGCGGCCAGTTCCCGCTGTCGGTGGTGGCCCTGAACGAACGCGCTGCGGGCCTCTACAAGAAGGGCATCTACGGCAACACCATGACTGGCAACCCGCGTGCACTCGACATCGCCTGCGCGGTGCTGGCCGGGATCACGCCGGAACTGCGCGCCAACATCCGCGAGCGCGGCATGCAGGCGGTGCAGAAATTGAACGCGCTCAAGGACGAACTGGGCGGCCTGATCACCAAGGTGCAGGGTACCGGCTTGTTGTTCTCGTGCGAACTCGCGCCGCAGTTCAAGTGCTTCGGTGCGGACTCCATCGAGGAGTACATGCGCGAACGCGGCATCAACGTGATCCACGGTGGCGCCAATTCGCTGCGCTTCACGCCGCACTTCAGGATGAACGAAGCCGAAGTGGACCTGCTGGTCTCGCACGTGCGCGAAGCGCTGCAAAAAGGCCCGCGCCAGCAACTGGAGGCCAAGCGCGCGGCGGCGTAGTTGCCGTCATTGACACCGCCTGCACGAAACGCCCGGCGCAACGCCGGGCGTTTCTTTGTCGGTTGGCATTTTGCCGGTTGGGCGGACGCCAGCTTCATCAGCGGAAGCCCGACGTCGCTTATTGCGCAGGACGGCGACGCCTCGCCGGATGACGCCCGGCCCGGCACCAACCTGCGCGATCAAGCCGCTTCGGCCTGCCGTTCTTCCAGCGCCCGGATCAGCGTGCTGGTGAATACCGGAATGTCGTCGGGCTTGCGGCTGGTGATCAGGTTGCCGCTCTCGACCACTTCGCTGTCTTCCCAGTGCGCGCCTGCGTTTTCAAGATCGGCGCGCAGCGAAGGCCACGAGGTGAGGTGTTTTTCCCGGACGAGCCCGGCGTCGATCAAGGTCCACGGACCATGGCAGATCGCGGCCACGGGACGCCCGGTGCGACCGAATTCGCGCACGAAATCGATGGCCTTTTCATGCAGGCGCAGCTTGTCGGGATTGATGACCCCGCCGGGCAGCACCAGCGCGTCGTAATCGGCGGCACGGGCCTTGGCCAACGGCACGTCGACCTTCACCTGCTCGCCCCATTCGCCATGGTTCCAGCCCTTGATCTGCTGCGCGTCGCCGGGGGAGATCACCGCCGTGGTGGCGCCGGCCTCCTCCAGCAGCTGCTTCGGTTTCATCAACTCCGATTGCTCGAATCCATCTGTTGCCAGAATCGCGACCTTGCAACCCTTCAGCCTGTCCTTGCTCATGCCGTTGCTCCTGAACCCGTTGCGCTCGTGGGAACACCCACGATACGCAGCGCGTCGTTAATCCCGCGTGTCGGCAACGGAAGCAACCCGCGAATCCGGGACGCCGGTTCAGTCGATCGACAGCAAACCCGCCGCCGATGCGCCGGCGGGCGAGACACGGGGAATGCCCGTCACCGGGCGGTGTGCCTGGGCTGTAGGATCGTGCCCGTGCAGCGCTTGGCGCCGCAGCGGCAGGCCCAGAGTTTTTTCATCTTCGGCGTGTGCGGCACGTCCAGCACGATCCCGTAGTTGTAGGTGAGTTCCTCGCCCGCCTTGATCGCGCGCCTGGTCTCGATGATCACCTTGTCCTTGCGTGCGCCGTCGACTTCCTCGATGTACGCGCGGCAGTTCGGTGCACAGGAATGATTGATCCAGCGCGCGCTGTTGCCTCCCACGTTGGCATCGACGATGTACTTGTCGTTCAACGTGAACAGGAAGGTGTGACCGGTATCGGCACCGTCGTCGTACAGGCGATCGGCTTGCGCATGGGTGATCAGGCGCCCCTTGTACTGGATCAACACGGTGTGCGCGGGAATATCGACGGCGGCATACACGCCATTGCCGTGGATGGGGGAGCGGCGGACGATCAGGCGACGTGTCATCGTGAACCCTTCGGGACAAACGCGTATGATGCCGTGATGTGCAGCCATCACACAACGGAGGTTGCCATGGCATTCAAGATCAAGCGCGCCAACGAACCTGCCAGCACCGCCGACGGCGCGCGCATCCTCATCGATCGCCTGTGGCCGCGCGGCCAATCGAAAGAGAAATTGCAACTCACGGCATGGGTGAAGGACATTGCGCCGAGCACCGAATTGCGCAAGTGGTTCGGTCATGATCCGGCCAAGTGGGAAGAATTCCGGAAGCGCTATCGTGCGGAACTGGACGCGAACCCCGGTGCGGTGGCAGAGCTTCAGGACCTGTTGAAGGAACACCCGCGCGCGACGTTGCTGTTCATGGCGCATGATGAAAAGCACTGCAACGCGGTGGTGCTGGCCGAATATTTGCGCGAACACGCCTCCCATGCCCGCAAACGCGCAACGGCTTGACGCGATGCGGCGCCTGTCGTGCTGGTTGTGCCTTGCATTCGCACCCGCCGCGGCGCTCGCGGCGCAAGGCTTCACGCTCGGCAGCCCCACTTTGTCGGCCGGTGCCCGCATGCCGGGTACGAACGTCTACACGCAATGTGGCGGCGGCAACGTTTCGCCGGCGCTGCAATGGCACGATCCGCCAGCGGGCACGAAAAGTTTCGCCGTCACGATGTACGACCCGGATGCCCCAGGCGGCTTCTGGCATTGGATCATTTTCGAAATTCCCGTCGGCGCCCACGGCCTCAACGCCGATGCGGGCGCGCCGCGCAGCGGCAACGCGCCGGGCGACGCCGCACAACTGCCCAACGATTTCGGCGACCACGGCTATTCCGGCCCCTGCCCGCCGGCCGGCAAACCCCACCACTACGTCTTCACGGTGTACGCGCTCGACGTGCCCGAATTGGGGCTGGCGGCGCACTTCAACCGGAGGGAGGCCTTGGCGGGCATCAGGAAGCACACGCTCGCCACCGCGACATTGACGGTCAAGTGGGGCCATTGATGCCGCGCGCGGTTGCGGGTGCGGGCTAGAATCTTCGCGTACTCCCTGCGGATACGATGAGAATGCGACCTCTCCGGCGACTGGCCTGGTGCGTGATGGTGGCCGCCGCAGGTGCACTGGCCTCCGCAATGGCGGCCGCCGCACCACCCACGATCTTCGCCGCTGCGAGCCTGGAACCCGCCCTCGACCAGATGGCGCACGCGGGCGTGCTCGGTTCGCCGATGCCGCGCCTGGTCTACGCCGCGTCATCCGCGTTGGCACGGCAAATCGAGAACGGCGCGCCCGCCGATGTTTTCATCTCCGCCGACGAACGGTGGATGGATGACGCCGCCCGGCATGGTGCGCTCGTGCCGTCCACGCGCACCGATCTGCTGGGCAACGCACTGGTACTGATCGCGCCGTTCGACTCGACGGCAAGGGTCGGCCTGGGACAAGGCGCGGCGCCCTTGCTCGATGCCCTGGGCCGCGAAGGCCACCTCGCGATCGCGCTGCCCGCTTCGGTGCCCGCCGGCATCTATGCGAAACAGTCCCTGACGTCACTCGGGATGTGGAACGCGCTGCAACCACGCATGGCAATGGCCCGCGATGTGCGCGCGGCGCTGAACCTCGTGGTACTGGGGCAGTGCCCTCTCGGGATCGTGTACCGTTCCGACGCCGCGTCCGAACCGCGCGTGAAGGTGCTGGCGATGTTCCCTGCCGCGAGCCACCATCCCATCGTGTATCCCGTCGCGATCGTAAAAGGACGCGACGGCTCCGCCGCGCGCGCACTGCTCGCCGCGTTGCAGGACGCGCAGGCGCGCGAGGTGTTCCGCCGCTGGGGTTTCGACGTGCTGGCGCACTGACGATGCCGCTCACCCACGCCGAAACCGTCGCGCTGGCCTTGAGTTTCAAGGTGTCGCTGGTCGGCGTCGCGTGTTCGCTGCCGGTGGCGGTCGGCTGCGCATGGCTGCTGGCGCGCACGCGCTTTTTCGGAAAACCCGTTTTCGAAGGACTGTTGTTGCTGCCCCTGATCCTGCCGCCGGTGGTGACCGGCTATGTCCTGCTGATCGTGTTCGGCCACCACGGCGCGATCGGCCGGTGGCTCGATGCCGCGGGCCTTTCCATCGCGTTTCGCTGGACCGGCGCGGCGCTGGCGGCCGCCGTGATGGCATTCCCCCTGCTGGTGGTGGCGCTCCGCAACGCGTTCGAGTCGGTGGACCGCAAGCTGGAAAACGC
>Ga0164242_10008155_pt1 | contig 11374 bp, 8 predicted proteins | sample OricomgcompostMG_FD_108783 | JGI IMG/M metagenome (GOLD analysis project Ga0164242, IMG submission 108783) | Miracle-Growth compost microbial communities from Emeryville, California, USA - Original compost - Miracle growth compost (MG) ...
CGCCAGCGGCTTTTACACCAGCGAAATCAGACAAGGCGATAGACGTACCGGCTTCAGAGTTGAAGCATCGGACGGTAGCACCGTGCTGCTAGCAGACACCACACGGCCCACCACTCACCAGGTCGGTCGCTTCTACGTGCAGACTGCGCCGCTCGATAGCTTCGTGGCCGACCAGCTGGGCCGGCAGCCAGCCCCGGCCGACAGTACGCTGCTGTACCTCGATGAAATTGGACAGATGCAGCTGATGAGCGAGCAGTTTCAGACGCTGGCCGACCGGATGCTCGGGCACCGCGGTCTGGTGATCGGCACCATTTCCGCCGTCTTTGACAGCACGGTAACCACGGCTATCCGGGCGCGGGCCGACGTCATCCTCTGCACCGTAACCGCCCAGAATAGGGAAGCGCTGGCCACCGCCATCCTGGCCGCCATCGACCAGCGGACATTGTTACTGCAACTGTCGTCGCCGCAGCAACAAACCCTAACCGCCCTGGCGCGGCAATATGCCGCAGCCGAGCAGTGGACCTCACTGTATAAACTTTTTCATAACGCTACGGCCTACGTCCACGAAGGGGCGGTGCGACTGATGAGTGATCGGCGAGCCGTGGTACAGGGCCGTCACGGCCAGCACGTCCTCAGCGCCAGCGGCGGCCAGTGGGTGTGCGATTGTCCCTTATTTACCGGCCGGGCACCGTTTGTCGGGCAAGCCGCCGAGTGTTCACACATCCAATCGGTGAAGCTCGTGCTCGCCGAGTCGGCCGCCAGCCCCTCAGCTGAGACGTAAAAAGTGCATGCCAAGCAGTGCGCGGCGCGCCGGCCTGGCCAATTTTTTAGTAACCGCTTTCGTTCTTTTGAAGCTCGTCAGCATGACCACGCAGTCATGGAGCGGTGTGTGCAGGGTGAGTCCGGTGAGGGACGGGTCGGTAGTCGTCGGAAGACGACCAGACCCGTCCCCGCCGGGGACCTCAGCCCTGCACGGCGCCGCTGTCTCGAAGTTCCTCCCCCTCCAGTTGGATGGGTAGGTTCATGAACGGGCAGATCTTCCACTTGTGGGTCACGATGACCATGCCCACCAGTGACAGGAAGTCCCGGATGACCTTCAGGCCAGCCAGCAGGACCACTGCCACGGGTTCCCAGCAGGAACGCAGCGGTGCCGCGATGTGGCGCTCGAACCAGCTCGGGGCGCTCGGCTCAGCCGGGACGTCCGTCTGCTTGTTCAGTTGCGGTCGCCGCACGGACTCCTGGCAGCGACGCCACTCCTCCTGACGGAGTCGGGCGGTCTGCTCATCCACCTTGGTCTGCAACCAGGTCATGAAGCCGATGAAGCCAGCGACAGCCGCCGTGAGACCCATGACCACGAGCGTCATGCGTGCCCGGTGAGAGCTGAAGCTCAGGCCGATCAGCGTGCCGAAACCGGCCACCAGCAGGGCGGATGCCGGCCGCAGCCAGCTGATCCAGCGGGCGTCGCCGAAGCGCGCCGTGATGGACCACCGTCCGACCTCGGTGAAGCCCTGGCCGATCCGGCTGAAGACCCGGTGGTCTTCCTGCAGACCGTACAGCAGCGTACCGAGCGTGCCGAACACCATGACGACCACGGCGATCACCAGGCTAACCGGCAGGCACAGCAGTGCCAGCAGGCTCATGGTGGTGATGCTGCGGTCTTTCAGCGGTGACAGGCTCAGCCAGTCCGCCTTGTCGATGAAGAGCGAGGCCAGGTGGCCGCTCACCAGCGCGCCGGCGATCAGGTAGAGCAGTACCACCTGGGAGATCACGAAGCGGCCGAGGCCACCCCAGAAACCGCCGGCGGCGTGGCAGAACTCCCAAACGCCGTAGGCGACAGTCACGGCCAGTAGAGCGATCACCAGATACATCAGCGGCCGGACCAGCTTGCGCAGCGGTACGTAGATGAGCACCACCCGCCAGTAGTGGCAGAAGGTCTCACGTTCCACGAACTTGCCGGTCTGCTGCAGGTACCGGGTGTACACCTTGTAGTGGGCGCTGTTGACGTCCACTTCTCGCACGCGGCGCTGGGCAGCTCCGCTATCACGCACCTCGGTGGCGCGTCGTCGCAGTCGCGACATGGTTTTTCACATCCCCTCAGGGCTCATGTCCTTCGAAACAGGACCAGCTTTTTATATCATAAAAATGGCGATCAGGCAATTGCCTGGATCTTTCAGCTGAGTAATTGGTTAGGCAATATATCAATAATATTGTATAGTAGCATGGATCACTTCGGAAAGGAGCGATAGTACCAATCACCCGGGAGACTCTCCCACAGCTCAGAATAGGATGACATCCCATGGTCGAGCACATCAGCTCGGACAGCAGGCCGCTCACGCCGCCGCTCAACGCCGACGACCTGACCAATCTGGTCATGCAGCGTCTGCGCGACCACTCCGCGACCTTCCTGCCGATGGCGCCGGTCATCGCCCAGTTCTGCTCCGTCAGACTGGAACCGATTGGCACCTGGTTCGTCAACCCCACCGCCAAACCGCTCGGCGGCATCATCACCCTGAAGCTCTGGTACCTCCAGCAGCAGATGGGCCTGGACTGCCCCGAGATCGAGGCGGTCACTGTCGCCAGCCCGTATGGCGCTACCATCGGCAAGCTCCTGGCCTACGACGTCATTACGCCGGAACAGGCCCGAGCGCTCTGCGGCGGCGTCAAGGACAACGCCGTCCTGAAGGGAGCGCGTGGCAGCAGGATTGCCAGCCCCCAGCTCACGATTGCCCAGCTGCAGCAGCGCTACCGCGTGGACCTGCAGGCGGCCATCGAGACGCTCCAGGAGCAAGCTGGTAAACACCAGCCCGCAGGGCTGCAGATCACCCCGGCCACGCCCGACCACCAGGTCGAGCCCGTCTCCGAGGCATCGCCCAGCGAACCGGCCGTCAGCCTCTCATCCGAGAAGCTGATCGAGCTGCTCGCCGCCCGGCTCAACCTCATTCCGGAGACACTGCAGGCGGCCATCGCCATGCAGACCGCGCCCGTTCAGGCGGATCCGCCGGCAGTGACGCAGCACCAGCTCATCCGCGACATCGCCGCCACGCTGGCCCAGGCCCACGTCGACGTCAAGTACGCCCTTGAGGTGCTGACGCCGGAGGAGCAGGCCTTTCTCAAGCGACTGGTTGGCGACGAGCTCCCGTTCAACCTGAAGAACGCGCTGGCCGCCCTGTGTGGCTCGCGTGCCAAGCAACTCTCCCAAGGAGAATAACCTGATGACTGGACACAGCGTTCAGTTCCACATGGGACAGGTGCTCTGCCGCTTGTCGGAAACCTACCCCGGCCTATTCAAGGCTGCCATCGAAGCCGTCCAGAACGGTATCGACGCTGGCGCCACCGTGGTCTACGTGGGTATCGACCAGGTCAAACACCGCGTGGCGGTCTGCGACAACGGTTCGGGCATCACCCCCGACAAGTTCCAGGAGGCTCTCGGCTCCATCGGGCACAGCGTCAAGGACCACAAGCCCGGCACGCTCGGCCGCTTCGGTCTCGGCCTGGTCGCCCCGGTGACCAAGTGCCAGACCATGCAGGTCATCAGCACCGTAAGCCGGCAAACCCACCGCTGGATCTTCAACCAGGTGGACATCCGAGAGCAGGCCAGCGAGCTGCACATCCCGTACAGCCTCGTCCCGGACGGACTGCCGGCCTTGCCGGAACCGTTCGAGCACGCTCACCAGGAAGCCAGACCCAACCGTCGTGGCCCGGGCATCAGGTTCCGTACCATGGTCCTGATGGACAAGGTCACCCGCGACCGCACGGTCTCGGCCGTCGACATCGACGAGCTGGCCCACGACATCCGGATCAAGCTCGGCGGCGGCATGAAAGAGGGCACTACGGTGTTCATCAAGCTCCGCGAAGCCGACGGCACCGTCAAGACAACCCGCGTTGACCCCCAGGTCTACTCGGGCCATCCGCTGGCGCCGTTCTCGGTCATCGACAAGGACGCCGGCACCGTCACGCTGACGCTCTACCGGGCCAAGGCACCGACCAACGGCGCCCGCCGCGGTGAGGTCAAGGTGGCCGAAGCCGACGCGCCGGATGCCATCAGCTGGAACGAGTTCTGCCGCCAAGCCAGGATGGCCGCCAGCGGCGATGCCATGCTCACCGCAGCGCTCGAGGCGCTCGGCAGCGGATACTTCGAAGGCGAGGTGACGGCGTCCAGGGTCAAGCTACACCCGGACCGCAAGAAGTTCGAGTACAACGACGCGCTCATCGGGCTGCTGGCAGTCATCAGCCACTGGTTCGACACCGTCGGCAAGGCCTTCGTTGACCAGGAGCGTGAGCTTCGCACCAACGAGCGCTACAGCCGTCTCGGTCAGCAGTCGCTGGACAACCTCCTGGCCAAGCTCCAGCAGAACCCGCGACTGAGCCAGCTGTTCGATTCGCTGAGCGCAGTACTGCCGCGCGCTGCCCGGCCAGACCAGTCGCCAAGCAAGCCGCGGCAACCCCGTGAGCCGGCAGGCGAACGCCGTCCGGTCGTGGCCCGTCCGCGCCAGCAGTCGTCCCAGGACGGCTCCCAGCCCGCCAAGGCACCGGCCTTCCTGTCGTTCGTCTACGACATCATCGACGGTCCGCAGGTCTGGCAGTACAACCCCATGACGGCACAGCTGACGCTCAACGTCAGCCACCCGCTGTGGGTACGGATGGACGACACCAACGGCCGCCACCTGGTCAAGAACGACCGCTACATCCTGATGTTCCAGGACTGGCTGGCCATGGAGGTGCTGCACCTGCTGGCCACCCAGCCGACCCCCGACGAACTGGAGGACGGCCTGAAGCGCATTCACGGCAAGACTGAGATGGCGGTGGAGCTACTGGTGATTCGGTAACGGTCGCCCCACTCCGAGAGGAAAGGTACATGCCCAGATCGACTGATCTGAGGCGCCCCGTACATTGATCAACCCCAAGCCCTGGATCTACCAGGCCAGCGCGCGGCCATGGCCGAGAGATGTCGCTTCCCGCGACGACTCCACCATGCTCCCGCGCGCTGCTTTAACCAGAGTGCACGAACAGCGTTTCGTGCACTGCGGCTACAGCAGCACTGGGGTCGTGCACCAACTCGACGAAACCTTTTTACAGCTCCGCTTGTAGCAACGCCACTAGTTTTTGCGCGCTTTAAGGTGAGATTTTAGCATCTTCACCTGAATTTCCTCGCGTATGCCGCGCCCGCTCAGTCCACTAGGAACACAAGCTGACTAGCTTATGTGCTTGGGAGACTGCCAGAGGAGAAAGTGAATGAAATAGTATCAAGATGTATATGGCGTAATTGCCAAACATCGACGCTACGTCACCGCTTCCTCCTCTGGAAGTTCTCTGTTCAGCGCGACCGGACGGTCCCACCCTTGAGCAGCGAAGCGCAGACGTAGAACGTCCGTTGTTCACCTTGGGCATTGACGCCGGTCACCGTGAACCGCTTGGTGTCCTTGTCGCCACAGCCGCGCAGCTCCACCGCCCAGATGGTCGAGTTGACGATCCGCACCTGGCTGTAACCGGCGTCCTTGGCAGCGTTGATAGCCTTGGAGCTGGAGGTAGCGTTGGCCATGAAGTACCAGCCGATGAAGACGGCGACGATAGCCAGTGAGCTACGGATGATGGTGAGCCGCTCAGAACGCAGCATAGAGACCACTTCCTCGGGAGTCAGGTAGAGCTTGGGCAGTTGCTGGCACATGCACTAGCTGCCGGCGAACACGAGCGTTCGACGGAGGTGAATCGCTGGGAGGGAAACATGATAGCAATTGGCGATTGCTAGCAAGAAAAGTACAACCCGGCAGGGTGGTCATACGCTTGTTGCTAGCAATCAGCTTGAACAGAGAACTGTTAATGTACTTTGGAATTTACACTCAACAAAGCATGTTAAAGTATACAACTTTTCTTGTTTTTGTCAATGTCTCTGCTACCTACACTGCGGTTGGCGGCCAGAGCAGCCTACCCCCCTCGAGCGCGTTCCGAATTTGCTGATCTATCCTCGGCGTGAGCAAGCGTGGAGCAGAGGACAGGCGCCTATTTCTGAGCACGACCCGGCGTGATCAAGCTGGCGACAGCGAGTACCAGCAGCACCACAGACCCCGCCAGAGCGATAGTTTTCGCAATGTTGACGCACTGGGCAACCGCCACCAACCCAGCGGACTCGTGTGGATAGCTCCGAATGATGGCAATAAACAGGCCGCCTTTTACGGCATTTAAGACTCCGGCGATGATCGGTAGTAGGTTCCAAGTCGTGTTCCAGCCACGTTTTGTAAACCCACAGCTAATCACCATCGCCACCGTCAGCAGCACACCAGCTACCAGCAGGTCGACGTATTCGCCGAGTAGGTACTGGCCACGTAGCTGTGAGCCGTAATCGGTGAGCACGTGGTGGACGTCGGCAGCGCTAAAATGCAGCCGCTGATCGAGCAGGGAACCTTTCGCCAGCAGCTGACCAAACACCACGGTTACATACGGTAGCAGATAGGCAGTGCTGAGGCCGGCCGCGATTAGCAGGTGTTTCCGCGTGCTAAAGGTGGTTATTTTGTGACTGATAGCGACTGGCTTCATGGTTCTGATCCTCTGGTTTCGTTTGATGTTTACACTGTAAACTTAACTGAGAATGTTTACAGTGTCAACATTTGACGTTACAATGTATTTATGAAAAAGCAAACCAGCAGCTACCACTACGGTCACCTCGGTGAAGAGCTACTTACGGTCGCCCTGGCTCAGGGCCGGTTGCGCGGCCCGACCGGCCTGAGCCTGCGGGCTCTGGCTCGCCAGGTGGGAGTCAGCCCCACGGCCACCTATCGCCACTACAAAAATCAAGCCGATCTACTGGCGGCGGTCAAACGGGCAATCGCCGAACAATTGGCCGCGTTTATGACGCGACAAGTGGCAGCGCTACCGGTTGTAGCCAGCGAACAGGAACGGGCGACTATGCAGCTGCAAGCCCTCTGCGAAGCCTACGTGCTGTTTGCCCTGGAAGAGCCGGGCCTATTCCGCACCGCGAACAGCCAGGCCGCCGGACAGGCCACCAGCCTGGACGACCTCGTCCACAATGCGCCGTTCGTGTTATTCAAAGAAGCATTCGCCGAACTGGTGCGCACCGGTTACCTCAGCGCCGCCAACCGACCGGCCGCTGAAATCACCCTCTGGTCGACCACGCACGGCCTGGCCACGCTGTTACTAGACAGCCCGCTGCAACACCTAGAAGCCAGCCAGAAACAACCCCTGATCGGTCAGACAATTTCCAGCGCTCTAAAGGGCGTCAAAGACTAACCACCGCCAGCCAATTTCAAGGTCGCACCTAGCGCCCGTCTCCCGTGGTGGTGGGAGTTCACTTACCCCCGTAAGGCAGTCGCACAGCGTTTAATTGTTCGACAAACTCCTTGCACCGCCAGCTGAGGGTACGGCAACTCATGCTCCGGCAGACCCTGCAAGTCGCCGGGCCAGGCCAAATAGACAGGTGCCTTGCCTTTAACCTGTGATCCACGAGCTTTGCTATTGATGAGCTCGTGGCCGGGACCGAGCAGGTAGCGAGCCATCTTGACCGCGAGATCAGAACCATAAACCTCTTCAAACCGTTGCAGTGACGCCGCCATATCTGGTGATTCCTGGATATCAATCATCGTCCGGTGAGCAAAACGGTAGGGACTTGGGTCGGCGGGCCTTTTCAGTGCTTCACGCAGTTCCATACCGCGGGCCCGGTTAACGGCCACCAGATACTGGTGACGGAATTGCTCACGCAGCTGTTCGAGCTCTCTGGGCGATTTATCCCGATGGCTGGCAAGCATACTATAGCGGACCCAGGAACTGGCTCCGGCATCATCGCCGAAACTTCTAAAAAGATGTGCCGCTTGGCGCAGAGGAGGTTGACCCTTGGGTGCCATATTGCCGTCCATGAAAATAGTCAGCACGCCAGGCCCGGTTATGCCCCGGTGTATGGTGCCTTCGAGATGAGGGGTCACCGCCGGGTCTTCCATGCCAGGCTGGCGGTAGTGTAGCTGACGCTTTAGCGACTCGGCCAACTGCCAAGTACGCGCCGCGGGAGACAGCTGATCGAGAGAAGGATTCCAGCCAACGTGGCGGCCAGGGCGCGTCAGAGCTAGAAACACCTCGCGCTCCTGATATTCACAACCGGCGGGGAGTTCAAACTGATCGTGAACGGCTGGACCGATGAACCCTGAGTCGGTATGCGGAGTAGACTGGTCATTATCCCGGTACTCTAGCGGTACTGCGGGATCCGACCCCAGACTATAGGCATAGGGGCGGACCGGTGCGGCGAGCGTAAAGGCGAACCGGGCGCGCTTATCACCAGTGAGCTCGCGCAAGCGCCGAGTGGTGATCAGTTCGACACGCTCTAAGATTGCCAGTTTGCCGAGATCGCTCAACGGCCTGGCATTGCCGTGGCGCTCTCCAGGCTCGGCAACGACTTGCAGGCCTGGAATCGCCTCATACAGCATCTGTTCTCCTAGGCCTTCGACCCGATCCAGGAGTTTGTCAGTCGGCATCCCGTAAGAATCGGCCCAGCCCTCGGCGCGAGGTATATCTCGGTAGTTCATAACCGTCAATTGTACCGCTCCGCTAGCGAAATGGGCAGGTCTTCGTTACTTATTCGGTGCAAGCGTCTGCGCGAGCTCGTCGTTATCAACTCCTCGGATTCTATTTCACGAGGGAAATGACCACGAAAAAAGCCCAACCGTAGTTGAGCTTGTTTCGTGGTGACCCCTGCGGGAGTCGAACCCGCGATCTTCAGGATGAGAACCTGACGTCCTGGACCACTAGACGAAGGGGCCACGGCGCAGATGGAATGATTTAGTGCTGGCACAAAATCTTTCATCGAGCACGTGGGTTCTTCTGCGAAGCAGAAGGGGCCAAACTGACCACTATTTCCAAATTTCAATCTGAAATTCGACCGGTTAATAGTACCACATCCGCCCAACCTTGCCTAGAGGTGGCGGCGTTGCAAATTTTGCCGAAAACGCCGATAATAGCCGTAAGCGAAAAGAAACTATGCAAAATATCGGTATCATCGGTGGGGGATTGGGCGGCGTCATTATAGTAGGCGGCGCTGCTTGGTGGTACGGCTACCGCCACAACAAACGCAAAACCACCGCCAGCACTACTAAACTAGCCAGCTCATTGCGCGATGCCCGCACCAAGGGCGATATCATCCTCAGCACCATTGAAGACGGTGTGGTTTTCGTGGACGAACAGGGGACGATCCAGCTATTTAACCCCGGTGCGGCAGCCATCACCGGCTGGACACGCGAAGACGCCGAGGGCCTGGCCTGGAAGTCTGTTTTTACGTTCCAGAACAAGAAAGGCGAGACTGTTGATGAAGCCGAGACGCCCTTCGCCAAGGCCTTCCAGCAGTCCCAGACTGCTCGTGACAATAACGCCAACATTCTCAGTAAATCCGGCAATACCATTGCCACCAGCTTCAGCGTGACCCCCATTGTCGATAACAACCAGGTTACCGGTCTGATTGGCATTTTCCGCGATGTCAGCGCCGAGCGCCAAGAGGAAAGCCAGCGAGCTGAATTCATCAGCACCGCCAGCCACGAAATGCGTACCCCAGTGGCTGCCATCGAAGGCTACCTGAGCCTGGCCCTGAACGACAAAGTGGCCACCATCGACAGCCGAGCCAAAGATTATCTGGAAAAAGCCCATGCCAGCACTAAACACCTCGGCGAGCTGTTTCAGGACTTACTCACCAGCGCCAAGGCCGAAGACGGTCGTCTGACCAACCACCCCGAAGTCGTCGAAATGGGCGAGTTCATGGAACAGCTGACCAGCGACCTGCAATTTTCAGCCCAAAAGAAAAACCTGGGCCTTGATTTCATGATTGGCAACGACAGCGTAATTGATGCCAGCTCGCCCGTTTCGCTCGGCGGCGACAAGGTCATTCGGCCGCTGTACTACACCCAGGTCGACCCCGACCGGTTGCGAGAAGTCATCACCAACCTGTTTGACAACGCCTGCAAGTACACCGACCAGGGCAAAATCGGCCTCGGCCTGACCGGCAACGACAGCGTAGTGCAAGTATACGTGCGTGACACCGGCCATGGCATCCCAGCCGAAGACATCCCGCACTTGTTTCAGAAATTTTACCGAGTAGATAATAGCGCCACCCGCACCATCGGCGGCACCGGCCTCGGTCTGTTCATCTGCCGCAAAATTATCGAGCTGTACCGCGGCCGCATCTGGGTGGAGAGCACCATCGGGCAGGGCAGCACTTTTTATATCAACCTGCCGCGTCTGACCACTAGCCAAGCCGAAAAGATGCTGGCCGATCAAGCTACCGCTGCCGTCCAGGATGTCGGAGCCCTAGCCCCCAGCGCTGCTGCCACCCCAGCCGCTGCGCCTGCGCCGGCTACTGCTGCACCGGCGGCACCAGCCAATCCGCCTGCGCCGGCAGCCGCTCCCACACCAGCGCCAGCCGCCGAACCGCTGCCGACACCAGCTGCTCCGCCAGCCGCCACACCGGCACCAGCGCCAGCCACGCCACAGGCCGCGCCGGCAGCCGCTCCGGCCACGCCAGCGGTACCCGCACCTCCCGCGGCGTGATATACTACCGAATATAATAAGCATAACTATTTAAACGAGAACAACTCCGTGGCAAAAGTATTACTGGTCGAAGACGACAATAACCTACGCGAAATTTACCAAGCCCGGCTGATGGCCGAAGGGTACGACATCGTGGCCGCCCAAAACGGGGAAGAAGCGCTGGTTGTCGCCAAGCAGAACAAGCCCGATTTGATCATTTCCGATGTCATGATGCCACGTATTTCCGGCTTCGAGATGCTCGACATCTTGCGTAATACTGACGAGCTCAAGCACACCAAGGTTATCATGCTGACCGCCCTCGGTCAGGCGGAAGACCAAAAGCGCGCCGACAATTTAGGCGCCGACAAATACCTGGTGAAGTCGCAGGTAACCCTGGAAGACATCGTCAACGCTGCCAAGGAACTGCTGGCCGCCGATGGCGCCATCGAAGCCGTGCCGCCAGCGCCAGATGTCGCCGCTAGCCCCACACCCGACACCCCACCGCTGGTCGCCCCGGCCGCGCCTGGTGTGCCGGCTGCCGATCACGCCCCGTCGCCCGTGCCGCCAGCTCCTGCTGCACCAGTCACCGATACCGCCAACGACGTTTCGCCGGCCCCAGCAGAACCAGCTGTAGTGCCAGCTCCAGCGGCTAGCGAGCCGGTTGCTGCCGCGCCAGAGCCAGTCTCCGCCGTACCAGCAGCCACGCCAGCCCCGGCCACCGTGGTGACGCCTACCGAACCGGCAGTGCCCGCTTCCGTCGTACCGCAAGCCGACACCACTGTTGTCGTGCCGCCAGCGCCAGCTGATCCAACCCCGCCAGCCGTGACGACAGTGCCCGTGGATCCAGCACCTCAGCCGACCA
>Ga0164242_10008156_pt1 | contig 11374 bp, 11 predicted proteins | sample OricomgcompostMG_FD_108783 | JGI IMG/M metagenome (GOLD analysis project Ga0164242, IMG submission 108783) | Miracle-Growth compost microbial communities from Emeryville, California, USA - Original compost - Miracle growth compost (MG) ...
CTTGTCCGGAATCCCCACGCGCTTTAAAAGCTCCATGGCCTGGCGTTCGGCTTCGTCCTTGGTCAGCCCGCGCACCTTGATCGGGGCCAGGGTGATGTTCTGAAGGACGGTCAGGTGGGGGAAAAGGTTGAAGTTTTGGAAAACCATGCCGACTTCGCGGCGGATGGCATCGAGATGAGAGCCATCTTCGAGTTTGATCCCGTCGACGAAGATTTCGCCGCTGTCAAAGCGCTCAAGCCGGTTTAAGGTCCGGATGAAGGTGCTTTTGCCTGAGCCCGAGGGGCCGATGATGACGACGACTTCGCCCTTTTTTACGGTTAAATTGATCTCTTTGAGAGCTTCGAAAGTTTCGAAGGTCTTAGAGACCTTGGTGGCGACGACCATGTTGTAGGATTCATCGATCAGGCTTTTCGCAGCACTCATTTCCCCTCCGGTTATAAACACTTTTTTCGAAAGTTCAATCAGTTTTTGATCTGATTCCACCCGACGAACAAAAGAACGAGGCCGATCCCCCAAAGCAGGAACGGGTTCGAGACGAAATACGGAAAAATAATCAAACCCAAGCTCGTCACGATGGCGGCGGGGTTGCCTCGCTTTTTCGCGAGTCGGAAGAACGACACACCGAACGATCCGAAGACCAATCCCGCAAAGAGGGTCGAGAAGCTGAAGTCCATGATGAAATTGTCTCACGATTCTGGGACGGGTCAAAGAGAAACGCCCGCCTATCGGGGACAGGCGGGCGTTCGTCAGAGAACGGTCAATGCTCGAAGAATCATCCATAAAGTCAATTACAGTGCTAATCCTTCCGAGAACTCGCTCTCGACACCTTTGAAAGATACAGGTTTCATGCCATCGGCTGAGAACTCGACAAAGAAGCCCTTTGCGTCTCGTTGGCTTGAAGCTTGCGATTCTAGAAAGCATGAAAAACGCGTCGTCATCCGATATTGAGTTACAAAAGGCGGTTTGGTCGGCTCTCAAGGCCGACGAGCGGCTGGATTCGTCTCAATTAGTGGTCGTGGTCGAGAGAGGGGGTCTTCATTTTTCGGGCACGGTTCCCGAGATGAGGATGAAAACCGAGGCCGAAGAGGCGGTTCGCGATCTTCCGGGAATCCGCGAGATCCGAAACGACCTGACGGTCAGTGTGCCGCCCGGCTCGGACGATATCGGCCCGATTTCGGCGTCTGAAAAAATCATGTAAGGAGGAAATTATGGAGACTGAAAAAATATCCACACCCATCAGCAAGGTCATGGCCTTTCGAAAACCGGTGATCTCGGTTCGCTCGGACGCCACGGTCAAAGAGGCCGCGCGTCTGATGCATGAAAATCACGTGGGGAACTTGCTCGTCACGGATAGCGGGAATAGCCGCATGGGCGTCGTCACCGATCGCGATATCGTGCTCGAAGGCATTGCGCTTGAAAAAGGATCAAAAGACCTGAAGGTCTCGGACGTGATGACCCCTTCGGTGGTGAGCGCGAAAGAAGACGACGATCTGTTCGAGATGATCACGCTCATGGCCGATAACGGGGTCACTCGTCTGCCGATCATGGGTCAGGACGAAAAGGTGATCGGCATCGTGACTGCGAAAAAGATCGCGCAGGTCTTGGTGCAGGCGCTGCACGAGATCACCCATATTTCCGACCAACAGCAGGCGAACGAGTCCAATTCGGTCCACTGAAGAATCAGTAGAGCGAAGCAATCAGTTCGGCCTGCTTCACTTTCAAAGGATTGACGTACCGAGGCCCACCTCGGATTACGGCTGGAACGGTGAAAGTGACCGGATGACCCCTAAATCTTGACAGTCATTTTTTTGTGACTGTTCGCGGAATTTGACATCCTTCAAAATAAACAGAATGGATGTAAAAAATATTCTGCGTTTGGGAATGTTGGTTTTGTCGGTCACTTTGGGGGCCTGTCAGTCGCCCGCTTCGGCGCCTTCGTCGACGGTCAGTCCGTCGGGGAGTAGTGATCAGAACGGCGACAAGAGCGATGAATCGAGTGCTACGCCGACCCCGGCTCCGACCGCTACTCCGGCACCCTCGGTCGCTCCTTCGGGAATCGCGCTCGTGTTCAGCGGAAACGGCGCTTGTGCCGAAGATTGCGCCAAGGCCGGAGAAGACGCGGCGAAGCTCGCGGGCTTGACTCCGGTTGCGGTTTACGGAAACGAACTCAGTACGAAATCGACCGCCGATCAAGTCGCGGCCTTTTTCGAAAACGTAAAGGTGTGGATCATGCCGGGCGGAAGCTCGCGCAGCGAAGTCGCTTCGTTGTCATCGACGATGCGTTCGGCGCTCAAGTCGTTTGTCGAAAACGGCGGCGGTTATGTCGGCTGGTGTGCGGGAGCATTCTCGGCCACGTCGATCATCGGCACGACAGGGGTGAGCGGCCTGGGGTTAATCCCCGGCAACACCGCGCTTTACAATACCTCGACTCATCAAAACGGCTACGGCGGCTCGATTGAAAAGACGACCTGGTTCAATGACCTTCGTTATCTGTACTTGGAAGGCGGCCCTTATTTTTACAACCTTCCGTCGAGTGTGGAAGTCGTCGGACGATATGATGATCAAGTGAGTGTTTCGGCCGTGAGGACGACCTACGGAAAAGGCCGCGTGTATTTAACCGGAACCCACCCCGAAGCGCCGAGCTGGTGGTGGAAGGGCACGGGAATCAGCGATCCCGACGGCTCTGATCAATCGTATGCCGCCGACATGATCCGCTGGGCCGCTGGTCTTTAATCAGCAATCGTAATCGGTAGTCGGCCCTAAGAGAGCCAGCCTGCGGCTCGATATTCGGCAATCACATTTTCGATCGCACCGGTGACGACTTCTTTGTTCAGCCGTTGATTGAAGTCGTGAACGATCTCGTTCAGATTCCAGCTGCGTTGAAATTCGCGTTTCACGCTCTTGGTCGCAAGGGTTCCCTTGGAGGGATCAACTTCGTTGCGATGAAATTGAAAAACGACCTCTAGTGCCGAATCCGTGATCTGAGTCCGCAAGAGCAACTGTTCGAGCGAGGCCCACTCTTTCGATCCCGACGGATCAAGTTTGATTTCGACCTCGCTTTTCTTTGTGGCTGAAAGCGTTTTCAGCGCAAACCGAAAATGTGAGGTCATGACGTCGATCAGATCGCTAATATGTGGATGAGGCACGACGTTCAATCGAAGCTGCCCGAGTTTTTCGAGCGGCTCGTCTTTCTTGCCGTAAAGGATGTAGAGGCTTCCTGATTTATCCGAGATCCGTGCATTCAAAGGTAAGATGATCGTTTGCTGAAGCGATGAATCGTCGCTTGAAAAAGCCTCCAGCGCAGTGAACGCATCGGGCGTCTTGGCCTTGACCTTCTTATCGACCCCTTCGGCGAGGATCAGCGTCAGCGGTGCTGCCGGTTTTGATTCCAACGACATGGTAATAGGAGCCCCCTGCGGCCAAGATTCGCCATCGATGTGGATTTTGTATTCGACTCCGGTTTGGAAGGATAGGCCTTTCATATCAAAATGGCGTTCCCGGCAGGAGTCGAACCTGCGACCTACAGCTTCGGAAGCTGCCACTCTATCCAGCTGAGCTACGGGAACGTGATTCGACTATATAAAAATTCCGAGATTTTCGCAAAGTTTTACCCACCGATGATTGGGATCGACTTGCCGCGGCTCGCCTTGGATGTCGGATAAAGGCGCATCGACCACCATTCCGTCGCGATAAACGACGGCTCGGTTCCATTTTTTCTCTAAAACGAGCTGAGCGGCCTTCGTGCCCATACTCGCGGTTAAAAATCGATCCGTCGTCGTGGGTTGGCGTGCACGCTGAAGGTGCCCGAGCACGACGTGACGAGCCTCCCACGGAGTATTGCTCTCGATCCATCGAGCGAGGCGCTCGCCGATTCCGCCAAAACGGATCCCCGTCGGTGAGTTTTTATTTTCGCTGAAAATCGGGTCTTCTCCCTGCGCTTTTGCCGCTTCCGATACGACCACGACCATGCCCGGTTTATGGGCCAAATGCGCTTGAGTAAGGTATGCCCCGAAGGCTTCGCGCGAGAAAGGCCGCTCCGGAATCAAAATCGCATCGGCATACGAGGCCAAGCCTCCGCCTAGGGCGATCCATCCCGCGGTTCGGCCCATGGTTTCGACGACCATCACGCGATGGTGAGCATTGGCGGTCGCCCGAAGCGCATCGACCGCTTCGGCCACGACGGTGCAGGCGGTATCGAAGCCGAAAGTGATCTCGGTCCCTTGAAGATCGTTGTCGATCGTCTTCGGAACGCCGATAATTTTCAGTTCGGGTGCCAACTCGTTCAAGCCCTTGAAGGTGCCGTCACCACCGGCAGCGATCAGGCCATCGAGGTTCAGCTTGGCGAAGCATTTTTGAAACTCATCCGACCTGCCCGTGATTTTCGATTTGTTCGAAGTGCCTAAGAAGGTTCCGGCTTCGGCATGAATGCCTAGGATCGCATCCCAGCCGATGGTTTTCGTACGGCCCGAAAAAATTCCCTCGAAGCCGTCTAAGATGCCCACGACTTCGATGCCCTTTTTCAGCAAAGTTCTCGAAGCCGCTTCAATGATACCGTTTAATCCGGGAGCGTCTCCGCCGCCGGTCATGATTCCGATGCGCATGCATCCAGTTTAACGGACGGACTGAAGAACGCTATAACTTTCGATCGAAAAGGTGCCCTTTTGAGCCGCATTGAGTGCCAAGCGAGCTTCGCGGACGAGCTGGGTATCGCCCAATCCGGCGCCGTACTTCCAGCGGTGCACGCCTCCGTAATAAATTTCGGTCTGAGGGATCGAATTGATCTGAAGCGAGCGCACGTAATCCGGGTTTTGGTCGTAATCGAGTTTGACGACGACAACATTGTCGTCTTTGAGTGTCTCGGCTGCGCGAACATAGTAGGGCTCAATGCGATGACAAGCCGAACACCATCTTGCCGAAAGCAAAACGATGACCAAGGTCGACGGGTGTTCTTGCATGAACGTGTTGACTTCGGGGAAGGTCATCACCGGTAAATGAGGAGTCTCTTGAGCCATGGCATTCAGGCCCATGACCGCACACGAAAGAATCAAAATCCATTTTAATCGCTTCATCATCATTGCTCTGCCTTGATCGGTTTTAAAAGAGTGTAGGACTTGATTTGAAACGAACCATCCGCCACCGCTTGTTGGGCTTGTTTGACCTCATAAACGAGTCGTAGCTCGTGCATTCCGCCTTTGTATTCCCAGCGGCGAACGCCGTTCACATAAATTTCGGTTTGGGGGAGCTGCTGGATTCCCAGTGCTTGCATGAAATCGCGGTTTTGATCGTAATCCATTCTCACGACCGTGATCGAATCGGCTTTCAGGTCTTCCGCCGCTTTGACGTAATCGCCTTCAAGCCCGCGACAAAGCGAGCACCAACTCGCCGTCGGAAGCAGCACCACGATGCCGGGATTGACCTCGGTCACATAGTGATGGAACTCGTCGGCGTTCATTTGCAAAAGGGCCTCTTGCGCATGTGCCGCCGAAGCGATGAAGGGTGTGAAACAGAGGGCTAAAATAAAAATCCGAAGCATCCGAATCATGCCGCGAATGATAGCCTAAAACGGTCAATTTTTCAACTAAGACAAGATAAAAATTGGACTTTAAACGAAAAAGGTCGATTTAGGCCGAGATCTCTAGAGATTAATCCGCCGTTTAGCGACGTCGAGGGCGGCTTCCTTCACGGCTTCCGTCAGGGTCGGGTGCGCATGGCAGGTGCGTGCGATGTCTTCAGCCGATCCGCCGAATTCCATCACGCTTACGGCCTCGGCGATCAGGTTCGAAGCTTGAGGCCCGAAGATATGAACGCCCAGCACGCGATCGGTCTTGGCATCGGCCAGAACTTTTACGAGCCCTTCGGCTTCTTCCATCGCTTTGGCGCGGCCGTTGGCCAGGAACGGGAAGGTTCCCGATTTGTACTCGACGTTTTTCGCCTTCAATTCTTCTTCGGTCGCTCCGACGCTTGCGATTTCAGGATGGGTGTAAATCACGTTCGGAATCGTCTGATAGTTCACGTGCCCCGCTTGGCCGGCCATGAGCTCGACTGCAGCGACGGCTTCTTCTTCGGCCTTGTGCGCGAGCATCGGACCTTTCACCACATCGCCCACGGCGTACACGCCTTTGACCTTGGTTTCAAAATGGTCGTTGATCGGAATGCGTCCGCGTTCGGCGCCTTCGGTGCCGACGGAAATCCCGATTTTTTCAAGATTGAGTTTGTCCGTGTAAGGGCGACGGCCGGTCGCGACCAGCACGCGATCGCATTCGATCGTTTCTTTCGCCTGGGTTGCGCGGTCCTGCACTTCGAGAAGTACTTGATTGCCCGATACCTTAGCCCCCATGGCTTGGGTGTTTAGTTTGAATTCGAGGCCTTGCTTCACGAGTGATTTCTGAGCTTCGCGCGCAATCTGTTGATCCATCATGGCCAGCAGCTTGTCGGCGAATTCGACAACGGTCACTTTCGCGCCCAAGCGTTTCCACACCGAGCCCAGTTCGAGGCCGATCACGCCGCCACCGACGACCACCAAGTGGCCCGGAACCGCGTCGAAATCGAGCGCTTCGACGTTCGAGATGATTTTTTTACCGTCGAACTTCAGATTCGGCAGTTCGATCGCATCGCTTCCGGTGCAGATGAGCACCTTCGGCGCTTTGAGCGTGCGTGTGCCCGCATCACCGGTCACGGTGACGACTTTCTGGTCGCCTTCGATGGCTGAGAACTGACCCAAGCCTTGGGCCCATTCGATTTTGTTTTTTTTCATGAGCCCCGCAACTCCCATCGTGAGTTGTTTCACGATTTCGTTTTTGCGCGCGATCATCTGCGGAACGTTCGCCTTCAGACCTGCGATTTCGATTCCGTGCTTTTGAAATTTCGTTTGTGCTGTCGCGAAGTGTTCGCTCGAATCGAGGAGCGCCTTCGACGGAATGCAGCCGATGTTCAGACAGGTGCCACCCAGGGTTTTGCTTTTCTCGACGATGACGACTTTCATGCCGAGTTGAGCCGCGCGAATCGCGCCGGTATAACCTGCGGGGCCTCCGCCAATGACGATTAGATCGAATTGTTCCATAGGCAATTAAGATAGCAGAAAAAACAAAGGTGTCTGACTACTTTTTGATGCACACCGCGCAATTAATGCGGTGTGCATCAAAAAGTAGTCAGACACCCGAAGGGGCCCTAAAGGGCTTACCCTTCAAACCCAAGCTTGCTCGGATTCTCCAGCAGATCCTTCAGCGCGACGAGAAAACTGACCGCCTCTTTGCCGTCGATGATCCGGTGGTCGTACGAAAGCGCCAGGTACATCATCGGGCGAATCTCGACCTTGCCGTCGATCGCGACCGGGCGATCCATGATCTTGTGCATGCCCAAGATCCCGCTTTGCGGCGGGTTCAAAATCGGCGTCGAAAGCAACGAACCGTAGGTTCCGCCGTTCGAAATCGTGAAGGTGCCGCCCGACATGTCGGCAATCGAAAGTTTTCCGTTTCGGGCTTTGACCGCCATCTCGCCGATCGCTTTTTCGATTCCGTCGAAGGTCAGCTTCTCGGCTCCGCGAATGACCGGCACGACGAGCCCACGTTCGGTCCCGACCGCGATGCCGATGTCGGCGTAGTCATGGTAAAGAAAATCTTTGCCGTCGATCGAGGCATTGACCGCCGGAAATTGCTTCAGCGCCAAGGTACACGCTCGCGTGAAGAACGACATAAAACTCAGCTTTACGCCGTGTTTTTTCTCGAAACCGTCCTTGTGCTGCTTGCGAAGATCCATCACGGGCTTCATGTCGACTTCGTTGAAGGTGGTCAGGATCGCAGACGTGTGCTGTGCAAATACTAAGCGTTCGGCGATGCGCTGGCGGATCATCGGCATCGGAACGCGGCGATCACCCGGCTTGTCTTGATTTTGAGGCAATCCCGCCGAAACTTGCGAGCTTCCGCCTGCGGCCAAAAATGCGAACACGTCGCCTTTGGTGAGGCGTCCGCCTTTGCCCGTGCCAGCGACTTGTGAAGGATTCACGTTGTTTTCAACCACCGCCTTGCGAACGGCGGGGCTCAGCGTGCTCGGAAGCACGCCAGTGCTGGACGGGGCAGCCGGTTTAGAGGACGGAGGAGGCGGCGGCGTGCGGGGCGGAGGTGCGCCCGCGCCAGACGATGCATCCACCGTGCCTTGAACCGAATCATCGATCGAACCGATGACGGATTTGACCGGTACGTGTTCGCCGTCACCCTTCAGGATGGTCAGTGCGCCGCCGTACTCGGCGACGATTTCAACCGTCGCTTTGTCGGATTCGATTTCCAACAGCAAATCGCCCGATTTGACCTGAGCTCCGTTCGGTTTAGCCCATTTCAAGATGCTCACTTCGGTAATGGATTCGCCGACGAGCGGAGCGAGGATGTCGTGTTTCATGGATGTTTTCCCTTTCGTTCTCTTTTTTTAGGCTTGGAAGGCCCGTAAAACAATTTCTCGTTGTTCTTTGTCGTGGAGTTTTTTCGAGCCCACGGCCGGAGCCGCACAAACTTCGCGGCCCACGTAAGTCAATCCCAGTTTCGGAAAGCGAACACCGAAGTTGGCGAGCGCTCCGCCCCACATTCCTTGAAAGTAGGTCCAAGCGCCCATGTTTCGGGGTTCTTCCTGGACGAAGAAAATCTCTTTCGCGTTCGGGTATTTTTCGATGATGCGCGCGAGTTCGTGTTCGGGCCACGGGTACAGCTGTTCTAACCGTACGATGGCGACGTTGTGGAACAGGCGCGTTTCGCGCTCTTCGTGAAGATCGTAATAGATCTTGCCCGAGCAGATCATGATTCGAGTGACGTTCGCCGACGTTTGCGAGTCGGTGAAGAAGGAATCATCGAGCACTTCCTTGAAAACCGAGTTTGAAAGATCGGTCAGCTCGGAAACCGCCTTCGGATGGCGAAGCAAACTTTTCGGAGTCATGATGATGAGCGGCTTGCGGAATGGGCGTTTGACCTGACGGCGAAGCAAATGAAACATCTGCGCCGGAGTCGTCGGGTAAGCGACCGTCATGTTGTTCTTTCCGCAAAGTTGGAGGAATCGCTCTAAGCGCGCCGACGAGTGCTCGGGGCCTTGGCCTTCGAAGCCGTGAGGCAACAGCAGCGTGAGCCCGCTGGCCCGATGCCATTTACTTTCGGACGCGGCCAAGAACTGATCGATAATGACTTGCGCGCCGTTGGCGAAATCGCCGAACTGAGCTTCCCAGAGCGTCAGGCTTTCGGGGTTGGCGATCGACCATCCGTATTCGAATCCCATCACTGCGGTTTCGGAAAGGTAGCTGTTGTAGATCAGAAACTTCGCATCCGACGGAATTTGATTCACCGGAATCAAAGTTTCGTTCGTATGATAATCGCAAACGGCAGCATGCCGGTGGGTGAAGGTTCCGCGACGGACGTCCTGGCCGCTCATGCGAATGGTGGTGCCTTCCTTCACGAGTGTGGCATAGGCCAGTACTTCGGCATTTCCCCAGTCGATCCCTTTGCCTTGTTCGATCGCCTGAAGGCGTCCGTCGAAGAGGCGTTCCAGTTTCGGATGCAGCGTAAAGTTCGGAGGAAAATGATCGATGATTTCCGAAAGATTCACGAGCTCGTTCGCGGGCACGGACGTATCGACCGGAGCAAACAGGTCTTCGCCGTGAGCGTGGTGATATTTGGACCAATGCGGGCCCGTGTACTGGGTATAAAACGGTTCGGGTTTTTCAGAGCGGACTTTTTCAAGAGCGGCCTGAAGCTTGTCCGTCACCGTTTTCTGTTCGGCCTGGACTTCGGCATCGGTCAGCAGGCCTTCCGAAACCAGTCGTTGTCCGTACACCTCGCGCGGGCTCGGGTGCTGCGCGATCGCCTGATAAAGCGTGGGTTGGGTGAACGAGGGTTCGTCGCTTTCGTTATGTCCGTAACGGCGATAACAGACGATGTCGATCACGACGTCCTTTTTAAACTGATTGCGGTATTCGATCGCGAGTTTGCTCACGATCCAAAGCGCTTCCGGGTCGTCGCCGTTCACGTGAAAGATCGGAACGTCGAGCATCCTCGCCAGATCGGTGCAGTAACGGGTCGAGCGGCCGTCCTTAGGGTCGGTGGTGAAGCCGACTTGGTTGTTCGAAACGAAATGAATGGTCCCGCCGATGTCGTAGCCTTCGATTTTCGAGGCTTGCAGCGATTCATACACCACACCTTGGCCTGAAAAAGCGGCATCTCCGTGCATGAGGATCGAAACGACTTTGTTCTTTTCAGTGTCGTTGCGCTGATACTGTTTGGCACGAGTCATCCCCATGGCGACCGGATTGACGAATTCGAGGTGAGAGGGATTGAACCCGAGCGACAGGTGTACGTTTCGGCCCTGACGAGTGCGGGCATCGTACGAATAACCCTTGTGGTATTTCACGTCGCCTTCGCCGTCGTCGGTCGACAGGCGGTAGTTGTCGTCGAATTCGGTGAACAGGTATTCCGGCGGCTTTTTCAGGATGTTCACCATCACGTTCAGGCGTCCGCGATGGGCCATGCCCATGACGATTTCTTCGGCGCCGAATGCGGTCGCGGTTTCGATCACGCAATCGAGCGCGGGAATCAAGGCTTCTCCGCCTTCGATCGAAAAGCGTTTCTGAGCGACGTAGCGGGTGTGGATGAAGCGTTCGAGTGTCTCGCTCTCGGTCAGGCGCCGGAAGATGAATTCTTTATCTTCGCGCGAAACCGTGTAATTTCCGGCCAAAGATTCGATTTTTTTCTCGACCCACTCGCGTTCGTTCGAGTCTTGAATCTGCAAAAGCTCGATGCCGACCGGTCCGCAATAAACTTTTCTGAGGTAGGCCAGAATCTCTTTCAGCGGCGCGGGCTCCAGCCCCAAAAATGCAGCGGCTGAAAACGTGCGGTCTAAGTCGGCGTCGCTCAATCCGAAGCGGGAAAGCTCGAGTTCGGGCGAAGTATCCGGGTTCGCGTAGATCGGATTCACTTTTGCGATGAAATGCCCGTCGGTCTGATACGCAAAGATGAGTTGATAGACTTTCAGCTCGCCTACCCAGTCGGTGTTCTGGCCTCGGCCTTCGGCCAGAACGGTGGCTTCGCCCAAATAAATTCCGTCGAAAAAATATTTCCAAGAAGGATCGATGTCGTTCGGATTTTCGAGATACCGCGCATACACCTCGTCGATGTATTCGGCATTCACGCTTCGAAGGTATTCAAAGTTTCGGGGGCTGAAGCTCGAAGGAGCGGAAGGGTCGGCGGCAGGATTCACGGGATCACTTTTCTTTCTGGTTTTCCTAAAAACAGCTATAATTACACCGTAATTGTTGTAAACCCTTCCGTCAATCGGTAGAGTGGTGGGATATGAGCCAAAAACGGATACAAAGAACGCACACCTGCGGAGACCTCAGAGTCAATCA
>Ga0164242_10008157_pt1 | contig 11373 bp, 10 predicted proteins | sample OricomgcompostMG_FD_108783 | JGI IMG/M metagenome (GOLD analysis project Ga0164242, IMG submission 108783) | Miracle-Growth compost microbial communities from Emeryville, California, USA - Original compost - Miracle growth compost (MG) ...
ATCAGTCTGGCCGACCCACTGGAACGGCGTGTGCGGTTTGGGCACGAAGCCGCCGATGCTCACCGTGCAGCGGATGTCCCGCCGGCCACTCACCTGCCGGCCGGTCTCGATCACCCGCTTGGCAAGGTCAGCGATGGCCAGCACGTCCTCGTCGGTCTCGGTCGGCAGCCCGCACATGAAGTAGAGCTTGACCTGCCGCCAGCCGTTGCCGTACGCCGTCGCGACGGTGTTGATCAGGTCGTCCTCACTGACCATCTTGTTGATCACCTTGCGCATCCGCTCGGAACCGCCCTCGGGTGCGAAGGTCAGGCCGGACCGGCGGCCGTTGCGGGACAGCTCGTTGGCAAGATCGATGTTGAAGGCGTCCACCCGGGTGCTCGGGAGCGACAGCGAGACATTGCTGCCCTCGTAGCGATCCGCGAGCTGTTTGGTGATGTCGCCGATCTCGGAATGATCAGCGCTGGACAAGCTGAGCAGGCCGACCTCTTCAAGCCCGGTCTGCTCGATCCCGTTCTGCACCATCGCGCCGACGGTCTCGATGCTGCGTTCCCGGACCGGTCTGGTGATCATGCCGGCCTGGCAGAATCGGCAGCCGCGCGTACAGCCCCGGAAGATCTCCACCGAGAACCGCTCGTGCACCGTCTCGGCCAACGGCACCAGGGGTTTCTTGGGATACGGCCAGGCGTCGAGGTCCATCACCGTGTGCTTGGCGACCCGGAAGGGCACTCCGCTGTGGTTGGGGGCCACCCGGCGGATCCGGCCGTCCGGCAGGTAGTCGACGTCGTAGAACTTGGGGACGTACACCCCGCCGGTCTCGGCGAGCCGGAGCAGCAGCCCGTCCCGACCGCCCGGCCGGCCCTCGTCCTTCCACTCCCGGATCACGTCACTGATCTTGAGCACGATCTCCTCGCCGTCACCCAGCACGGCGGCGTCGATGAAGTCGGCGATCGGTTCGGGGTTGAAGGCCGAGTGGCCGCCGGCGATCACGATCGGATCGGATTCGCCGCGATCGACGGCATGCAAGGCCATTCCGGCAAGATCAACAGCATTCAGCAGGTTGGTGTAGCCGAGTTCGGTGGCGAAGCTGACACCGAGCACGTCGAAGGCGCCGACCGGCCGGTGCGAGTCGACGCTGAACTGCGGCAGGCCGTGCTCGCGCATCAGCGCCTCGAGATCGGGCCAGACCGCGTACGTCCGCTCGGCCAGGATCCAGTCGCGTTCGTTGAGCACCTCGTAGAGGATCTGCACGCCTTGGTTGGGCAGCCCGACCTCGTACGCGTCCGGATACATCAGGCACCAGCGGACGCTGGCCTGCGACCAGTCCTTGGCGACGCTGTTCAGCTCGCCGCCCACGTACTGGATCGGCTTGCCGACCCGGGACAGCAGCGGTTCGAGCTGGGGGAAGACCGACTCGGGACCGGTCACGGGGCTGGTGTCGACGCTCATAACGGGAACCAGACTAACTTTCCGGGCCGTCAGGAGTCGATCTCCGGCCCGCTACCAGATCTTCGGATCGGCGCCCATCAGCACGTTGGCGGGGTGCCGGACGCCGTCGACGCTGAGGCCGTTGAACTGCAGGGCCGGGGCCAGCAGGGCATTGTTCTCGGCCGGGAAGTTCAACTGCGGCTCGGAGATCTCGTCCAATGCGCGGCGCGCCTGGGCAGGCAGCTCGAAGGCGAGTGAGCGCAGGTTGGCGTCGAACTGCTCGAGGGTCCGCGCTCCGATCAGGGTCGAGGTGATCCCTGGGCGGCCGCGGACCCAGGCCAGGGAGACCTCCGCCGCGGTCACGCCCAGCTCGGCAGCGATCTCGTTGACCCGGTCGATGACCACGTATTCGTCGGCGGTCGGATCCCCGACGAGGCCTCGCCGGGCGGTGTCGACCTGCCCGCCCGCCGTCGCCGAGGAGTATTTGCCGCTCAGCCGCCCGCTGCGCAACGGACCCCACGCCAGCATGCCCATACCGAGCGTCCGGGCCATCGGCAGCAGTTCACCCTCGGCTGTCCGCTCCAGCAGCGAGTATTCGGCCTGCAGCCCGACGATCGGCTCGAGCCGGGCGAATCCCGCGGTGACCTGGGCCACTGCGGTCGCCCACGCCGGCACGTCCGAGAAGCCGATGTAGCGCACCGTCCCGGCACTGACCAGGTCGTCCAGGGTCCGCAGCGTCTCCTCCAGTGGTGTCGAGGAGTCGAAGTTGTGCAGCCAGTAGATGTCGAGGTAGTCCGTCTGCAGCCGACGCAGGGAGTCCTGGAGCTGGTGCAGGATGGCCTTGCGGCTCGCACCGCCGCCGTTGGGGTCACCGGGATGCAGATTGGTGTAGAACTTGGTGCCGATCACCAGCCGGTCCCGCAGTCCGGGCCGGGCGGTCAGCCAGTCGCCGATGATCTGCTCGCTGTGCCCGCTGGTGTAGACGTTGGCGGTGTCGATCGAATTGCCGCCGGCGGCGACGTACCGGTCCAGCATCGCCTCGGAGTCGGTGACTGAGGCTCCCCAGCCGTGGTCCTCGCCGAAGGTCATCGTCCCCAGCGTCGCCGGGCTGATCCGCAGACCGGAGCGGCCGAGGGTGCGGTAGTCGTCCAGAGCGCTACCGGACGCGGCGCTGCGGTGGGTTTCATTCGCGGTCGATGTCATGGATCCCAGCGTCGTTTCCGGTCCCGCGCTGCCCTAGACCGATCCGCTCCGGCTGTTGCCTGATCCGCTCAAGACCGCACGATTCGGGTGATCGTGCTTCACTGGACCGGTGGCCACGCCGTCGATCCTCACGTCCCTTCGCGACCTGGTCACGTCGATGGTCCAGCGCCCGGGTGAGGCGACCTGGATCGAGGATTCCTGGTTGTTCCGTACGACCGCGGTCACCCAGCCGCTCGGCTCGACCAGCAAACCGATCCTCGCGCTGGTGCTGCAGGGTGCCACGGTGTCCGCGCTTGGCGAGACGGTCTACGAGTATCGCCAGGGCCAGTTCCTGATCGTGACCGTCGACCTCCCGCTGGTGAGCCACATCACCCGGGCCTCGGCCGGTGAACCGTTCGTGGCGGTCGGCTTGCCGCTCCGCCCCGACGTGATCGCCTCGCTGCTGCTGGAAGAGCCCGGGCCCGCGGCCGCGGGTGCGACAAGGCACGGCCGGCCGGAGACCGGGCCGGCGCTGGCCGTCAGCGACGCCGACGACGATCTGCTGGGCGCGATCGAACGACTGCTGCGGCTGGCGCGGAATCCTCGCGATGGCCGGGTCCTGTCGCCCGGCATCATTCGCGAGATCCACTGGCGGCTGCTGACCGGTCCGCAGGGAGCTCTGGTCCGGGAGGCCGGGACTCCGGATTCGCGACTGCGGATCGTCGCCCGGGCGATCAGCTGGCTGCAACAGAACTACGACCAGCCGATGCGGGCCGACCAGCTGGCCCGCCAGGTCGGGGTGAGCGTCGCGGGTCTCAACCGGCACTTCCGCGCCGTGACGTCAATGAGCCCGCTGCAGTACCAGAAGACGCTGCGACTGCAGCAGGCGCGGCTGGCACTGTTGAATTCCCCCGGTGACGTCGGCCGGGTCGGCCACCAGGTCGGCTATCAGTCCGTGTCGCAGTTCAGCCGGGAATACCGGCGGATGTTCGGCTCTCCCCCGTCGGCCGACGCCGTACGACTCCAGGCAGCAGACTTCGGCCCGGACCTCTGAGCTCAGGTCCGGGCCGGGCGGACCAGCCCCGTCCGGTAGGCCAGGACGACGAGTGCGACCCGGTCACGCAGTCCGGTCTTGGCCAGGATCCTGCCGACGTGGGTCTTGACGGTCGCCTCGCTGACGAAGAACTTCGCGGCGATCTCGGAATTGCTCAGCCCGTTGGCGATCTCCAGCAGCACCTCGCGCTCCCGCTCGGTCAGCCCGGTCAGCATCGGCGCATCGCCCTGGACGGGATCGGGCACCTCGTCGACGAACCGTTCGATCAGGCGTTTGGTCGTGCTCGGCGCCACCACCGAATCGCCGGCGTCCACCGTCCGGATCGCCTCCAGCAGCGTGCTCGGCGGCGTGTCCTTCAACAGGAAACCGGCAGCACCGGCCCGCAGAGCTGCGAATGCGTGCTCGTCAAGATCGAATGTCGTCAGCACGATCACCCGTGGCTTGTCCGGCGAGCGATCAGTGATGATCTTGGTCGCGGCGACACCGTCCAGCTTGGGCATCCGGACGTCCATGATCACGACGTCGGCGGCGAGGTGGGCGAGCTCCTCGACCGCCTCGGCACCGTTGCTGGCCTGCCCGACGATTTCCATGTCCGGTTGGGATCCGATGACCATCGCGAACCCTGCCCGCACGAGTTCTTGATCGTCAACCAGATAGATCTTGATCGTCATCGTCCTCCATCCCCGTCCCCAGTATGGGGCAACCAGGCGTGTACGAGGAACCCGTCGCGGGTCGGCTCGGCCGTGAACCGTCCGCCGACGGCCGCCACGCGCTCGCCCATCCCGTTCAATCCGTGGCCGGGTTCGGCTCCGGTCTGCAGCTGTTTGTCCCCGGCCGGTAGATCGTTGATCACCCGCAGGTCGACGCCCTTCGCGGTCGTCTCCATGTCGATCTCGACGTGATCGCCGCCGTGCTTGCGGGCGTTGGTCAGTGACTCCTGGATCAGCCGATAGACCGTCAGTCCGAGCATCTCGGCGATCGGCCGGTCGGAGCCCTTGCGCCTCAGCGTGATCGTGAGTCCGGTCCGGCCGGCGTCCTCGATCAGCAGCGGCAACTCCGCAAGTCCGGGCTGCGGCGCGGAGGGTTGATCATCGTCGCCCTCGCCTGATCGCAACAGGCCGAGCAGACCGCGCATCTGGGTCAGCGAGTCGCGTCCGGTCGTCGAGATCCGTTCCAGCGCTGCCTTCGCCTCCGCAGCATCCTGGTCGATCACGTACGCTCCGCCGTCGGCCTGGGCGATCATGACCGAGAGCGCGTGCGCGATCACATCGTGCATCTCGCGGGCGATTCGCGCTCGTTCCGCCGAGGCAGCCAGTCGGGCCTGTTGTTCGCGTTCGCGTTCCAGCCGGACGGTGCGGTCGACGAGCGCGTCCTGCAGCAGCCGCGAGGACCGCAGGCCTTCACCGGAGAACCACGCCAGGGCGACCAGCACCACCATCCCGGTCGTGGTGCAGACCCGGGTGAAGAGGCCGGGATGTTTGACCAGGGAGATGTCGATGAAGTTCCACCAGTCGTTGAGCGCGCCGGAGAAGGTGGGGACCAGTGCGAGCAGCGCGGCGACGATTCCGGTCCGGCGGTTGGTGAAGCCGACCACGGAGTAGAGCGCGAACAGGAATCCCGCGTCGTGCATGCCGATCGGCCTCATTGCCCACGACTGCACGGTGGCGAAGAGGAGGATCAGTACGAACGAGGTGCGCGGCAGCCGACGCCGCAGCATCAAGGGCATGGTCACCAGTCCGACGAAGACCTCGTCGATCCAGATCGCCTGCGGCATGAACAGCGGCAGGAAGACCGATCCGCAGGCAAAGAACAGGGCGGCCACCACGCAGTCGAAGATCAGCGCGCGGGTGGACACGGACCGACCGACTCCGGAACCTTCGTTGGTCCACAGCAGCAGGCGCCACCGTCCGCCCGAGCGGGCCGTCGGGGACCTGTCCGGGTTCACGGCGACCCGGGCGGGCCTGGAGACATCCGCAACCACGCGGGCCATCATCCCATCCCGGAGCCGCCACCGCTGCGCTCATCACAGCATCGGGCGCTAGTTGTGACCCGCGCGTGAGGCGGAAGCTTCACCAAGGGGCCGAGCCGACCAGCCCAGTCGGACGGATCAGTCGGACAGATCAGGGAACCAGAGCTTGATCTCTCGTGCTGCCGACTCGGGCGAGTCGGAGCCATGGACCAGATTCTCCCGATTCGACAGCGAATAGTCGCCGCGGATGGTTCCCGGAGCAGCTTTGCGGCCGTCGGTGGCGCCGTTGATACCGCGGATCACCTCGATCGCCTGATCGCCCTCGACCACCAGGGCGATCGACGGACCGCTGGTGATGAAGGTCCGCAGCGGCGGATAGAAGTCCCGGTCGACATGCTCGGCGTAATGCTGGTCGGCCAGCTCGCCGGTCACCTGCCGCAGCTCGAGCGCGACGATCTTGAGACCCTTGGCCTCGAACCTGCTCAGCAGGGCGCCGACCAGGCCACGGCGTACGGCATCAGGTTTCAGCAGGACGAAGGACCGCTCGGCCCCGGTTGCACTCATGAGAGCGACCCTATTACGTGCCCCGACGCGTAAGTAATTGACCATCTGAGGACTGTCGTTCACTGTAATCTCACTTCGGTGTTGCCGTCCGCATGGGTCGGACACCCTACGGTTCGAACGCCTCGGTCATCGCCGACCAGGCCGTCCGGACCGGGTGGTGCGGATCGCTCACGCAGCGATCGCTCTCGTGCCCATACCGACGTACGCCTGAATGCTCACCTTGTTCTTTGGAGGCTTTGATGGACCGTCGCAGATTCATCGCGCTCGCCGGCGTATCCGCCGGCGCCGCGACACTCGCCGCATGTCAGGGCAACGGCCCCGGCGCGGCCACCGGCGGGGACAACGCCGGCAGCGGTAAGGGCGGGGCGAATTCGCTGGTGGTCTACGCCGGCGCGGACACCAATATCCAGGATCTGTGGACCAAGACCTTGATCCCCGGCTTCAAGAAGGCCACCGGGATCACGGTCACCTTCCAGTTCGACCTGCACGGACAGAACTCGGACCAGATTCTGAACAAGATCGCGGCCGCAACGCAACAGAAGAAGGATCCGGGCATCGACTTCCTGGAGTCGATGGGCGACCGGGCCGGTGCCGCCGGGTTGCTCGCCGATCCGACCGGCAAGGTCACGAACCTGTCCGAGATCTCCCAGGACGTCCTGGCCACGGTCGAGAAGAACGCGATCCCCTATCGCGGTTCGGCGGTGCTGCTGGCCTATCTGCCGTCCAAGGTCAGTCAGCCGCCGAAATCGCTGGACGACCTGCTGGCCTGGATCAAGGCCAACCCGGGCAAGTTCGCCTACAACTCCCCCGACAGCGGCGGCGCCGGCGACTCCTTCGTGCAGACCGTGCTGAGCAAGTACCTGACACCCGATGTGCTCAAGCAGATGCAGACCGGCTACCACAAGGACCTGGAGAGCAAGTGGGACCAGGGCTTCACGACCCTGGCCGATCTCAACAAGTCGATGTATCAGAAGGGCGTCTACCCCAACGGCAACAACGGGACGTTGGAGCTGCTGCTGCAGGGCCAGATCTCGATGTGCCCGGCATGGTCGGACCAGTTCATCAGCGGCCGGGCCTCCGGAGTCGTTCCCAAGGACGCCAAGGCGTTGCAGATCTCCGATCCGAGTTTCACCGGCGGCGCGACCCAGTGCGGTGTGCTGTCGGCGTCGAAGAAGCAGGACCTCGGTTTCAAACTGGCCAACTGGTTATTGGAACCCGAGCAGCAGGCTGCGATCGCCAAGGCGATCGCAGGCTTTCCGGCCATCCCGATGTCGAAGCTGCCGTCGGACGTGCAGTCGGAATTCGCCGATGCCGATCCCGGCAATCTGCGGCCTGGCTTCAATTCCGACATGGACTCGGACATGAAGAGCCAGTGGCAGCAGAAGGTGCCCGGACACTGATGGCCCGTAGTCACACCGGTACGGGCGCCGCCTCACGCGGCAAGATCGGCGGACTGCTGATGGCCAGTCCGCCGATCATCGTCGCCGCGGTGTTCGTCGGCTTCCCGATCCTGGTCGCGATCGCGTACAGCCTCGGCCATGTCGGCGGGCTCAACCGGACCATCGCCACCATCGCCCGCGGCCAGCACACAGTCGCAGCCTGGGACCAGATGTCGCTGGGCGCCTACCGCGACGTCTTCACCGATCAGCGGTTCACCCATGATCTGGGAGTCACGATCATCGTCACCTTGATCGCCACACTGGCCGTCACGGCGCTGGCCTGGGTGATCGCGGTCTACCTGCGCACCACACCGGAAGGCGCCTGGTTCCGGTCCGGGGTGGCGAAGTTGATCTCCGGGCTGGCGGTGGTGCCGATGTTCATCCCGGTCGTGATCGCATCGTGGGCGATGTTGACCTTCTATGCCGCCGACGGCTTCATCCGCTCGCTGTGCGCCGATCTCGGCTTCCAGGGGCCGACCTGGGGCTACACGATGGTGTGTGTCGCGATCGGTCTGGTCTGGACGAATCTGCCTTTCGCCACGTTGATGATCACCTCCGGTGTGCAGAGTGTTCCTGACCCGCTGATCGAGGCTGCCCGGGACGCGGGAGCGGGTTTGCTGACCATCGTTCGGACCGTGATCGCCCCGTTGACGATCGTGCCGACGGTGATCGCCCTGACGTTCACGGCGATCGGCACCCTAGGTGCCTTCACGATGCCCTATTTCACCGGTCCGAATGCGCCCAGCATGCTGGGGGTGGACATGGTGTCCTACTTCCGCTCCTACAACCGGCCACAGCAGTCGGTGGTGATGGCGGTCGTGGTCTTCGCGGTCGCCGCGGTCTTCGGTGCCTTCTATGTCTGGGCGAATTTCCGCTCGGCCAAGGATTCGGGGAGGGTCTGAGGTGCCGGTCTCCGCTCTCGTCGCCAAGATCGCCCGCCAGGTGCTGACGGTGATCTTCATCGTCGCGTTGTTGACCTTCATCGTCGGACCCCTGCTGTGGTTGGCGATCCGCGCCTTCTCGACCAGCTGGACCTACCCGCGGCTGCTTCCCGACGGCTGGACGCTGCAGTGGTTCGGACGGGTCTTCGACGACCCGCAACTCTTCTCCTCGATCCGGCTCAGCATCGAATTCGCGATCACCACGCTGATCGTCTCCAGCGTGATCTGCCTGCCGGCGGCGTACGCGTTCTCCCGCTTCGACTTCCCCGGTCGTCGGGTCTTCCTGATCGGGTTGTTCGCCACCAACGCCTTTCCGAAGACGGGTCTCTACGTGGCACTTGCCGCGCTCTTCTACGCGTTCAACCTGATGAGCACCTTCGGTGGCGTGGTGGTCGTCCATCTCCTCGGCACGATCGTCTTCATGACCTGGATCCCCGCCGCGGCGTTCGCCTCGGTGCCGCGGAGTTTCGAGGAGGCCGCCCGCGATGCAGGCGGCGGTCGGCTGCGGGTCTTCTTCACGATCACCCTGCCGCTGGCCATGCCGGGCATCCTGGTGGCGTTGATCATGAGCTTCCTGGCGTCCTTCGACGAGGCCCAGGGCACCTATCTCGTCGGCGCACCGGAGTTCTACACGATGCCCACCGAGATGTATTCGCTGGTGCTGAACTATCCACGGCAGGTGGCGGCGGTCTTCTCGATCCTGCTGTCGATCCCGTCGGTGGTGTTGTTGATGTTGGTCCGCAAGCATGTGATGGGCGGCCAGTTGGCGGAAGGATTCCAGATCCGTTGAGCACGAATTCTGTGGGCGAGGAGCAGCAGTCGGGGTTGGTCCTGCGCGGCATCGGCAAGGACCTCGGCGGCCGGACGATCGTCGACGATCTTGATCTTGTGGTCGCCAAGGGCGAGTTGGTCTGCCTGCTCGGACCGTCGGGCTGCGGCAAGACGACGACCCTGCGGATGATCGCGGGTTTCCTCAACCCCGACGTCGGCACGATCAGCATCGACGGCAAGATCGTGACCACCGTGCCGCCGGAGAAGCGGCCGACGGCGATGGTCTTCCAGAACTACGCGCTCTGGCCGCACATGTCGGTCTTCGAGAATGTCGCCTATCCGCTCAAGCTGCGGCGGACGCCGAAGAACGAGATCACCGCCCGGGTGCACGAGATGCTCGAACTGGTGAACCTGATGCACCACGAGAAGAGCCGGCCGGCGCGGATCTCCGGCGGCGAGCAACAGCGGGTCGCTCTCGCGCGGGCGCTGGTGCAGCGGCCGGCCGTGCTGCTGCTGGACGAGCCACTCTCCAACCTGGACGCCAAACTGCGGGTCCGGGTGCGGGAGGACATCCGCGAGATCCAGCAACGGCTCGGCATCACGACCGTGATCGTCACCCATGATCAGGATGAGGCGTTGAGCATCTCCGACCGGGTCGCGGTGATGAACTCCGGCAGGATCGAGCAGTATTCGGATCCGACCGAACTGTACCGGTCCCCGGCCACCCGGTTCGTCGGCGGTTTCGTCGGGGCGATGAACACCCTGGACGGCGAGCTGCGCAACGCTACGAACGACGGCGGTACGGACAACACGGTCGCCGTGGTCGGCGGTGTCACCGTCCCTGTTGACACGCCTGTCGATAGGCCGGTCGCCCCGGGAACCGCGGCCGGCGGCCGCCCGGTGAGCCTGGGCGTACGGCCCGAGAACGTGCTCCTCGGTCCGGTCGAGGACGGAGCGTCGGCGAAGATCATCAGGAGCATCCCCCGCGGGCATTTCACCGAGGTGGTGATCGAATTGGCGACTGCGACCGGCGAGCCTGTCGAGCTGCGGTCCTACCTGGACGACCGATCACCGATCGCCCGCCTCGGGCCGGGCGATGCTGTCGGCGTACGGCTGCACAGCGTGCTGTGCTACGACCAGGACGGCAGGTTGCGGTGACGCAGGTTGCAGCACGGGAGCGATTGACCCGGGGCGGCGCATTCCATGCTGTCGCCCATCGCGGCGATCCCAGCCACCATCGGGAGAACACACTGCCTTCGATCGACGCGGCGATCGCCGCCGGTGCGGACGTGGTGGAGATCGACATCAAGACGACTGCCGATGCTGCCGTGGTCGTCTTGCACGATGACACCCTGGAACGGCTCTGGGGCGATCCACGCCCGATCACCGGGATCGGCACGACCGAGCTCGACAGGATCGGCGACGATGATCACCGGATTCCGCTGTTGTCGGAGGTGTTGGAGCGCATCGGCCGGTCGAGTGCGGCTTTGTTGATCGACATGGACCATCCGGCCTGGGCGGAGCCGGGCCTGGCCGTCGTCGGCGAGTCGCTGGCTGCCGGAACCATTGCTCCGGACCAGGTGCTGTGGTGCGGACGACCGGACTCTTTGAAGATCATCAGGGATGCCGACCCAAGCGCCCGGATCGTCTTCAGCTGGGACGAATCCGATGCCGACGGCCGGCTGCCTGCCGAGTCGATGATCAACGAACTGTCACCCGAGGCGTTCAATCCGCACTGGCCGATGATCAACGACGCCGTGATCGGCTGGGCGGCCGATCACGGCCTGGCGATCACCTGCTGGACGGTCGACGATCCGGAGCTGATGCGGCACCTGCTGGATCTCGGGATCGACGGCATCACCACCAACCGCATCCACCAACTCCAGGAGTTGCGCCGTGACAGGTGACATCGATCTCGAAGCCTGCTTGCGGGTGGCCCGACTGGCGGCCGAGCAGGCGATCGCCATCACCCGTGACTCGCCGCTGGGCGAGATCCGCACCAAGAAACACGACGCGGACGTGGTGACG
>Ga0164242_10008158_pt1 | contig 11373 bp, 8 predicted proteins | sample OricomgcompostMG_FD_108783 | JGI IMG/M metagenome (GOLD analysis project Ga0164242, IMG submission 108783) | Miracle-Growth compost microbial communities from Emeryville, California, USA - Original compost - Miracle growth compost (MG) ...
CGGAGAGCGCGATCATCACGGAGAGCGAGTGCGCCACGATGTCATGCATCTCCCCGGCGATCCGGTTGCGCTCGCTGCCGCGGGCCAGCTGCTGCGCGCGGCGGGCCCAGGACTCCAGCTCCGCCTCGTGCAGCTCGGCCGAGCGCAGGGCCGAGCCGAGGCCGACGGCGGCCACATTGCCCACCACCAGCACGCCGATCAGCAGGCCCACCGAGACGATCATGGCGGAGGCCGTGGTCTGGTCCCAGGCCGTGCGTGCGGCCAGGAACACGGCCGCGGCCGACTCCGCCGCAGCGCACAGCAGCCCGAGCGCCTGCGCGTGGGAGGGCGCGAACGTCCGCCCCACCGCATACAGCGCCAACATGGTCCCCAGCCCGGGGACGGCCATGGGGGCGCCGAGCAGGAAGAACGCGACGTCCGCGGCGAGCACCACCGCCAGCACCACGCGCGGGCGGCGCCTGCGCACGGCGAGCGCGGCGGCCGCCACCACGGTGGCCAGGGCGGCGCCGCGCACCAGCCAGGCGTTCTCCTGGTCGGCCAGCACCAGCAGCGGCACGCCGGCGAAGCCGAGGTACGTGGCGACCACCACGGCGTCCGCGATCCACGGCCTGGCCGCGAGCAGGCGCCGCAGCGGGCCGCGGTGACGGTCCGCGAGTGTGGCCCAGACGTCGTCCGGCCGCGCCCGCGAACCGCGGCTCACTTCACGTCCCTGCGCTGATAGGCCACGGCACCGAGCGCCAGCGGCACCAGTGCCCAGAACGCCACCGTCAGCCAGGCGTCCCACGTGGCCATGGACGTCTGGGTCGCCACGGCCATCGCGTTGCCGCCCTCGCCGCGCAGCGCATCCACGGCCGAGGTGGGCACGTGGTAGGCCAGCCAGGTGAGCCAGTCACGATGCATCCCGGCGGCCAGGCCCTGCAGCACCTGGCCGATCAGGTACACGAAGATGCTCACGCTCACCACGGCGCCGGCCGTGTTGCGCATCAGTGCACCGAGGCCCAGCCCCAGCCACGTGAGCACCAGGACGTACAGCCCGGTCACGAGTGCCTGGTGCGTGGTGGCGCCGAGCCCCAGCTCGGTGTCCATCCCCGTCATCGAGAGCCCGACCCAGGCCAGCAGGGCCGCCACCACGTGGCCCACCACGCCGGCCACGAAGCCGAGCACGCCCGTGACCAGGGTCTTGGCCAGGTAGGTGGGCCAGCGCTTCGGGACCGCGCTGAACGTGGAGATGATCGAGTGCGAGCTGAACTCACCGGCGATGCTCACCACCACGGCGGCGGAGAAGAGCAGGGCCGCGATGGTCAGCCCGGCCGTGGCCATCGAGTTCGTGAACATGCCGGGGGCCACGGAGCCGCCGGTGACCTCCTCGGACCCGTACTTGCTGATGGTGGCGCCGAGGATCAGCGAGAAGCCGAACGCGAAGAGCAGCAGGATGCCGGCTGCGGTCAGCGAGAGGATCCAGGTGGAGCGCACGGTGTGGAACTTGCGCCATTCAGCGCGCAGCACGCCGGAGAAGTTCAGCCGGGCCGCGCGCGGGACGCTGACGCCGGGGGAGGTGAGGGTCTGGGTGCTCATGAGCGGGCCTCCGGAGTGGTCTCGTTCGGCTGGATGGGACGGCTCTGGCCTGTCGCGCCCGGCTCGGTGAGCAGGGCGGGGGCGGGCTGCTCCGAGGGCAGCGCGCTGCCCGGCGCGCCGGGTGGGACCTCCCCGACGCCGCCGGAGTGGTACTGGACCTCCTGCGCGGTCAGGCGCAGGTAGGCGTCCTCGAGGGAGGGGCGGACCTGGCTCAGATGGGTCAGGGCCACCCCCGAGGCCAGGGCGACCCGGCCCACGGTGTCGGCGTCCACGCCGCGCACCACCAGGGAGCCCTCCGGGCCGGGATCCACCGCCGCGCCTGCGTCCACGAGGTGCACGCCGAGGCGGTGCGGATCCGCGGCGGCCACGCGCACGTGGTCATCCCCCACGTCCGCGATGAACTCCTCGAGCGTGCGGTCGGCGAGCACGCGGCCGCGCCCGATCACCACGAGCCGGTCGGCGGTCTGCGCCATCTCCGACATGAGGTGGGAGGAGATCAGCACGGTGCGCCCGTCCGCCGCGAGGTTGCGGCACAGCTGGCGCACCCAGGTCACGCCCTCGGGGTCCAGGCCGTTGACCGGCTCGTCCAGGACCAGCACGCGCGGGTCGCCCAGCAGGGCTGCGGCGATCCCGAGGCGCTGGCCCATGCCGAGCGAGTAGCGGCCGGCACGTTGGCCGGCCACCTCGGTGAGGCCGGTGAGGTCGAGGACCTCGTCCACGCGGCGCGCGGGCAGCCCGTGCGTGTCGGCGAGGACGCGGAGGGAGGCCCGCGCGGTGCGGGCGGGGTTCAGGGAGCGGGCATCCAGCAGGGCACCCACGGAGAGCAGCGGGGCCGGATGCTCACGCAGGGGCTTGCCCAGCACCGTCGCCGTGCCCGTGTCGGCGCGCTCCAGCCCCATGATGATGCGCATGGTGGTGGACTTGCCCGCGCCGTTGGGGCCCAGGAAGCCGGTGACGGTGCCCGGTGGGACGGTGAAGGAGACGTCGTCCACGGCGGTGACGCCGCCGAACCGTTTGGTCAGGTGCGAGATCTCGATCATGCGTCCACGCTAACCAGGCCCCGGTCGGCTCGGCGACGCCCTCAGGGATGACATCGGGCTCCGTCCGCGGGAGGACCGCCCCGGGTGCGCCCCGGTGCCTGCCTTGGTGCCCGACGGCGTGTGGTGACCCTGCGCGCGGGACGTCACCGTCCGCCGTCGGGCACCTTCACTCACCGCGACTTCTCAAATGCGCGTCCATTGGACGTCGTCTTGAGAAATTGCGGTACGGGGAGGGTCTCAAGAGGGTTGCGTCGGGGCGGGGTCCGTGGTCGGCGTGGGGCCAGAGCTCGCTGCTGTGCTCGCCGACCGGGCCTGGGCCGGTGCAGGGGCGAAGCGGTCCGCGCCCTCGAACAGTCCACCGAGCGGGTCGGCCATGCCGACGCGTCTCACGGGGTCCGTGTCAGGGCGCAGGATCGAGCGGATCACCAGCGCGCACACCCAGCCCAACGCCACCATGTGCCCCAGCACCAACACGACGAAGAGCCACGTGGGGAAGTGCCCCACCGGATTGGCGCGGCCCGTCCCCATGAACAGGAACATCCAGATGCCCGCGAAGTGCGCCACCTCCACCGCCTGCCACGTCAGCAGGGCCCGCCAGCGCGGGTAGGCCAGGGCGGCCAGCGGGATCAGCCACAGCACGAACTGCGGCGAGTAGACCTTCCCGAAGAGCACGAACGCCGCCACCACGAGGAACGCGAGGGACGTCACCCTGGGCGGGCGCGGTGCCAAAAGCCCCAGGGCCAGGATCCCCACGCAGCTCGCGGCGAAGAGCCCGAAGCCAAGGACCGTGATGGTGGTGGAGGAGAGCACCAGGGACGGGATGGCGGCCCCGACGGACAGGTCCCAGGCCTGCCACAGCGAGGAGTTCCCCGCCCCGCGCTGACCGCTGAACGTGTAGAACGTGGCCCAGAGCTTGGGCTGCGCCAGCGCGAACGGCAGGTTCACCGCCGCCCACGCGATGACGCTCCCGCCCAGGACGCGCCCGAACGCCTTCCATCGCCCCGTGCGCAGGGCCAGCACCAGCAGCGCCCCCAACACCAGGAACGGGTAGAGCTTCACGGCCGCGCCCAGCCCGATCAGGGCGCCGGCGAGCCAGGGGTGCTCGCGCCCCAGGGCCAGCAGCCCGAGCGCCAGCAGCGCCACGGCCCACATGTCCCAGTTGATGGTGGCGGCCAGGATCATGGCCGGGCTCGCCGCCACGATCGCCGCGTCCCAGGGCCTCCGCCCCGCGCTCTTGGCCACCGCGATGACCACCACGGCCCACAGGGCCACCACGAAGAAGGTGTTGATGTCGAAGTAGGCGAGCGTCTGCCCGCCGGCCGGCAGCGAACGCGGCACCAGCAGCGAGGTCAGGGACGCCACGACGGAGAGCAGGACGGGGTACTCGAACGGGGTTCCCGCCGAGCCGGTGAACGGCGCGAACGGGTCGGAGGCGAAGCCGCGCGCGCCGTACAGCGCCGTCCAGTCGGAGTAGCACATGCCCGTGTAGACCTGGTCCACGCCCCAGCCGTGCAAGCGGCAGAAGGTCTTGGAGAACACGGCGAGCAGCCCGGCGATCAGGACCATCACGAGCAGGACGCGCTCGATCCGCCAGAAGCCGGGCCGGATGATCCCCGGCTCGGTGTGCCGTCCCAGCGGGCCACCCACGGCCCCCACGAGGCTGCGTAGGAACGGGTCGTTGCGGGTGGGCACCGTGATCCGCAGGGGGGAGCGCCGGTGCCGCCGCGGCTGGGACGGGGCTGGCATGCCTCCAACCCTACGTGCAGGGATCCGTGGGGCCACGGGACGTGTACGCGCCCTTCACCCCGAGTTCACCTGCACTCGGGCCGCAGGTCACCTGCGCTCCCTAGCGTCGAAGCCGTGATTCCCAGTGAGAACAGCAGCGGCCGCCGCGTGGTGGTCGTCATCCCCGCCAGAGGCGGCTCCAAGGGCGTCAGGCTGAAGAACCTGCGCCCCGTGGCCGGCCGCTCCCTCGTGGCCCGCGCCGTGGACGCTGCCCTCGGCGCCGAGCTGGTCACCGACGTGATCGTCTCCACGGACCACCCAGGGATCGCCCGCGAGGCCTCCCGTGCCGGGGCCCGGATCGTGGAGCGCCCGGCGGAGCTCGCGGGTGACACCGCCAGCTCCGAGTCCGCCGTGCTGCACGTGTTGGACACCCTGGCCGCCCACGGCGGCGAGGAACCGGCCGTGACCGTCCTGCTGCAGTGCACCTCCCCGTTCATCGCGGCGGCGGACCTGAACGAGGCCGTCCGGCGGGTCCTGGACGGCGACGCCGACGTGAGCTTCTCCGTGGTGCAGGACCACGCGTTCATGTGGACGCGGGACGAGGCTGGCACCGTGCAGGCCGTGGGCCACAGTGCCGCACACCGCCCGCGCAGGCAGGACCGCGCCCCGCAGTACAAGGAGACGGGCGCGTTCTACGCGATGCGCACGGCCGGGCTGCGCGCCCGCCGCCACCGCTTCTTCGGCACCCTCGACACGCTCACGGTCCCCGAGTGGTCCGCCCCGGAGATCGACTCCGAGGAGGACCTGCGGATCGTGGCCGCGGCCGCCGCGAACCGGGCGGACGCCCGCCGCGGCACCGGCCCCGACGTGGACGCGCTCGTCACCGACTTCGACGGCGTCCACACCGATGATGCCGCCTACGTTGACCAGGACGGGCGCGAGTCCGTGCGCGTGCACCGCGGCGACGGACTCGGACTGGCCCGCCTGCGCGAGCACCCCGTGCGCGCCCTGATCCTCTCCAAGGAGCGCAACCCCGTGGTCTCCACCCGGGCCCGCAAGCTGCGCATCCCCGCCCTGCAGGGCGTGGACGACAAGGCCGGGGCACTCTCCGAGTGGATGCACGGCCACGACCTGGACCCCGGCCGCGTGGCCTACCTCGGCAACGACCTCAACGACCTGCCGGCCATGGCCCTGGTCGGCTGGCCCCTCGCCGTGGCGGACGCCCGCCCGGAGGTGCTCGCGGCGGCCCGCCTGGTCCTGGGGACCAAGGGCGGCCACGGGGCCGTGCGCGAGGCGTGCGAGCGCATCCTCGCCGCCCGCGCGGCAGCCGGCCACACGACGTCGGGCACCGAGGGCGCCCAAGGCACCGAACGCACCGCGCCCCACGCGGAAGTCGCGGACGCCGGCTCGCCGGACCTGCCACAGACCACCACCGGATCAACCCATCAGACCCCCGCCGCATCCGCGGCCGTGTGAGAACACTCGACGAAAGGTGAACACCATGACCACCATCGATTCCACCCGCGCCACCCGCCCCGTCGCGATCGGCGACTTCGAGGTCGGCCCCGACCAGGACGTCTACGTCATCGGCGAGATCGGGATCAACCACAACGGCGACCTGGACATCGCCAAGCAGCTCATCGACGTGGCAGAGGCCGCAGGCGCCAACGCCGTGAAGTTCCAGAAGCGCACCCCGGAGATCTCCACCCCCAAGGACATGCGGGACACCATCCGCTCCACGCCGTGGGGCGAGATGACCTACCTCGACTACCGCTACCGCGTGGAGTTCGACGAGGCGCAGTACAAGGAGCTGCTCTCCTACGCCGCCGAGCGCGGCATGCACGCCTTCGCCTCCCCGTGGGACGTGCCCTCCGTGGAGTTCATGGAGAACCTGGGCGCCGTGACCCACAAGGTCGCCTCCGCCTCCGTCACCGACCTGGAGCTGCTGCGGGCCCTGGCCCAGACCGGCAAGCCGATCATCCTCTCCACCGGCATGAGCACGATCGAGCAAATCGACCGCGCCGTGGAGACCCTCGGCACCGATCACCTGGTCCTCATGCACGCCACCTCCACCTACCCGCTGCCCCCGGAGGAGGCGAACCTGCGCATGATCGAGACGCTGCGCGAGCGCTACCAGGTGCCAGTGGGCTACTCCGGTCACGAGCGCGGCCTGCAGATCTCCCTCGCGGCCGTGGCCCTCGGCGCGGTGGCCGTGGAGCGCCACATCACCCTGGACCGCACCATGTGGGGCTCGGACCAGGCGGCCTCCCTGGAGCCCAAGGGCTTCGAGTCCCTCATCCGCGACATCCGGATCCTGCAGGACGCGCTCGGTGACGGCGTCAAGCGCGTGTTCCCGGGCGAGCTGGCCCCGCTCTCGCGCCTGCGCCGCGTGGACGCCTGACACCCTCCGGGCGCCTTCCCGGTGCCCGACGCCGTGCGGTCCCGGCACGCGCGCAGCCTGCGCGGGTGCCGGGACCGTTCCGTTCTCCCCCCGTTCACCTCGGCTTGACCGGGCGGCTTCCTGCCCTGGATACGGTCCGAGGGAAGCCACCAGGAAGGATCATCCGTGTCCACCCCTCCGCTCGTGAGCATCGTGCTCCCGGCCAAGGACCAGGCCCCGTTCATCGATGACGCCCTGCGCTCCCTCGCCCTGCAGTTCCCCGATCCGGGCGTGCTGCAGGTGATCATGATCGACGACGGCTCCACGGACGGCACGGGGGAGCTCGCCCGGGCCCACGTGGAGCACCTCCCGCGCCTGCAGGTGATCCGCAACGAGGAGGCCGTGGGCCTGGCGAGCGCCCGGAACCAGGGGTTTCAGCTGGCCGAGGCGGACGCGATCGGCTTCATGGACGGGGACGACTGGATGGCCCGCGGCCACGTCGCCACCCTGTTCTCCGAGCTGGCCCGGCTCGACGTGGACTTCGTGCGCTGCGACCACGTGACGGTCACCGGGGGACGGCGAGCGCTGGTGCGGGCACCGCAGGGGCGGCGCGCGGTGCCGCTTGACCCGCGCGACTCCATCCTCCCGGAGACGCACTCCACGATGGTGGACTACCCCTACGCCTGGGCCGGCCTGTTCCACCGCAGGGTGCTGACGCGCGGGCTGCTGCACTTCGACGAGGGGCTGTTCACCGCGGAGGACCGCCCGTGGATCTGGCGGCTGCACCTGCGCGCTGACTCCTACGCCGTGGTCGAGTCCCCCGGGCTCATGTACCGGCGCGGCGTGAGCACCTCGCTGACGCAGATCTACGACGAGCGGCAGCTGGACTTCGGCCGCTCCTACCGACTGGCCTTCGACGTGCTGCGCGCGGATGCGGAGGCGGAGCGCTTCTGGCCCAAGCTCGCCCGGCAGTTCCTGGCGATCTGCGCGCACCACCGCGGACGCAGGGCCGCCATGACCCCGCAATTGCGCGCCAGGCAGGCGGAGGTGATCACGGCGGGGCTGTCCGAGATCCCCCCGCACGTGCTGCGGGAGCAGATGGCGGGCCTCGATACTCGCCGGGCCGGCCTGCTGCGACCGCTGCTGCCGGGCGCCGCACCCTCCCGGTCCTTCCTCCCCCCGCGTTCGACTCGTTCCTCCCGTCCGGAGATGCAGGCGGGGGTGTCGGCATGATCGCGCTGCTCGCCGCCTCCACCCTGTACCAGGTGGCCTCGCTGGCCGCCCTCGCGGACGCGGGTGCGCTGCCGTCCGGGCAGCGCCGTGTGCTGGTGCTGGCCAACGGCTCCCAGCAGCCGGAGCTGACCACGCCGCTGCAGCAGGCCCCCGGTTTCGCCGAGCTCTCCACCCGCTTCGACGCGGTGGTGGACCTGGCCGAGCTGATCTGGCCGCGCCGCCCACAGGCCTTCTCCCCGCGCGAGGAGGAGCTGCTGATGTGGCAGCGGCTGTTGCGCTCGCACTGGGGTCTCGGCTCCGAGCCGGTGACGCTCTACCTCGAGTCCATCCAGGTGAACCCGGCGATGGCGCTGGCCCGGATCTTCCACGACGCGCCCATCACGGTGCACTCCGACGGGCTCATGAGCTACGGGCCCACCCGCAACCGCCTCCCCGTCGCCGTGGCGCAGCGACTGGACGCGCTCGTGTACGTGGACCTGGTCCCCGGCCTGACGCCGGTGCTGCTGCGCGAGTTCGCCCCGCAGCTGACCCCGGTCCCGCGCGCGCCGCTGGCCGCCGTGTTCCGTGAGCTGGCGGCGGCGACGCGGCCCTCCGCAGCCGCCACCTCCCTGTCCGGGGCCGGGGACGTGGCGTTGATGCTGGGGCAGTACCTCGTCCCCCTCGGCGTGCTCACACCGGAGCAGCAGGCTGAGCTGGACGAGCAGATGCTCGTGGCAGCCCTGCACGCCGGGGCGCGCACCGTGGCCTACAAGCCGCACCCGTCCGTCAGCGCCGGCTCCACGGCGGCGCTGCGGGAGGAGGCGGCGGAGCTCGGGCTCGCCCTCGTGGTGCTCCCCGACGAGGTCCCGGCCGAGCTGCTCATGCTCTGGCTCACCCCCCGCGTGGTGATCAGCGGCTTCTCCACGTCCCTGTTCACGGCGGCCGAGCTGTTCGGCCTGCCTGCCGCGGCCGTGGGGTTCGAGCTGGTGGGACCGGAGTTGAGCCCGTACCAGAACAGCAACCGGGTGCCCCTCGTGCTGGCCGACGCCGTCCTCGGCCCCGGGGCCTCCGTGACCGGGCCGGAGCTGCAGGGTCTCGTGGACGCGGTGGCGTACTGCATGCAGTCCCACCGGCTCCCGCAACTGCGCGAGGACGCCGAGGCGTTCCTGACCCGGCACCCGCGGCTGCGGGACCGCTACATCAAGCAGCGCCGCCTGCGTGCGCTCGGGCTCCCCTCCGCGCAGCGCCGCACCGTGGTCACGGGGCGCTCACCCCGCGCCATGGCCCGCCGTGTGCTGCAGGCCCGCCTTGGCGAGGAGGGGGCGCAGGCCACCATCGCCCGGCTCTCCGCGGCCAGGCACTCGCTGCGACACACCCCGCGCCGGGCGGTAGGCAAGCTCGGCTCCACCCTCGTCAGCTGGTCCAAGACGCCCCAGCGGGCCTCGAGAAGCTAAGGGGACACCATGACCGTCCTGCTCCACGCCGCCTCACCCACCGGCCTGCTGCTGCTGCAGGCCGCCGATCTGGCCGGGCTGCTCCCGGCGGGCCCGGAGCGCGCCCTCGTTCTCGACTCCTCCACGCCCGGGGGCCGGGCCGTGGCCGCGCTGCTCACCCCCTCGGACTCCACCTCGCCGTCGCTGCCACGCCCGGTGGCTGCTCCCGAGCTCGGTCCCGGACTCGGCCCCGTGGTGGACGTGGCGCAGGACGGTGCCCGCACCGTGGCCTCGCTGAACCCCTCCGCCCTGGTCCTCGACGTCACCTCGGCGCCGGCCACCGCCGAACTGCTGGCCCGCAGCGCCCCCCGCGCCACCGTCACCGCGCTGGATGACGGGCTTCGCCTGGTCCAGCCCACGCCGGAGGAACTGCCCCCGGCTACCGCGCAGCGCATCACCGCCCTGATGGCCCCGCCGCTCATCCCCGGCCTCGATCCGGTGCTCCTGCGCGAGGTGGGCGCTGCCCTGCGTCCGCTTCCCTTGGCCTTCATCGAGGAGGCCGCCACCGGATGGGCCTGGACCCCTGAGCTGAGTGCCTCGCGGCCCCTGCTGGTCCTCGGCACGTCCGCCCCGGATCTGGGCCGGGCCGCCGAGGCCGAACGCGAGCACCTGGCGGCCCGCCTGGTCCGTGCCGGCCTGGACGTGGGCGCGGGATGCATCGTCCTCGGCCCGGAACCCGGGCAGCCGCTGGCCGACACGCTGGCCCTGTCCGAGGCGGCCAGGGAGGCGGGGCTGCCCTTCGTGAGCCTGCCCGCCGCGGTCCCGGTGCCCGTGGTCCACTCCGCCGTGAAGCCGGTGCTCTCGGTCTCCGTGGACTCCCCCTGGCTCCTCTTCCTGCGCACCGTCCGCGGTGCCCGCGTGCAGTCCGTGGCCACGGGCCGCTACCTCCCGCGGCTCGCCGAGGTCACGGATCCGGCGCGGGTCCGGCTCGCCACCGTGGACGCGCTGCTGCGTCGCGGCCTGCCCACACCCGTGGACGAGGGCGCGGTCCGGGGTCCCGCCGCCGGGACGGCCGTCCTGCAACGCGTCGTGGACGCGGTGGCCTATTCGGTGGCACCGCAGCGGCTGGGGCAGCTGCGGGACGAGGCCCTCCCGACGCTGGGCAACGAACCGGCCCTGCGCTCGGCCTACGTGCCGCGCGCCCGCGTGCAGGAACTGCGCCAGGACCAGGGAGGCGAGGCCCGCCGCCGGCCCGGTCGGGGCAAGGACGCCGCGACGTCCCGCGGGAGGACGGCCACCTCGGGACCTGATCTCGGCACGGGGCCCGACGGCGTGCGCGACGCGGCCAACGTGCGCCGCTCGCCGGGTGCCGGGCTGCCGGGTGCCGGGCTGCCGGGTGCCGCACGGCCAGGTGACACGCGGGCGGGTGCCGACCATGCGGCGTCGGGCACCGCCCACCCCGCTCAGGTGCGCGCCGTTCCCCGCCGCGAGCCGGCCCCGATCACGCAGGGCCTGCGCATCCTCTCCGACGTGGTGATCACCGGCCTGCTGCGCCGTCCCGCCCGCGTGAGCCGGCCCCACGGCCGCAAGGAGCGGGCATGAACACCCGGCGCACGCCCGTGCGCCCCGAGGTTCCAAGGCCGCGCGGCGGCAGCAGCGAGTTCTGGGTGGAGTCCCCCTTGCAGCTGCTCAGCGCGGTGGAGGCCCACGCGGCCGGGCTGACGGGCCGCCACACCGTGATCCGGGCCCGCGCAGACATCCCCGGGCTGGAGCTCACCCGCGCCACCATCGCCGCCGGCGCGCCACCGGGCGTGGAGCTGATCCCCGCGACAGGTGCCGACATCACGCCGGTGCGGCGCTCGCCCCACCACCGCTGGGGCGTGGGTGACCTGCACTCCGGCGTGGTGCAGAAGGCGCTGCTCGGCCCGCTGGGTCAGCGCGAACTGATGATCATCGACGACGGCCTGGCCACGCTCTCGCTCCTGCACCAGCTCGCGGCCGACGCGCC
>Ga0164242_10008159_pt1 | contig 11372 bp, 4 predicted proteins | sample OricomgcompostMG_FD_108783 | JGI IMG/M metagenome (GOLD analysis project Ga0164242, IMG submission 108783) | Miracle-Growth compost microbial communities from Emeryville, California, USA - Original compost - Miracle growth compost (MG) ...
ATCCCCCAACTTTTGAAAGGAGAATCCTTCTACATCTTTAACTCCCGCCTTCTTTGCCATATCCAAGGACTCAGCAAACGAAAATTGTCTGAACGAATACAAAGAAACTCCTAATTTCCATGTAGATTTTTTGCTATCATTCTCGTGACCATTCGAGTGTGTTTTTATATTCCCTCCACAGGAAAACAACAGCAGCAAAACACTTATAATTGCTAAATTGAACTTTAAACTATATCTCATATTAAATTTCATTTATATCTTGTTTTCATGAATCAATCTACATTTGGCCAGGGTCCACATTACGATAGGCTTTTACAGCTGCTAAATCGCCGGCAACACTCTTAACGGATACTCCGTGTTCTAAGCCTAAAAATCCCCGATATCCTTTATCATAAATATGTTGAAAAAGAAATTTAAAATCAATTTCTCCGATACCAGGCTCGTTACGGCCCGGTACATTGCCTACCTGAAAATAGCCTATTTCGTCCCATGCATAATCCATTGTGTCCGTAAGATTCCCTTCTTGCTTTTGAACATGAAATATATCGAAAAGAACTTTTACGCTGGGGCTGTCAACTGCCTTAGCCATGGCATAGGCTTGAGGTATATTATATAAGAATAATCCCGGCTGAGAACGCTGGTTCATTGATTCCATGACCATGGTAATACCATGAGGTTCATAAATTTCCGCAACTCTTTTAAGTAATTCTATCGCATTAGCCATTTGAAAGTCCCACGGGAGATGATAATCTGCCAATCCCAGAACATTATGAACAAACTTTGTGTTCATTCTCTTGGCGACTTCTACTGACTCACGTATTTCTTGCAAGACTTTTGCCCGCATGTCCTTATTCCGTCCTGCAAACGTCACCTCCTTAAATGAAGCGGTTCCTACAAACTGACCAAAGTCCATACCTAGTTGATGAATTGTCTTACTAATACGTTCTTGCTCGGCCACAGGTTTTCTCCTTAACCACGTATCTTCCCATGCCCAAAATCCATGATCATAGCCCCATTTTATTTGGCCTACAGGATCCTTTGGGGCCGCATGGGAGAAAATGTCAAAGTTAGGGGAATATTTCATCACGAATGGTTCTCGGGAAATTACAGTGCCTTTCCCTCTAACCAATCTGGGCATCATCAGCCCTGTGCCTGACAATACTATATTCTTAATAAATCCCTTTCGATTCATATTATACTTATCGTCCATTTCCATTTTTTTAGTTATTTTAGTATGTTATCATCTTATATAAGCTAAGCTATCTAATCTAAACTTTGTCTGATATAAGCTATGAGATCAATCGCATCTTGCGGGGTTAGCTGTTTACCAAATCCTTGTGGCATTGGAGATATCCCTTCAACATCTTTAATCTCCTTGACATCTTGCCTACTGATGGTTCTTTTTGATTGTGGTCCCGTTTGCAGTTCAATGGCATTAGCAGATTTACTTTTAATAATTCCTGTAATTTTTTCGCCATTTTTTAAAGTTATATTAAACAAATTAAAACCTGGTGCAATTGATGCATTGGGATTCAATATGGCGGCTACCAAGTCCTGATTACTCCAACCACGAACTGTTCCCAAGTCCGGACCATAGGCAGTTCCTAATTCACCTCTTATTTGATGACATATAGAACAATTCTGCTCGAATATATTCGAACCTTTTCCTAGGTTACCTACTTCTCTTATCCCCCTGCCTGATAAGCCTGAAAAGGCCTTTTTGAAATTCTGTGGTACTCCTTCACTTGTATTACCTGCTAATAGCTCCTTAGCTTCCTCTCTAACTTCCTTATTATCATTCTGCATCAATAAAGATCTATTAGCAACTCCTAAGTCTTTAATTGGAATACGACCATCTTTTAATGCTCTCAATAAAATTGAGGCTCTGCTTTCTTCACTCAGAAAGGTTTTTATAGCTTCATCAACAACTGGAGGCTTGATTGATTTCCAATTTTCAATTAAAAAATTAGATGGAGCTGTTCCTTCTATTTGGGCAAGAATATCTATAGCCGCCTTCTGGGTTTCATATTCATTAGTATTTATAATGATACTTTTTATTCTCGCAGAAAATGGAGTGATATTCGCTAAGGTTAAGAAACTAAGCATCCGGACACGATCTGATACAGATAAAGTATGATCTTCCGCATTTTTCAATGCCTTTTTTGCCCAAGTTTGAATTTCTTTGTCCTCTTTTATGTTTTTCTTCATTTGCAACAGTTGCAATGAATAAATGCGGATAGAATCCGAAGAGTCATTGAAAAATGTTTTGATCAATTGGTTTTCCCCTACTTCACTTATCAAATTTTCATTTTTATTCATTCTAATCCCTGTCGCTAATCCTTGCAATATAGCCACCCTCATTTTACGATTCGTTGTCTCTCTCGCCGAAGTAGCAAGATGGATCAATGCTGCTATATCCTGTTGTTCTTTATTGACTCCCAAGTACTCAGCCAATTGCTGTCCCATAAATAAAAAGCCAGCTTCATTCTTTTCTTTATACTGCGTAATGACTTCCCTTAGTAATCGGTTTGGCTCAATACCTAGTGCTGTTAATGCTGCCAAACGTACCCACTTATTACTTATATCCCTAAATAATAATTGCTTTCTTATTTCTCTTGCTTCATTATTATTTAAGTAACCCAGTGTATTTAATAATTGATATCGCACCTTCGCGTTATGATCATCCACCATTCCGTACAAATCCAATTTCAACACGCCCCATCGATTAATATATTTTTCCGCTAATCGAATTGCATTAAGACGTATGCCGGGCACCTTATCCTGCAGTGCTTTTTCAATAATTTCCACCGATAAGGCATGCAATCCATCCAGAGTCCATAAAGAATGTAACCTCGCCATTGCAGAAGTATCTTTTATGGCTTTCTCTTTTAAAAGAGATACGACGCTTTGATCGTTACGAGTAACCAATAATCGCTGGGCAGTGGTCCGCCACCAGCTGTTCGCACTACCAAGATGCTGAACTAATTCTTTCCCTGAGGCATTTCCTAAAGAAAGCGCTGTAGTCCATGATGCGTTTGGGGTGCCTTTTGGAGTAATCCGATAAATTCGCCCCATATTTTGCCCTGCGTATAAGGGCCCGTGTTCCCGTATTTCTTTTGACAACCATTCTGGATGCTCAATAATCTTTTGGTAAAAATCCAACACGTACACGGCCCCATCCGGACCTATATATATATTAGCCGGGCGGGCCCAAGGATCCGTCGAGGCTAAAAAGGCCTGCTTTTCCGGAAAGCGGCTGGCTTTGTAAACAGCCCCATTCTGCATTAATTTGTCTGCATGAACTAAGTTAAACGCCGATTCAGTGACGAACGTTACATTTCTATCATAGGGAGGGGGAAATAATCCCCCTGAATAATATGTTATTCCACTTGAAGATGTTGTGGTTTGAGGCCGTTTAATTATATGGTCACTTGAATCCTTTCTAATTTGGTAAACTACCGATTGCTCTCCATGATCAGATATGTTATCGATTGTATTAGATATCAATAACTTCGGGTTTCGAATAACATATCGGGCCGCAATCGCTTCTTCATAAATATGGTTCTGGTTGTTAGTATTAAAAAGCTCTCCCCATTCATTGAAGGTAAAACCGAATTGACTTCGGCTTGATAGCATTTCCAATTTCCCCTCTCCGAGTTTGAAGCGCACATTTTTAGAATTAGCATCTTTAGGTAAATGCGGACCGTTTGGCTTTCCCCAAAAAGAAATATCACGTCCCAAGTCCCCAAACTGCTTCGTATAAATATGAGGCATGAGCGCTCCGAAGTTGGCTAAGTAAATCCAGTTGTCTATTCCGTAGATCGGATTATTCACATTTACATGAAGATTAGACAAAGCAAATCCTGCCAACACCGTATCTCTAATATCCGCCTGCCCATTTCCGGTGGTGTCTTTAAAATATACCACGTAAGGAGCATCGGTTACCAGAATACCACCCCTCCAAGGCATTACGCCATTGGGAAACATCAGATTATCCGCAAATGTGGTAGCCTTATCCATAACCCCGTCTCCATCCGTATCATGCAAAAGCCTGATCTTGCCTGTATGATTCATCTCCAAGGGGTATCCAATCATCTCTGTTACATACATATTACCGTTTTCATCGACAGCCATATCCGTCGGGTTCTGAATAAGTGGCTCGCTGGCAAACAATTGTACCTGGAATCCCTCAGCCACATGATAAGTCTTAACAGCGTCTTCCGGAGGAATCGCACCATCCTTATAGTCAATTTTCGAACTCCTACTGCATCCTATCGTAGTCAATAATAGAAAGTAAATCAGTCCTTCAATTACAATTTGCTTATTCATTTCCTATTTGATTATTTACTGCATCTATAGCTTAAAATAATGTGTCAAAAGTAAAACCCTTATCCGCAGCAGGTTAAGGTTCTCTATCCGCAGCAGGTTAAGATTCTCCGTTGGCAACACCAAAATAAACTGTTGGCCTTTATTATTATTTATATTATCCTGACGATTGATTTCCTACATATAGTTTCACAACTATTATTCTATTATAGATATATCTACCAGTCTCATAAATGAATGCGACAAAACCGCTAACTCATAAAAAGCTTTGATTTCAAAGATTAACCCAAAATGGTAAAGAGTCACGCTTCATCTAATTCAAATGTTTTATTGGCATTTCTTTCTCTTAATACTTAACGTACCTTCAAATAATCTTTTCATTTTATTTCTATTGTATTGACCTACCGATCCGCACTTTACGAATTGTCGACAACGCCCCAATAGTTTAATTGTTAGCTTCGTTTAACAATTCCCAAGAATTACGATATTGACACCTTATCGATAGAAGTACTTATCATTAAATGAACGCCTCCAATCTGAATATTCAACTCAATCTTTGATAGATATAGAAATAATTTGACTCACTTCAAAGATGTTCGCCCAATTCCTCATTGCATGTTCTCCTAACTATAATTTGAATCTTGCCCCAAATAAATGCTAAGGGCGACGCTCTATAGATACATTAGATACTTGACCCGATAAAATCAATATCCCCAATTCTGCTTGAGTTTAGGATTTTTATCTATAGCACTTTGAGGAATCGGATTAAAATACATTCTTTGAGAAAACACATGGGGTAGATCAAGAGGCATTACCTCATAAATCCACTTTCCAGAGTTATCAATAGATATGGAATTATATATCTTACATCTATGTAATACTTTATTCAACGCAGAATCCGCCTTTTTCCAGCGCCAAAGATCGAAAAGTCTTTTATTCTCAAAGAAAAGCTCGACTCTTCTTTCATGGTGAATCTCATCTCTCATTTCATCCTGGCTTAAACCAAGTGTCAATTTCGGCAAGTCCGTTCCTGGCCTTGTTCTAATCGCATTTATAGCATCATAAACAGAAGCATCAGGACCAACGGCCTCATTTTGTGCCTCAGCATAGTTTAATAGTATTTCAGCGTAACGAAAGTAAACCGAATTCTGACCGTTATCATTAGCATTGCTCGGAGAGTGAAGATTATCCACTCTCTTTAAAGTCTGGTAACCAGTTTTTGTTGCATCAGCCCCGACAAAATCAATTTCATTCTTAGAAGGATGTACCTTGTCAATCCTAGAATAAAAGATATCTGGAGAGGACATCCAATCTAGTTTAAACGACGCCCCATCATAGAGAATGAATTGATAAAACCTGTTCTCTCTATTTTCATATGGATGTTGCGGATCATAACCAGATGTTGGATCAGTTATCTCCTTACCATTTGCCATTCGATACTGCTCTACTATTTCCTGGGTAGGACAAAAATTTCCCCAATTATAGTAATTACCATGAATGTAAACTGGGCCGCCTCCATAACGCATCATTAAGTTCGGCATGTCAGTTCCTACTTGTTGTCTATCCCAAATAACGCCCTCATTATATTCGTTTTCTTCCCACCAGAACTTGGTCATGTCTGAAAACAATCCATAGTCCCCACTACCTTTACCACCATATGTATCAATGAATTTCTTATTAGTAGCAGCCGCCGCAGCCCATCTATCTATATTGAAAGTCGAAAAACTCTGCAAATGATCGGAATTAGAAGGAACGGCAGGTGACGCTGAATTATATGCAGGACTAGCTGCAAACAACTGAATCCACCCCTTTAATGCCAATGCAGCACCTAACGTTGCCCGGCCAGCATCCTCATCTCCATGATTATACTTAACCGCCAAATTACCGTTATTTAAAACCGTATCCAATTCAGAAATAATAAAATCAAAGGTTTCCTCGAAACTACTTCTTGGAAGATAGAGTTCATCTTCACTCATTTTACTTTGATCCTGCGGATCGGTAATTATAACCAAGCCTCCTACATGCATAAATAATTCACCATAAAAAAAGGCTCTTAGGAATCTGGCTTCATCAATTCTTTTTGCCTTAAACTCTTCAGAAAAATTATCCGAATGTTTATTAATCTCTGAAATAAAAGTATTTAGCTTTCTAATTATCTTATATGTTCCAGGCCAGTTTGCATCATAACTTGGACCTGCTTGCCCGCCCCAAGTAGAAAATTCATTACTAGACGCTAAACAAATACCAGATTTCCAGAAATATGATGTAAAAACATTACCTGAAGGAGTATCCATATCATCAGTGAAACAATCAAGATTATCCTCAACACCTCCAGATTGGACAAGATCACCGTAACAATCGTTTAAGAAAAGATCCGCATCAGTTTCGTCCGTCCACAAGGCTTTGCTAGTCAAGTTACTCTTACTTGTTGTTTCTAAGAAATCCTTTGTACAACCGTAAAAAGCACACATTAGAACTAGCAAAATGAGCGAACTCTGCCTGAATTTTTTAAGATTTAACATTATATAGTCCATTTTAATAGTTAAAATTATTTTCCGCCTCTTAAAAAGGTCTTTTAAGAAAAGCAACGGATATAAAAGGAAATCTAACTGGCTTAAATAAGTGGGTGGATATTAGAACCATAACCTTAAAAATACCGCGAACCTATATTCTAAAAGTCGAATTTTTAAAAAATCATAATTCAATAAAATTTTAAAAAGTTATGTTTACACCAAAAGACAAAGAACTCATAACAGGATAGTAAACAGATTCAATACTATTTCCATTAGGCGTTGCCGGATCCATAAATTTTATCTTACTAAGGGTCAGTAAGTTCTGTCCGGTAAAATAAAATCTTATACTTCTAATAGATTTTTGAAAAACATTCTCAATTGTATAACCTAAGGTTGCCGTCTTTAACCTGAGATAAGAATTATCTTTCATCCAAAAATCCGATGTCGCGGTATTGTTCGCACTTGGTGACGTGGTTGCTCTCGGATATTTCGAATTTTCATTATTAGGAGTCCAATGATTGTCAAAATATTCGTAAGAAGAATTACTTTTATTGTTTTCAAATGCGACTGTTTGAAAGGTAGCAATACTCATCGAAGTTAACGTAGCTCCTTGGAGAAACAAATTTAAGTCAAATCCTTTCCAAGAAATAGATGGAATAAAACCATAAGTAATTTGTGGATTTCCAGGATAATAACCTATTACCACTTTATCATTATCGTCAATAACCCCATCAGGAACACCGTCGGGCCCGCTAACGTCCTTATACTTAATATCACCGGGGTGTAAAGTCCCAAATTGGGTAACGCTATAGCCATCATTGCTATCAATTTCACCATCGCCATTCTTGTCGTCTTTTAACGTAAATAAACCCAAGGCATGATATCCAAAAAGAGTACCAAGTGGCCTACCCGTTCTCCTTCGATTCGGATTATTAAAGGTAGCCTCTGTTTCAAAAATTTGGATCACTTTATTTCTGGCAAAACTAAAATTGCCATTTAAGCCCAATTTCATTCCATTTTCCAATGAATGATGTAATTCAAGACTAAATTCAAAGCCGTTATTTTTCATTATTCCCGCATTCTCTTCAGAAAGATTCAGTCCATATTCGTCAGGTACCACTACAGCCGGTTCTAATAACATTCCTGTTCTCTTACCGAAAAAGTAATCCCCTTCAATCGTTAAAAGGCCTTTCCATAACGTAGCGTCAAAACCAATATCTGCTTTGTTAGCTATTTCCCATGTAATATTAGGATTTGGCTCTTGTAACGTATACGCTCCTTGCACCATGGTACCAGCACCAAAAGCATAAACCCCACCGACTAGATCGTAACCACTTAAATATTGATAAGGGGATCCTGCCAAGTTTCCTGATTTCCCCCAAGACGCCCTAACTTTTAAATTTTCAATAAAGTTCAAATTCTTCATAAAGTTCTCTTCACTAAGTCTCCATCCCGCAGAAAAGGCAGGGAAATATCCCCATCTTTTACCCGGTGCAAAATAATAATGACCATCGTATCGGCCAGTAGCTTCAAATAAGTACTTATCTTTAAAACCGTAATTAAATCTGTATACTAAACCAATTTGAGTGCCTGTCATCGACGTACCACCATTATCAAAATCACTCTTTTTTGAACTACCCATATTCAGTTCATCAATGTTGACAGTAAAATGATTCCGCCGAGCATTAAAATTGTTCCCTCTTGTTATTCGAGACTCTGCAACTAAAAGACCAGAAACTTCATGATTGCCAAAATGTCCTTTGTAATCTAAATAGCCTTGGGATGTATAAAAATGCTGGTAAAGCTGGTTTTCTTCCAAATAGGTGTAAGCAGTACCTCCCTCCAACCCAGTCGTTGACGGCATAAAGGTATAAGGAGTTGTGGACCTATCTATAATCCAGTAAGTCCATGGAGTATGCCAGCCTTTAATAAAATTAGATTTTGAATCATAACTAAATGTTCCTTTTAAGCTTAATCCTTTTACAAAAGGTAATTTTTGTTCTATAGTAATAGTACTAAGTAATGTATTCCCGTCATTCTTCTCATAACTATCTGAATTAAGAATTGCTGGAATAGAATTTCCTGCGGATAAACCGGGAAGGCCATTTGAGTAAAAGATAGGATCCGTGGGAAGATATTTATAGAGCCCCCTAAAAAGCCTGTCAGTCGAAATAGATGGATCAATGTTTTTTGTTTGCTCGACAGAACCGATAAATGAAAATGATACCTTCGTAGTATTAGTTACTTCTGTTTCTAGATTCAAAGTATAGTTGAACCGTTCATAACTGACCTTATCAAATATTCCATTTTGACTGAAATAACCCATACTAGCAAAATATTTAGTCTTTTCAGACCCCCCCTTTATTTGTAAGCCGTGATTTTGAATTGGAGCATTCCTTTTTACAAGGCTCATAATATCTCCATCAGGAAACAAGTCGGGATCACTTCTATTTAAAGAATCATAATTATTTATGACATTGGGTGAGAATGGGAAATTGTTCGTTGTGCCAGGATGTTCATTTATATACGCCTCATTGGTTAATTTCATGTAATCTTTAGCGTTCAAAAGTCTTAGAGTATATGTAGGTGTCTGAACACCAAAATAAGAGTTTATACTTATGGTTGGAGATCCTATTTCTCCTCTTTTAGTGGTAATTAGGAGAACTCCATTAGCCCCCCCTAATCCATAAGGAGAAACTGCAGCAGCATCCTTTAATACCGTAACCGATTCAATGTCTTCTGGGTTAATCTGACTAATGTTATCTCTAGGAATTCCATCAACAACAATCAGTGGCGCGCTAGATCCAGTAGTTCCAATTCCCCGAATATATATGTCAGGATTGTCTTGGCCTGGTTGTCCTCCATTGGCTCTCATACTTACACCCGATACTCTCCCTGCAATAGAATTTGAAATATTTGGAACATGTGCTTTAGTAATTTCACTTCCCTTTACGGTACTAATTGCTCCAGTAAGAGAACTCTTTTTCTGTGTCCCATATCCAACAACTACCAACTGGTTCAACCCCGTTGTAGCAGACGACAAAGCAACATTAATAGTTGCTTTCCCATTTATCTCTACCTCCTTTTTTTCATACCCCACATAGGAAAACACCAGCATTCCCTCTCCATTCTTTAAAGTCAAAGAATAATTCCCATTCCCATCGGTAACCGCCCCGGAAGACGTTCCTTTTAAGCTTACGCTTACTCCTACCAACGGATTTCCTAAAAAGTCAGTCACATTCCCTGTTACCGTAAACGAAGGAATTTCAATCTTTGGTGATATCTTTACGCTATAAGGCACTGAAGATTTTCGCAATACGACCACTGTGCTATCTTCAATCCAGTATTTCAGCGGATACTTTTTTGTAAAACAGACAGCCAGTATCTGAGGAACAGTAGCATCACTTATGACCACACTAACAGGAGGCGCATTTTGAATATCTTCATCATTGTACAAAAACTGATAATTTGTTTGTTGCTGGATAATGCTGAAGACCTGTGTTAATTTTACACCCTTCAGCGATAAGGTGAGCTTCTCTTGCGAATAACTCGTTGCATATAAATTCACTACACAGGTCAGTGTGAGAAAAATGGTGATACGCATAGCTCGGAGAATTAATACCTGCGTGTGACACTGCGGAGACAAGCTATCCGGCCTTCCCAGCCAAGAATACCGGCCTCTTACAAATAGATATTTTTGCATACCTTTGTATGGTTAATAGTTAGATAATTCCTTCTCCGCCTTATTTTCAGCTTAAACGGAAAGGACTTTCAACTCTTACTCCGGGAATGTTGCCGCATTCCCGGCTTCTTTATCCTTCGACAAACACAGGGTGACACTCACCTCGTCATGGTGAATCCACCTGACGGGACGGGCAGGCCTATCGAATCATAATAACATTAAACGTTTAATCTCAAACAGATGCGCTTCTTATCGCGATAATGCTTTGGGATCTGATAGTTTTGTATGTTAAGTTTTGAAATTTATTTGCCTTCTGTTTCGGGGCTTTGGGTTTTTTCCCGCCAAGGGCTTACCTCCACTTCATTTCCTTCTACACTAAATGTTACCTTCTTTGTCATTTCAACTAAATAAAGTATTCCTGTAATGTTCTTATATCGCTTAATACGTCCCGTAAAGTGAAACGAAGTGTCCACACCCTCATCATATTTTACTTTCACGTCATACCACCGTGCTAGCTTTCTCATGATGCTGCCAAGCGACTCACTATCAAAAATAAACATGCCATTCTTCCATGCTAACGCAGCTTCCACATTGGCCTTATTTATATTGATATTATTTGTGCCCATATTTATCACAGCTTCAAATCCAGGTTTTAGCAGCACTCCTTTATTATTTACTGAGCCCTGACCTGTCTCATTGATCTGTACCGATCCTTCAGCCAATGTTGTTTTTTGAAATACTTCATCCGGGTATGCTGAGACATTAAATTTTGTACCCAGTACCGTAATATCGGTCGCTCCTGCATGTACTACAAAAGGATGTTTTGAATTTTTAACCACTTCAAAATAGGC
>Ga0164242_10008160_pt1 | contig 11371 bp, 9 predicted proteins | sample OricomgcompostMG_FD_108783 | JGI IMG/M metagenome (GOLD analysis project Ga0164242, IMG submission 108783) | Miracle-Growth compost microbial communities from Emeryville, California, USA - Original compost - Miracle growth compost (MG) ...
CGCAGCATCGGCTACACCTGCGCGGGCACTGTGGAGTTCCTGCTCGACGAACGCGGCAACCACGTGTTCATCGAGATGAACCCGCGCATCCAGGTGGAGCACACGGTGACCGAAGAGATCACCGACGTCGACCTGGTGTCCGCGCAGCTGCGCATCGCCTCCGGCCAGACGCTGGAAGAGATTGGCTTGAGCCAGGATTCGGTCATCCCGCGCGGCGCGGCCATGCAGTGCCGGATCACCACCGAGGACCCCGTCAACGGTTTCCGCCCGGACACCGGCCGCATCACCGCCTACCGCACCCCGGGCGGCGCGGGCATCCGGCTGGACGGCGGCACCACCCTGGGCGCGGAGATCAGCGCGCACTTCGATTCGATGCTGATCAAGCTGACCTGCCGGGGACGCGACTTCCCCACGGCGGTGCGGCGGGCGCGGCGCGCGGTCGCCGAATTCCGCATCCGCGGCGTCTCGACGAATATCCCGTTCCTGCAAGCGGTTCTGGACGACCCGGATTTTCAGGCCGGGCGCATCACCACCTCGTTCATCGAACAGCGGCCGCAGTTGCTCACCGCACGCAGTTCGGCCGACCGCGGCACCAAGATCCTCAACTACCTGGCCGACGTGACCGTCAACAAGCCGCACGGCGAGCGCCCGTCGGCGGTGTACCCGCATGACAAGCTGCCCGACATCGACCTGGCGGCGAGCCCGCCGGCGGGCTCCAAGCAGCGGTTGACCGAACTCGGGCCGGAGCGATTCGCGGCCTGGCTGCGCGAGTCGGGCGGCGTCGGCGTCACCGACACCACGTTCCGCGACGCGCACCAGTCGCTGCTGGCGACCCGGGTCCGCACCAGCGGGCTGCTCAAGGTGGCGCCCTACATTGCACGGACCATGCCGCAGCTGTTGTCGGTGGAGTGTTGGGGCGGAGCGACTTACGACGTGGCGCTGCGGTTTCTCAAGGAGGACCCGTGGGAGCGGCTGGCGGCGCTGCGCGAGGCGATGCCGAACATCTGCCTTCAGATGCTGCTGCGCGGGCGTAACACCGTGGGGTACACGCCCTATCCGGAGACGGTCACGACGGCCTTCGTCGCGGAGGCGACCGAGACCGGCATCGACATCTTCCGCATCTTCGACGCGTTGAACAACGTCGACTCGATGCGCCCTGCCATCGACGCCGTCCGCGAAACCGGAAGCGCCATAGCCGAAGTGGCGATGTCCTACACCGGTGACCTGTCCGATCCGGCCGAAAAGCTGTACACGCTGGACTATTACCTGAAGCTGGCCGACCAGATCGTCGAAGCGGGCGCGCACGTGCTGGCGATCAAGGACATGGCCGGGCTGCTGCGCGCACCGGCGGCCGCGACGCTGGTGTCGGCGCTGAAGTCGCGGTTCGACCTGCCGGTGCACGTGCACACCCATGACACGCCGGGCGGACAGCTGGCGACCTACGTGGCGGCCTGGCAGGCCGGGGCCGACGCGGTCGACGGCGCCGCCGCGCCGCTCGCCGGAACCACCAGCCAGCCGGCACTGTCGTCGATCGTGGCCGCCGCAGCCAACACGGAGTATGACACCGGGTTGTCCCTGCCGGCGGTGTGCGATCTGGAGCCGTACTGGGAGGCGCTGCGAAAGGTATACGCTCCCTTCGAATCCGGTCTTCCGGCGCCGACCGGGCGGGTGTATCACCACGAGATCCCGGGCGGCCAATTGTCGAATCTGCGTCAGCAGGCGATTGCGCTGGGACTCGGCGACCGGTTCGAGGACATCGAAAACGCCTACGCCGGCGCCGACGCGATTTTGGGACACCTGGTCAAGGTCACCCCGTCCAGCAAGGTGGTGGGCGACCTGGCGCTGGCCCTGGTGGGTGCGGGTGTGGGCGCGCAGGACTTCGCCGAAGACCCCTCCCGCTACGACATCCCGGATTCGGTGATCGGCTTTCTGCGCGGCGAGCTCGGCGACCCGCCGGCCGGCTGGCCGGAGCCGTTGCGCACCAAGGCCTTACAGGGCCGGGGGCCGGCCAAGCCGGAGCAGCCGCTGACGGCCGAGGACGAAGCGGCGTTGGCCGCCCCGGGTGCGCGACGGCAGGCGGCGCTGAACCGGCTGCTGTTCCCGGGACCGACCAAGGAGCTCGAGGAGCACCGCGAGCAGTATGGTGACACCTCGGGGCTGAGCGCCAACCAGTTCTTCTACGGATTGCGGCAGGGCGACGAACACCGCGTCGAACTCGAGCGCGGCGTGGAGTTGCTGATCGGCCTGGAGGCCATCTCCGATCCCGACGAACGCGGCATGCGCACCGTGATGTGCATTCTCAACGGGCAGCTGCGGCCGGTGGTGGTGCGCGACCGCAGCATCGCCATCGACGTGCCCGCCGCCGAGAAGGCCGACCGCGCCAACCCGGACCACATCGCCGCCCCGTTCGCCGGGGTGGTGACGGTCGCCACCGAGGTCGGCCGGCAGGTCGAGGCCGGCCAGACCATCGCGACGATCGAGGCGATGAAGATGGAAGCCGCGGTCACCAGCCCGAAGTCGGGCAAGGTGGCGCGAATCGCCGTGTCGCGGACCGCTCAAGTCGAGGGCGGCGACCTCCTGATGGTGATCGACTAGCGGTCGTTCGATCCGCCGGTGCCGTTGATCAGGGCGGCGCGCGCCAGCGTCTGCTGCGCCATCTTCACGTGCGCGGCGTCCACCAGCACGCCGTTGACCCCGACGGCGCCGCGGCCGTTGCTCTCGGCCTCCCGGTAGGCGGCGAGATTGGCCTCGGCGCGGGCGATTTCGTCGGCGGTGGGCGCATAAACCCGGTTGGCGACAGGAACCTGGTCGGGGTGGATCGCCCATTTGCCGGTGTATCCCATCAGTGCGGCCCGCCGGGCGTCGCGCTCATATCCCGCCAGGTCGCGGTAGTCGGGATAGGGCGCGTCGATCGCGTCGATGCCCGCGATCCGCGCGGCGACGATCACCTTGTTGCGGGCGTATTGCCAGAAATCGCCGGGATATTCGCCCAGCGGCACGAAGTTGGTGTCCACCCGGGCCCCCTGGGACAGCGAGAAGTCGCCGACGCCGAAGATCAGCGCGTCCAACCGCGGACTGGCCACCGCGATCTCTTCGGCGTTGGCCAGCCCCTCGACCTCCTCGATCAACACCTCGAGCCGGATCTTGTTGCCCAGGTTGAGCTTTGCCTCCAGCTGGCTGAGCAGGACGTCGACCCACCAGACGTCGCGGGCCCGGCGCGCCTTGGGGATGATGACGGTGTCAAGGTTGCGGCCGGCCGCGGTCACCACCTCGATGAGGTCGTCGTGGCACCACGGGGTGTCGAGGCCGTTGATCCGCACCGCCCGCGCGGTGCGCCCCCAGTCCAGGTCGTTGAGCGCGCTGATCGCCTTGCCGCGCGACTCCTCCTTGAAAGCCGGCGGCACCGCGTCCTCGAGGTCGAGGAACACCAGGTCGGCACCGCATCCGGCGGCCTTGTCGAACATGTTGTCGTTGCTGGCGGGCACCGCGAGCTCCGAGCGGCGAAGAAGCTGGGTCATCGATCAAATTCCTTCTGTCACACCACGCCCCGGGCGCGTAGCTGGTCGATTTCGTCGGGGGTGAGGCCGAGTAGTTCCCCGTAGACCTCGGCGTTGTGCTCACCGAGGCGGGGTCCGAGATGCCCGACCGTGCCGGACGCCGACGAGAAGCGCGGCACGGGCGCCTGCACCGTCATCGGTCCGAGCTGCTGGTCGTCGACGGAGACGAACACCCCGCGGTGCGCCAGCTGCTCGTCGGCGACCAGGTCGCTGATGTCATAGACCGGCGCTGCGGCGACCTCGTGGGCTTCGAACACGGCCATCGCCTCCGAAAGTGTCTTGCCCGCAACCCAATCGGCGACGAGTGTGTCGACTTCGCGGGCGCGCGCCAGCCGCCGCTGCGGATCGGAGAAGTCCGGGTCACCCAGCAGGTCGTCGCGGCCGATCGCCCGGAACACCCGCAGCGCCAGCGCCGGTGAGCTGCCGGACATGGCCAGCCATCGCCCGTCGGCGGTCTGGTAGGTGTTGCGCGGCGCGGAGATGTCCCACCGGTTGCCGGATCGCTCGGGCACCAGGCCCAGCTGGTCGTAGCCCAGCAGCGTCTGTTCCAGCAGCCGGGCCAGCGGGTCGATCAGGTTGACATCGATCAATTGTCCCGGCCCGCCGTGCACATCGCGGTGATACAACGCCATCATCACCGCGTAAGCGGCATTCAGCGAGGCGACGCCGTCGGCCAACATGAACGGCGGCAGGGTGGGCGGCGCGCCGGCCTGGCCGGTGATGTGCGCGAAACCGCTCATCGCCTCGCCCAGCGTGCCGAACCCCGGCCGCTCGCTCTTCGGCCCGCTCAACCCGTAGCCCGTGATGTGCAGCATCACGAGCCGCTCATTGACCGCGCGCAGGCTCTCGTAGTCCAGTCCCCATTTGCGCAGGGTCTGGGGACGGGTGTTGAAGATGGCGACGTCGGCGTGCTCCACCAGACGGCGGACCAGCTGTTGTCCGTCCGCGCTGCGCAGGTCCAGCGTGATCGATTTCTTGTTGCGGGAGATGGACTTCCACATCAGGCCGACACCGTCGCGCTGATTGCCCCACCCGCGGATCGGGTCGCCATGGCGTGGTTCTTCGACCTTGATCACGTCGGCGCCGAACTCGCCCAGATAGGTCGCCACCAGCGGCGCGGCGGCCAGCGTGGCCAGGTCGAGCACCCGCAGCCCGTCAAGCATGGGCCACCCGCGCGTTGGCGGGACGCGGCAGCCCGAGATGCCCGCGCAGGGTCGCGGACCGGTATTCGGTGCGGAACAGGCCGCGGCGTTGCAACTCGGGGACCACCATGCGCACCACGTCTTCGAATGCGCCGGGCAGATGCGTTGCGGCCAGCACGAATCCGTCACAGGCGCCGGTTTGGAACCAGTCCGCCATCTGATCGGCGACCTGCGGGCCGGTGCCGACGAACCGGGGCCCCTGCAACAGGGTGGCGCGATGGTTGGCGAGATCCCGCACGGTGACGGCGTCGCCGCCGATGTGGGCGCGTAGGTTCTGCACCAGCCCGCGGATGCCGGAGACGGAGGCCAGGATGTCGTCGGTCACCGGATCGTCGAGATCATGTTGGGCGAAGTCGTAATTCATCAGTTCCGACAACAGCGTCAGCGATGCCATCGGATGCACCAGATCGTTGAGGAGCATCGCCTCGCGGTCCTTGGCATGGGCCTCGGACTCGCCCACCACGGCATAGGCCATCGGACAGATTCGAACCGCGGCGGGGTCGCGGCCGGCGTCGGCGATGCGGTCCTTCTGGTCGGCGTAGTGGCTGCGGGCGACGTCGATGCCCGGATCACCGGTGAAGATCAATTCCGCCCAGCGGGAAGCAAATTCGCGGCCACGTCCCGACGACCCGGCCTGGATGATCACCGGCCGACCCTGCGGGGTGCGCGGCACCGTCAACGGTCCACGCGCGGAGAAGAATTCACCGACGTGGCCGAGTTCGTGCACCTTCGCGGGGTCGGCGTACCGGCCGGACACCCGGTCGTGCAGCACGGCGTCGTCCTCCCAGGTGTCCCACAGGCCGGTCACTACGTCCATGAATTCGTCGGCCCGGTCGTATCTTTCGTCGTGGCCGAGATGGGCGTCGACGCCGAAGTTCTGCGCCTCGCTGTCGTTGACCGAGGTGACCACGTTCCACGCGGCGCGGCCGCCGGAGAGGTGATCCAGCGACGCGAACGTGCGCGCCACATGGAACGGCGGGTAATAGGTGGTCGAGTACGTCGCGCCCAACCCGATCCTGGAGGTGGCCTGGGCCAGCACGCCGAGGATCACGCCGAGGTCCAGCTTGACCGGGCGGGCGCCGTAGCGCACGGCCTCGCCCACCGAGCCGCCGTACACGCCCGGCATGGCGAGGCGGTCGTCGAAGAACATCAGGTCGAAGCAGCCCTCTTCGAGCTGTCGGCCGATCTTGGCGTAGTAGGCGGCGTCCAGGTAGCGGTGCTCGTTGGCCGGGTGCCGCCACGATCCCGCGTACACGGAGGTGCTGCCCGCCTGCATGAAGGCGACGAGGGCCATCTTGTCGGTGCGCATGGTTTGAAACGTAACATCTGATATTTCAGATATCAAATGTCGCGTCTGGTATTGTTCGGACGTGGCGGCGATCGACATCTCCGGGACGGTGCGGGAACGCGCGGCCCGCGAACTGCGTGACCGCATCCTGACCGGCGCCCTGCCGGCCGGTTCGCGGATCGACCTCGACGCCATCACCGCCGAATTCGCCACCAGCCGGACCCCGGTGCGCGAGGCGCTGCTGGAGCTGTCGTTCGAGGGCCTGGTTCAGGTCGCCCCGCGCAGCGGCGTCACGGTGATCGGCATCAGCCCCGAGGACGTGCTGGACAGCTTCACCATTCTCGGCGTGCTGACCGGCCAGGCCGCGGCCTGGGCGGCCGAACGGATCGGCCCCGAGGAACTGGCGACGCTGCGCGAGCTGGCCGCCGAGGTGGTCGCGAAGTCCGGTGACGACAGCATCGGCGAGGCCAATTGGCATTTCCATCAGATGATCCACCGGGCCGCGCACTCGCCGCGGCTGGCGAACCAGATCAAGCACGCCGCCCGCGTGGTGCCGACCAATTTCCTGACCTTGTTCCCCGAGCACGAGAAGCATTCGCTCGACGAGCATGCGCAGTTGCTCGACGCGCTCGGCGACAAGGACGTCGAGCGCGCCCGCGCCATCGCCGAACGACACGTCCTGGATGCCGGGCGCTCGCTGGCCGAATGGCTGGAACAGCGCCGCGACGGCGAGCGCTGAGCGCCGCCGCGTCAGCCCTTCAGCGCGGGCAGCACCTTGTCGGTGAGCAACTGGACCGACTGCCAAGCTTCCTCGACCGGCATGCCGCCGACCAGGGGGTGCAGGACGATCGGGCCGAAATCGGGCGCGTCGCGCACCTCGGCGATCAGCTGGTCGGGAGTCAGAAAGCGGTAGCGGCCCGATGCCCGAACCTCGTCGAGGGTCTGCACGCCCGGCAGGTGCATGAGGGAACGCTGGTCGGTTGACCATCCGCCGTAGGTGACCGCCTCCCACAGGATGTGGTCGCCGAGTTCGGCCCACGCCCGCTCGGGATCCTCGTGCAGGTAGATCATGCCCCGGTTGAGCGGTCCCGGCATGAGAACCACTGGGGCCAGGTCGATCTCGGCGCACAGCTCGCGGTAGTAGTCGGCGATCTCGGGGAGGTGATCGGCGAGGCTGAGCGGCAGCCGGAACCGGGCCGCGCGGCGTGCCGTGGCCCGCGCGCCCCCACCCACGTACAACGGTGGATGCGGCCGGGTCCAGGTGCCGGTGCAGATTCCCGCCGGCGCGCCACCGCCGGACCAGACGGCCAGCATCCGCTCCAGCAGACTGTCCATCAGCGCGCCGCGCCGGCCGAAATCGGCTCCCAGCGCGTCGTATTCGACGGGCCGGTAGCCCAAGCCCACCGTGGTGTGCAGCCGGCCCCGGCTCATGTTGTCGACGAGCGCGATGTCCTCGGCGAGCCGGACCGGGTTCCACAGCGGGCCCAGGGCGCAATCCACGCTGGCGATCAGCGTCGAGGTGCGCGCCAAGAACATCGCCGCGGCCATGATCGGGTTGCAGCTCCAGCCGTGCCCGGTCGCGTGATGTTCGTGGACGCTGACCGACGTGATGCCGTGCGATTCGCCCCACTGCGCCAGCTCGAGCGCGGCGCTCATCAGCCGGCTCTGGGTGCGTGGATCACCGTGCGGGGAGGCGAAGTTGAAGCGCAGCACCGTCAGCAGCATGCCGGGGACCGCCTCACTGTGCTTCCGGCGCGGCGGCGGACTGCAGGAAGGCGGGGAAGTCGGGAAACAGGGCGCGGTCGACGATCTCGATGCGGGTGCCCGCCGCATCGACGTAGTACGCGAACAACGCCAGATCCGGGGCGGCGGTGTCGGCCGTCGCTTCGAACGCAAACCCGTTGTCTTCCAACAGCTGTGCGCTCTGCGCCAGATCGTCGCACCAGTAGCCGAGGTGATGGACCGCGTTGCCGGGGGCGGCCGCCCACGCGGTGCCCGGTACCTCCTGGATGAGCTCGACGTGGGGAGCTTGCAGCGAGTAGACGAAAGTCGAGGTCACTTCCCGGGTTCCGCTCACGGTGCGAAACGGCAGCGTGTAGCTGACCGGGGTGATCCACCGGTACCCGGCGAGCGCGCTCAGCCGGGCCATCGCCGCCTCGAGGTCGGGCACGATGATGCCCGTGTGATAAAAGTCCTCGGGCCGCAGCGCGAATACCGTCATGAGTTCCTCGCTATCTGGTGGCGCAGCCAGGCACTTTCCCAGAAGTTCGTGCTGCTGGCCAGAAGTTTTTCATGGGCCTGACGCAGCACCTCGCGTGCCCCCGAGTGTTCGGCGGGCAGCAGCTGGGCGAGGTGAATCGCGTGCAGCGCGCGGTCGGCGGCCAGGTGCGCCCGGGCGCGATCGAGCAGCGCATCCGCGCCGGCCAGTTCGACCACGTCGTGGGCCACCGCGTCGAACCCGACCGGGTAGAGCTCGGTGGTGGACTCGTGGTGAAACCAGCCCGAGTAGTTCTCCCAGATGGCGCGCACGTCCCAGGAGACCTTGCCGTATCCCTGGCCCACTTCGTATTCCGTAGGCAGCGTGATTTCTCGCATCAGGGTGCGGACGTCTTTGCCGGCGTTCATCCCGGCCACCGTCTGATCGTGGAGGTAGCCGAGGGCGTCGCGCAGCCGGGTGAGCTCCTCGTCGATGCGGTCGGCACCCGCGATGGGCTCGAAGTGACCCGTCACCAGCAACTCGGCCCGCAGGCCGCGAACCCGCTCCACCGAGGCGATGGCCGTCAACGCGTCCCGGTACCGGTCGCCGCGCATGGTGACCAGGTTCGGGATATGACCGAACAGCGGCCCGAAGGTGTTCCCGCACAGGCATATTCGCTCGTCAGGTAACCAGACCACCAGCGAGTCGGTGGTTTCGCCGCCGGGCACCGAGATCAGCTCCATCCGCCGGCCGCCGAGCTCCAGGGTCAGCGTGTCCTCGAAGTCGAGGTCGACGACGGGCACGCTCTGCCCGGGCAACCGGGTGGTGCCCAGGCGCCGCTGGATGGCCTTGATGCCGCCGGCCAGGGTGTCTTTGAAGGCAAAGGCGCTGCGGCTGGCCCGGTACGGGATCAGCCGCTCGTTGTCGTCGCGCCACATCGTCCAGTTCGCTTGCGCCACAACGACGGTGTCCGGGTCGCGAACACTGTCCAGGCCGCCGACGTGGTCCACGTGGCCCTGCGTGAAGACGATGTAGCGCACCGGTGAGGAATCCACGGCATCGAAGTTGGCGCGATGCACCGGGCCCTCGAAACCCATGCCGGTGTTGACGATCACCCGGCCCTCCGCGGTGGTGAGCAAATAGGAGTTGGACAGCCCGGGCGAGCACCACAGTCCCGGGGCGATGGGGTCGGCCCGCTCCGCGGACGCCGGGCGCATCGCCTCGGCGCCCGGCCTGCTCCGATAGACAGGTTCGGGCATCGCTGACTCCTTCATTCGGGGCGCACGTCGAACTTGTCGAAGTAGAAGCCGAAACGGGCGCGCAGCTCGTCGGCGGAGATGCCGAAATGGCGCTGCAACTGGTAGCGGATGCGGCCGTGCTTACCGCGCGGATTTCCGTCCAAGTAGCGCTGAAAGCGGTCGCGCACCCGCTGCGGCAATTCCACCCCGCCGCGCTCATACAGCCGTTCGATCACCGGGATCTCGTTGCCGCTCAACTGATGGAAGCTGATGTCGACGCTGCGTTCCGGGGCCACCAGGTCGCGGTCGCGCACGCAGGCGCTCAGCAGTCGGTGCACGCGGTCGCTCCAGTAGTCCAGCAGCCACTGCGGGTCAATGCTGGTGCGGCGCAACCGATCCGAGTAGGCCATCATGGTGATCGCCGACTGGATCACCGCGACGGGGTCGCGGTGCGTGAACGCGATCGTCGCATCGGGGAAGGTCGCCATCAGCGGGCCGAGCTGCTCGCAGTGCTGCGGACTTTTGAGCACCCAGGTCCGCGGCCCGCGCAGGAAGGTCAACGCCTGCAACACCTTCTTCAGGTAGGCGTAGTGCCGGGTTTGGTCCAGGCTCAGGTAGTGATCGCGCCAGGCGGGCACCCGCGCATGCCATTCCAGGACGTAGGAGGCCAGATCGAGGTCGAGCAGTTCCACTTCCTCCTCGATCGCCTCGGGAAACCGGTCGTGCATGGCGGCCACCACGGGCGCGCTGGCCATCAGCGCCTCGTGTTCCGCCTTGGCGCGGGCATACCGGGGGTCGACACCGAAGACGTCGGGGCCCTGACCACGGGCCGGGATAGGCTCCTGGCTCTCCCAATAGGGCAGTGCGCGCCGGCGCGGGTCGCAGGCGATCAGGTTCACCAGATGCGTGGTGCCCGAGCGCGGCATCCCGACGACGATGAACGGCTGCTCGATCGGGATGGACTCGATCTCGGGATACCGCTGGAGCAGCTCGGTCAGCGACAACCGGTTGCGCAGCAGCCGCACCACGCGTTGCCGCAGCGACCCCCGGGTGAGCTGGCGCAGCCCGTGGTCGGCTTCGATCGCCGCGACGTGGACGTGCAGACGGTCGACGAAGCCGTGCGTGTCGTCGAGGTCGGCGCCGCGCAGGCCGGCCTGCTCGATCGCCTCGGCGAGCATCCGGTCGATGTCGAGATCGACGGGCTTGGCCTCGGTGAACTCCAGGATCTGACGTTGTACGTCGGTGAGCCGGGGCGAGGTCAGATCGTCGAAGTCGATGTCGTCAACCGCGGAACCCACCGGGATCCTAGAGGTTGGCCAGGTCGTCGGGAACGTCGATCTTGTGTTCCTGCAGCGCTTCCAGCGGCACCACCTCAAGGGTGCTCTCGTGCGTCGACACCAACACCACCGGGGCCGCGCACCCGTCGTGATGCGCGCGCAGCCAATTCAGCGCGGTCACGCACCAGCGGTCGCCGGGCAGCAGACCGGGGAACCGGTACTCGGGGACCGGCGTCAGCAAGTCGTTGCCGATGGAACGCTGGTGCTCCAGGAATTCGGCGGTCATCACGGCGCAAATCGTGTGCCGCCCAAGGTCCTGCGGTCCCGTCGAGCAACAGCCGTCGCGGTAGAAACCGGTCAGCGGATCGGTGCCACAGGGTTGCAGCGGACCGCCTAGCACGTTTCGATCAGGCACCCGTTCAGTATTGCGCTCGCGGGGGTGAAGTTTGAAGTAATTCTGCCGACTGGGTGGGATAGATTTTCCCGTGCGCCGTCATCGACGATGATGGCCGCAGGCCGCCGCAGACACCGATCGGGTTACCGGACTCGTTGTCCACCAACGGGTTAGGGCGCGACCGGGCGATTGTAACCTTGCCGACGTTCGCGATGGGC
>Ga0164242_10008161_pt1 | contig 11370 bp, 7 predicted proteins | sample OricomgcompostMG_FD_108783 | JGI IMG/M metagenome (GOLD analysis project Ga0164242, IMG submission 108783) | Miracle-Growth compost microbial communities from Emeryville, California, USA - Original compost - Miracle growth compost (MG) ...
AATAGCGTCATGGTGGCAGATGTAGACGCGCAACTATTGCGCGATGAGCTGGCCGCTGGTGGAACTATTATCTGTTAATTCATCCGCAAAGCCGTTCCCGCAACAAACAACTTTTCTTCCATAATCCTAACCAATTTGTGCGGTGCGCGGCTTTGCGTGAATCAGCTAACTGGATGATGTGGAATCAGATAAAGCCACCGCATCCATCAGATATTTCCCCGTAAATAATTTCACTGCCACTGCGCCTTTCGGCAAGGATGCCGGCAAAGTGATCGAATTATTCGTTACAGGTTGTCTCCACAATTCGTTTCCATTAATATCGCATAACGTGATAAAGGCATTCTGTGGGATGTGAGATAACTTCACGGTATTATTTTGCACCAAAAGTACTTTTGGTAGCTTAGCCACGGCGGCCACATCACCAGGATTCATGTGTAACGAAATCGCACTCTCTTTCACGTTCAATTCGCGGCAATTCAGCAAATCGAAATAGTGGTAATTATTATCTGAAAGTGCTTTTAGCAGTGGCCTGTCCACCGTGAATTTACGCGCATTATAAAGCATGGTAATCGCTTTCCGTCCTGCCTGAAACTGATTGGCATAAATGTGCGAGACTAATGTAGAGATTAAGGGGTTTGCATTTGGATCACTAAACGCATCACCATTTTCTTCCAGAACTTTCGCATAAGCCGGCGGATAGAATATTTCAAATGTACCGATGCCATTCCACAACGCGAAATTATTTGCTTTGGGATCACGTCCGTTGTTGAGCAGATACAACTTGTGTTCCGGAAAGTAGAACCGGAAAACCGACAGCGGCACCGGGCGCATTACCGGATCGTTATTCGCAACAAGAGTGTAATTGAGAGCCCCATCCAAATTGGCCGCTACCTGATCGTTTCCCGTGTATTCTGCGGTCAGCACGAATCCTGGGTGAATTTTATCAACAGCAGCATGCACGTTTTTGAGCATTAGCGCCTGTGCTTGCATATTTGCTTTATGGCCTGGTTCCGCGAAGATGTGGTGGTGATCGGGATTGTAACACGTTGCAAATCCGCCATAACCAAATTCGTCAAAACGAATGCCATCCGCGTTAGTATCCTTGACGATACGCACCATCTGATCGACAACTGCTTTTTGGTACCATTGATTATCCAAGCACATTCTATAGGAAGCATAAGGCGTCACATATCCTGGCGGAGCAACAGGACTGTCATAACCTTTCCAATAGGGATTTTTCACCGCATATTTTCGCGCTTCATTGGCCATTTGCGTGTTGTCATCCACCAGCATTGGGTCGGTGTAGAGCATGGCAAGTTGACCATTTTGATGTAGCAACTTCACATATTCCTGCATGCCATTTTTGCCGCCCCAAACTTCGTTGGGATCGTAATCACCGCGGTTAAACGGATATCCGAGTTTGCCCGTTACAGGATCTTTTGCAGTGAGTGTATATTTGAAGCGATTGTAATAAGCCGACCCCAATTTTTCTTCGGCTTGATCCAACGGCACTTTCCATGGGCCTTTTTCCGACCATTGCCACCACGTAAATAACTCAGCCGCCTGAACGATGCCCTTAAAATGATCGGCGTGCCAGCCTGTCTTGTCAATCATTGGCGGCTGCACAGGATTGTCGGTCCATCCCAGTGATGAAACCTGCCAAACGTCGCGCAATTTGCCGTTAAGCGGGCGCCATTGCCACACGCTGTGCGCCCAATCGGCGTAAGTTTGCATAGCAGTGTGCCAATCACCTTTGTGCATCTGTAGTAGTGCATCTGGCGGTGAGAAGCTTTTCCCTGTAGCCCGCGTATAAGATGTATAGCCGAACGTCATGGCGGATGCAGGCGCAGTGGGCAAAATGTTATTCCAAACCAATGCTGGATCCATCCAGTTAGCCGATTCGATGTTGGGATACGGTTGATTGGGCTTCACAATGTTAGTTGCCCCTTTTTGAAAATCAACGGTTTTGAATAGTCCCGTGTCATCCAAATTACGTAGTAGCAGCCCCGCGCCACCCTGAGGATCAAACAAATCTATCATCTGCCACCACGCGCTCCTGCCGCCGTATGTCGTGGTAACATTCGTATTCTTATTAGCGATCAATCCCTCATGATAAGGCAATAAATAATAATCGCCGTTGCTATTACCGGATAATTGCAATCCGCCAATTTGCGGAAAAGCCGTTTTCCAGGATTGTGTTTTGGATGCGGTGTTCGTGATATTCAACGCGAAACGCATTCCTTGCGCGTCTATTGAAACCGACCATATTGCAGATAATTGCTGCCCCGGCAATTCAAGATTTACTTGTATCTTTTGGGGTGAAAGTACTTTTACGTCAGTAACTTTCCAATCTTCAGCGCCGTATCTTTTGCCGTCTTTTTCAATAAGAAACAAATGCGTTTGTTCTGGATGAGCCAGGACATTTTTTTGCAAGTATTCATTGCGCAACGAATGCAAACGCAGATTCGGCGTGCGTTGAAAATCTGCAACCATGTCTCCATTTTCTAAAACAAATCCGTTTGCCGTCAGCCGTGCCTGCGGCTTTCGATTAAGCATCTTTCCGGCTGCCGGCGAAACCGGCGGCGCCATGTTGACGGCTGCCTCTATTGAATTGGCGAGATTACCGACTGGTTTTTGATACTGAATTTCCAATGCATCAAAAGTACTTTCCGATATGGGAATTGTCAATAGACTCAACGCGTGATACTGTGGTGCGAAGGAAATACTCTGCGTATTACCACTAAAAGTACTTTTGAAGGAAAGGACTTTTCCGCGCGCATCAAGTGCGGTGATTTTTAACTCTTTTGATGTTTGCAAAAGTACTTCTAACGGCTCGCCAGAATCATATTTGCTTGTATCAAATTCCAAGCGTAATGTTTTCTGCTGATTTTGCGTTTCGACTCCCGCATATCCCAATAGCTGATTGTCAGGAATCGTCTGGTCAACTTTCCAACGAAAAATGGCATTGGGCGTTTCTTTTAATAATAATAACCGCACCATATATTCGCCGCTGGCTTTAATAGTATTCAATTCTTTGCTCGTCCAGGTTTTGCCACCGTTCAAACTCATGCGACTGTGGCCGTTGTGCACAGTATTATCAATGCCGATATACAAAAAATCATCATTTTTATCGGTATGAATTTTACGGAAGAGAAACGTATTTTCCCCTTCATGCAATTCACTGACGGGAATGGTGAAATCGTGCCAATCCCACTTCAAAGATTCGTTCGAATTAGCGCGTGATGAAAAGGCCGGATCGTTATCTGGATAAACATGCGATTTTCCATTCACCAAAACTTCAAACGATTCGTCGAGACCATTGGGCTTGATGGCCTTATTGTTAAAAGAATAATCTTGCAAAAAAATATAAACGCGCAACCGCGCGGATTGAATTCCTTCAAGCGCGCCGGCTGGAATATCAATGGTTTTTTCCGTCCAATAATTATCCGCGTTTTGATGCGAAGTGCCTGTAGATATACCGCCCCAATTACCGGCATCATCGGCGATTTCGGTGATGCCGGGTTGAGGATGAGTGACGGTAAATGTACTTTTCTGCGCTAACGCAAAAGTACTTTTACTAGATATAAATATGCCAATAATAAAAATGCTGTAGAGAAATTGTTTTATCATATTCTTTGCCTTCAATCGTCGCTTGATGTCCAATATCGATACGTATTAACAGAAGTGCTTACCAGAATTTTTTGCCATTGCATGGATTTGACATGACCATCCGCAAAGAGAACATTTGCCGTTCCGAGATGGCGCGCACTGATACAGCCCGAAAAATTGTAAGGACTGCCAGGCGTACAAGCGCCCAAATCTGTGGCTGTGGCCTGCGATTCCGTCAATGCGTGATCAAAATAGACAGTGTAATACTTGGCATCGGTGATCATTATGGTGCCAGATACATCATCGATGGCTGAAAGGCTCGTGGAAGCATTACCTCCTAGACTGTTTCCCGGAAACATATCCACACCGCAATTGGAAGTGCATACAAGAGGTTTCCTGTCGTTTACGGCATAAGAAAACCATGACCCATAATCGCCCTTGTACGTCTGTAAGGAATCGCTCGGACAATTGTAAACCTGGTAATTCTTGATGTAAGGATAAATTTCCATATACCAAAGGATCGCCATGCTTGGTGAGGGTTGGCCATTAGGAAGTTTATATACTCCCGTTGTCGGATAATAATTAAATTTCGTCGGCAAATGCTCATCGAAATCCTGAGTGTATTGCATCACGGCAAGCCCAATCTGCTTCAGATTACTCATACAACTCGCTCGTCGTGCATTTTCTCTTGCCCGCGCAAAAACGGGAAACAATATTGATGCGAGTATTGAAATAATTGCGATAACAACAAGTAATTCTACCAGCGTAAAACCTTTTGAATGTCTTTCTTTTGAACACTTCATTTAAACCAACTCCTAAAAATTAATGACACTGAAAGTATAATTCAAGCAACGCGATAAGAAGGGTATTCTCCTCTGTTATTTTTAGCACAGATTTACAAATATGAGACACTGCTTACAGATTTCCCTTATTTGCATTTTTCCTTACCATTTTTCGATAATTACTGGGCGAACATCCCTTTTGTTGCGCAAACCAATTGCTAAAATTGGAAAGCCGCTTGAAGCCGCAATAGCCGGCCACTTCTCCAATAGATATAAAGGAAGATTGCAGCAATTCACACGATTTAGTGAGACGATGTTGTTGGATGTATTGCGAAAGTGAAATTTGTTTCTCGGATTGAAACAGCCGTTCCAATTGCCGCGATGACAATCCGCAATGGTCGGCAATTCTAACATGATTGAGATTACTATCGCCCAAGTGATTTTGAATATATTCTTCCGCGAGGGACACGCGATTCTCAGAAGAAAGGAATGTAGAAAACGAATGCCCATCACCGCCAAGACCAAACATACTATTAGTCGTGGTAGCAAATCGTCCTTGCTCAATACTACGTATCAGCAATTGTAAAATCAATAGCCAATAATAATGAGCGATGGGATGAACATTAGAATCCATTTGCTGCATTTCTTCAAGAAGTTTCTCTCCCAAATCGAGTGCATCAGGTTGATACAGAAACAAATAGGGATGGGCCCACAATTTCCCTTTATCCATCGAAAAAGTTTGACACCGCACGCCGTCATGGCGCAAATGCATAAAGATGCCACGAGCGTGGGCTTTCTCTGGCAAAGGCCGTTCCCAGGGAATCTTGTCACAGTTGAATGGAATATGTGGCGTAACGGAAAATAGCGTTCCCGCCTTGATGGGAACAATCCAACGGCCACCTTCCGTGCCCGGCAAGTGGTGCACATCGTAATCTACTTCTCCTTCAAAAATACAACCAATCACGGGGACTGAAACGGAATTGACTCGTTCTTTGGGCCAGATGCAAATTTGGGGATAAGCTGGTTTTCTCTTTTGTAATGGCAAAGGAGTGGAATCTTCAAAACGCAGATTCACCTTTGTCGAGCTACGCGGTGGCGCATCAAACAAAATCAGCGGCGCTCCATTGTGCGCTAATGGAACTAATTTTTCTTTTAGTAATTGTTGCAGTTGCCGAACTTGTTGTAATAAAACCTTTGGCATGAGTTATCTTGAAAGGGATGTGCGTTGTCACTGGTCACCAACTAAAGAAAAAGTACTTTTGTGACGGCGTCCACTCCAAATTACACCAACTCATACAACGTATTCCGCCGTCGCGGTTCATAACCCGCTTCGCGAATCAAACGTTCTATTTCCTCAATCGGCATCACGAAATCCGTGCCGGCAGCGGAAACCACATTTTCTTCCATCATCGTGGAACCAAAATCATCCAAGCCATAATCCAGACCAATCTGCGCGATGCGTGGGCCTTGTGTGACCCAGCTGGCCTGATGATGTGGAATGTTATCCAACAACAACCGCGCCACGGCGATGGTGCGCAGATAATCGTAACCGCTGGCTTTGCGCCAGTCGGGATTTTGTTTTAATTCGTCGCCCAGCGGCGTTCCGTCGGGCTGAAAATTCCAGGCGATGAATGCGGTAAATCCGCCGGTTGTATTTGCCAAACTTTGATCTTGCACCTTGCGCACGCGCAGAATATGTTCCAGCTTGTCTTCGTATGTATCGACTGTTCCATACATCATCGTTACGGAAGAATGGCCGCCCAGTTGATGCCACAGTTGCATGGTGTCGAGCCATTCCTGCGTGGTGTCTTTATAGGGCGCGATGACCTTACGCACGCGATCCACTAACATTTCCGCACCGGCGCCGGGAATGGTTTTCAAACCGGCAGCACGCAATCGGCGCAAGGTTTCTTCCAAACTCAAACGCGATATTTTGGCGATATATAAAATTTCCGCGACCGATAATCCATGAATCCAAACGGTAGGAAATTTTTCCGAGATCGAAGCAAATAAATCTTCGTAATAATCGATTTTTAATTTGGGATTTAAACCGCCTTGCAGCAAAATTTCAATACCGCCCAAATCGACCATTTCCTGGATTTTCTGAAAGATCACTTCCTTGGGATGCGTATATCCTTTATCGCTGCTCGGCAGATCATAAAATGCGCAAAACTTACATTGCACCCAACACACATTGGTGTAATTAATATTGCGCCCCGCTATATAAGTTGCCACTTTTCCGGGGTTTTGTTTCTGCCGCACATGATCGGCCAACATGCCGATTTCCGGCAGATGAGGATGGCGCATCAGGCGTTTTCCATCCTCCAACGAAAGCCGTTCTCCGGCATACACTTTTTCAGCAATATCATCAATCGAAGAACGGCGAATTTCCCGTTCGGGTAAAGTTGCGTTTGTCATTATAGGTTCTCAGTTTTATCACATGTTATTGCAATACGATGTTCCGTGTCATGTCGAGTGGAGTCGAGACATCTGGATAACAACAGCAAGATTTCTCCACTCCCCCACGCGTGGGTTCGCTCGTTCCTCGCCCCGGTCGAAATGACACACATTACGTTTCACGCAATAATATCGTCCAGTGCATTAGCATAGTAATCAAAAGTACTTTTATCAAACAACACAAACCGCACCAACTCCAACTGATGCGATTCGTTTTTTATAAATGCCGCAACGGTGCGCAGCGCGATGTTGCTGGCTTCCTCCAGCGGATACGAATACACGCCCGTCGAAATAGAAGGAAATGCAACGCTCGTTAATTCCTTTTCCGCAGCCCGCAACAAACTATTATAATACGCATTGGCAAGAAGCGTGGATTCGCCGGATTGACCACCGCGGTAAATGGGGCCAACAGCATGAATCACATATTTCGCCGCTAAATTTCCACCTGATGTGACGACGGCATTTTCCGTGGGGCAACTTCCAATGGCGCGGCATTCTTGCATAATCTGCGGCCCGCCGGCACGATGAATAGCGCCATCCACGCCGCCACCACCGCGCAAACCGGAATTGGCGGCATTGACGATGGCGTCCACGTGCTGCTGCGTGATGTCGCCTTGGACTAATTCCAAAATAGTGGATTCTGTGATTTGTTTGATGTTGGACATAAAAGTACTTTTACCCGCAAACTTATTTTCTAACCTCCGAAAGCTTGATAAATTGAACCGGCACTTCTGATTTGCTGGAACCACCAACTGCCAGCGTTTTGCCATCGGGTGAAAATTGCAAGACGCGTACGATATCAATCGATGTGACAAAAGCATTTAACATTTTTCCGGCATCTTTTTCTGTGGGTGTTTCCCAAATTTCGATGCGCTGTCCATCGGCTTTGGCGAGATAATTTCCGCCGGATGAAAAGGCAAATGCATCAGAATCACGAACACGGTAGAACCAGCGGGGATAATGGATTTGTTTGGCTGTTGCTACGTCTACTGCTTGCGGTTTTCCCCATCCTGCTCTCATCAATATTGTTTTTGAATCTGGCCCCCAGAAAACCCTTGTGCCGTAACCAGCATGCCAGTAAGTTCGTATAATTTCTTGCAATTTCGCATCCATAAACTGCACGTTATTAGCTCCGCCAACTGCAAAAATTTTCTTGTCAGGCGATAATCTAATAGAAGAATTGGGGATATTCAGATGTTTGATGACTCGCAGAGAATGTATATCAATCACATCGAATCCACCATTGGATACATACATCGTCTTAAAATCAGGTTTGACAAAAACTCGCCACGCACTAAACGGGAGTGCAGACTGGTGCCAAATTTCTTTTCCTGTCTTGACATCCCAAACTTGTAATCGCTTATTCCATCCATTCCAACGCCTGTTGCCGACTGGCTCTCCATCTCTGGTGATAGCTCCATAAGTGATCATTCGTTTGCTATCTGGAGAGATGCTCATGTCAGAGACATAAGACACATATAACTTCGAGATTTCTTCATCCGTGTCGTCAACCCACGTTTTTGATAGCCGCTGTTGAATATATTCTTTATCGATAAAAAAGGTTAATGAGGCAGAATATCGTTGACTCCGAAATTCTTTGGTCGCATAAGCCTCAACATTTTTTCCGATCGGATCTGTCCAATATGCTTGTATCTCACATGGATCTTTCTCATCCAAATTCAGGTAGAATTTTATGGCTCCTGACGCATCGGTCACCTTCATTTGAGGATATGAACTATTCCTAAAATTGTTATATATTTTCACTTGTGCATTGGCTACAGGGCGGCCGTCTTTCACCAATCGCGCAAGAACAGGAACGGTTACGATCCTACTAATATTTAATCTTGGTTGTCCCTCATCATATCTCGCGTACCATTGGACGTTTTGTTGTACCGGATTTGCAGCATCTTTCAACGTCCGCGCGGCTTTGGCATAATAACGCAAATGATATTCGTCGCCACCTGGTTCGTTGCTTTGGATTACACCCCATTCATTACTCGCGCCAACTAAATTCGTAGAAGGCGGAAGCGTGGCTGTAAGATAAGATTTATCGTTTTGCTGGTTGAGTTTGAGATCTTGTCCATCAGCCGTGACAATGGACTGTTGGATCTTATCGGATTCGATGCCAGCTTCGCCTGGCTTATTAGATAGTACTACATGCACTTCATTCCCATCTATTTCTGCCCATAATGCATCCGCGTTTGCACAATGCTGGATTATTCCCGCAATACCCATGCAAATTGCTAAAGTCCAAAATTTTGCAGTTATCTTGAAGTTGAGATTCATATGCTTTCCTTCGTTCCGGTGTATTTGCGCAAAAGTACTTTTATCGTCAAATTCCATCGCACATGTTTCTATAACCTTTCGTGCCGCCCTGTTAGGGCTTTGGTGTTTTTATTTATCTATTCCCCAGTGCGTTGCACTGGGCTAACATCGCGGTGCGCCTTCGGCGCGTTTATATGCAAAAGTACTTTTATGCAACAATGCTTTTGTGCCATCCAATTTGCTTACCTGCGAAACTGGCAATTTTATGAACAGGCACAGAGGCCTGCCCACATTGAGCGTGTTAAATTCCGACTTCTGACTCCCAACTTCTGACTTCTTCCCTCTCTCACTGCACCTGAATCAATTCCGGCGTCAGTCGGTGCTTTTGTCCTTGCGCGGCCGTAGTTACTTCGTCGCGCACCATAATGTCAATATTTTCTTCATTCGCGCCGCGATTGGCGAATTCGTTACTGAGCAAATCTTCGGCGTCGTTGACGGTTTCTAGTCCTGTGGAAATGACATTATAAAGCGGATCGCGTTCGATGGGGAAGCGGCCGGCTTCGATGATCATTTCTACCAGGTGGCGGCTGGTTAAAACCTGCTTGCGGTCTTTGCTGGGATCGCGCGTGATTTCGTATTCCATGATAGTGCCGTCCACGTCGTCGGCGCCGTACCACAGCGCGGTTTGCGAGACCGGCGCGGTGTTCATGATCCAGAAGGTTTTGATGTGTGGGAAATTGTCCAGCATCAATCGCGCCACGGCGATTTCGCGTAAATCTTCTACGCCGGTGGGCGGTTTGATGTGTTCCAGCGCGGTTTTTTCGGGATGCCAGGACAACGGAATTAATGTTAAAAATCCGTTGGTTTCATCCTGCAATTCACGCAGTTTGACGAAATGCTCCACTTTTTCAGGAGTTTGCTCCACGTGCCCATAAAGTAATGTCGCGTTGGTTTTTAAGCCGCTTTGATGCGCGGCTTTGGCCAATTCCAGCCAGCGCGCGGCGTTGGGTTTGGCGGCGAATAAATCTTCGTGTACGCGGTCGCTCATCACTTCGGCGCCGCCGCCGGGAAGCGCGTCCAGGCCGGCCGCTTTGAGATCGGCATAGACTTCCGCCGCCGGCTTTTTGGCGCGCCGCACGATTTGATCCATCTCGACCATCGTAAACGCTTTCACATGCGCCGCAGGCCGCGCCTCTTTGGCGGCGCGCACGATGTCGAGATAATATTCATACGGCAATTTGGGATTGACGCCGCCCACCATGTGGATTTCGGTGATGGGCACATCGCCATAATTACGCACTTTTTCGGCGACAACTTCCGGCGACATTACATAAGCGCGCGGATCGTCTTTGGGGTTGGCGTAAAAGGAACAAAACAGGCAACCCTTGTTGCAGACGTTGGTGTAATTGATGTGCTGATTGCGCACCCAATATGCCACGTTGCCGTTTTTCTGTTCACGCACGATATTGGCCAAATAGCCGACGACGTTGAGCGCAGGCGTTTGATACAGCTGCAGGCCGTCGTCGAAACTGAGACGCTGGCCGGAAAGTACTTTTTGGTGAATCTCTTGCAGACCAGCTTCTTCAATGGCCCTGTTCCAGATAAGACTTGTCATGGTTTTCCTCGTGATATGCGAGTATAGCAGTTGGGGAGTTTTGAATTTTGAATTCTCATTTTTCAGTTTAACGAGATACTCTAAAAGTACTTTAGACAGGATGAACAGGATTGACAGGATGAAGAAATTGTCGTTATCTCAATCCTGTAAATCCTGTAAATCCTGTCCAATGTTTTTACTCTTAAAAGTACTTTTGTTGAGGATAAATCGAGGACTCCTGAGCGTGGTTCTTCTGTTATCATTTAACGAATGAGTATTGTCACAAAAAAAGGCGACCAGGGAACAACGCGCCTGATTTATGGAGAAACTGTTTCCAAAGCCAATGAACAAGTGGAAGCCTACGGTTGCGTTGATGAATTGAATGCTTTTCTGGGGCAGGCCAGAGCCATTTGCGATCATCAGCCCACCAAAGATATTTTGGAACATATTCAGCGCGATACTTTCATCATCGGCGCGGAATTGGCTACGCCTGTGGAAAAAGTGCATCAATTAAAACAGCGCGTGGATGAAAGTATGACGCATTTTCTGGATACACATGTTGCAGAGATTGAGTCGATGCCCGGTATTTTGGATGATTGGTCATTGCCGGGAGCAACCTTGGCTGGCGCGGCGTTGGATGTGGCGCGCGTTGTGGCGCGGCGC
>Ga0164242_10008162_pt1 | contig 11369 bp, 9 predicted proteins | sample OricomgcompostMG_FD_108783 | JGI IMG/M metagenome (GOLD analysis project Ga0164242, IMG submission 108783) | Miracle-Growth compost microbial communities from Emeryville, California, USA - Original compost - Miracle growth compost (MG) ...
CTCCCGCTGGCGGGGCGTAGGCAGGATTTCGCGAACCATGGTTCGCGCTGCCGCAGTTGGCCTGGCCTGCTGGTCGGGGGGGCGTGGGGCGGGGCTGGGGAGAGGGTGAACGCCAAGACCCGCGTCTTGCACGCACCCTCTCCCCCGGCCCTTCTCCCATTCCATGGGAGAGGGGAGCAAAGCACTGCGCCGATGACCTGGGGATTGGCCATGGCCCGCTTGTGTCAAACGCCAAGTCCTCGAACGCTCCCTCTCCCGCTGGCGGAAGAGGGTTGGGGAGAGGGTGAATGCCAAGACCCGCGCTCTTGCACGCGCCCTCTTCCCCGGCCCCTCTCCCATTCCACGGGAGAGGGGAGCAATGCGAAACCCCTCTAATGTGCCAGCAGCGCGTTCAGGCGCTGCAGGTCTTCTTCCTTCAGGGTGCCGGCCGCGGCTTTCAGGCGCAGGCCGTTGACCAGGGTGTCGTAGCGCGCCTTGGCGAGCTGGCTGCGGGTCGAATACAGTTGCTGCTGCGCGTTCAGCACGTCGATGTTGATCCGCACGCCGACCTGGTAGCCGAGCAGGTTCGAGTCCAGCGACGACTTGCTCGACACTTCGGCTGCTTCCAGCGCCTTCACCTGGGCCAGCCCGGAGGTTACGCCCAGGTAGGCCTGGCGTGCTCCCTGCGCGGCGCTGCGGCGCGCGCCTTCGAGGTCGGCGCGCGCCTTGTCTTCCAGCGCGATTGCTTCCCTGACCTTGCTGTCGACCGCAAACCCGGAAAACAGCGGAATCGCCCATTGCACGCCTACCGTGCTGGTATCGGCGGAGCCGCTGAACGGGCTGAGCGCGGTCATCGCCGGCTTGGTATGGCTGCGGCTGGCAACCAGGTCGACGGTCGGATAATGGCCGGCGCGGTTGCGCTTGATCTCGCGCTGCGCAATTTCCAGCGCCAGCTGCTGGCCGACTACGCCATAGTTCTGCTGTTCCGCGCTCTGCACCCAGGGACCGAGCTGCGCCGGTTGCGGTTGCTTCAGCTGGACGCCGGCGCGCAGCGGCGCCAAGCCGCCGGGCGGCTTGCCGGTAATTTGTTCCAGCGCGGTGCGCTTGATCTCGAGATCGTTGCGGGCCGCGATTTCCTGCGCCTGGGCGAGGTCGTAGCGGGCCTGTGCCTCATGGGTGTCGGTGATGGTCGCGGTGCCGACCTCGAAATTGCGCTTCGCCGATGCCAGTTGCTCGGTGATGGCTTTCTTCTGCGCTTCCAGTGAATCCAGCGTGTCCTGCGCGATAAGGACATCGAAGTACGCCTGCGCGACACGCACGATCAGGTCCTGCTGCGCCTGCGCGAACTGCGCTTCGCTGGCGGCCACCGACAGCTTGCCTTCCTGGTACTGCTCCCAGTTGGCGACGCGGTACAGCGGCTGCGACAGCGACAGCGTGTAGCTGTTGCCGGTGAAGTCGATGCCGAGGTCGGAACCGCCGAAGGCGGTATCGTAATGTGTGCGGTTGACGTTGCCGGAGGCGCCGATGGTCGGCAGCAGCGCCGAGCGTCCCTGCACCGATTTTTCCTCGCCGGCCCGAAGGGAGGCCTGTGCACTCGCATAGCTTGCGTCGTTGGCGAGCGCCTCGCGGTACACCTGCAGCAGGTCGACCGCAGATGCCGGTGCGGCGACGACGATGCCGGCAAGCAGGACGGCGAGGACAGGATTCCGCATCACATTCTCCATTTATTGGTTCTTCTGCAAGGTGCGGCAGCGCGCCGCGCGGATTTCCCGGCCGACAACGCGGGCCGGTGAAGCGGTTTGCCGGGTATGCAGGCGCATCCCCGGCACGCCTGTTCAATAGGTCGGCATCGTGCCGTCGACCTGTTGGGCCCAGGCGTGGACGCCGCCGGTCAGGTTGATGACCTGCGCAAATCCATTGCGTTCAAGAAACGCAGCAACCGACATGCTGCGCGCGCCGTGATGACAGATACAGACGATCGGTACTTCATCGTCAAGTTCCTGCAGGCGCGCGGGAACGGTATTCATCGGAATCGACAGCGAGCCTGCGATGCGGCAGGTCTGGTATTCCCATGGCTCGCGCACGTCCAGCAGCACCGGCTGCGGGCGCGACGGATCGGCGAGCCAGACGGCCAGTTCGGGCGCGGTCATGCTTTGCATCGGTGATCCTCAGAAAGTGAAGTGCGACGGGGCGATCGCATCGCGCAGCGGCTTCTCGTCGGTTTCGAAAATCTTCACGGTGCTGAACGAAGCGTCGGTGACGCGGGTGATGATCTGGGCCGACATCACCGGCGACTCCCCGATGATCGCGAAGATTCGGCCGCCGACCTTGATTTGCTTCAGGAATGCATCCGGCAGCACCGGCAGCGAGCCGGAAATCACGATTGCATCGTACGCAGCCTCGCCGCCCTGCGGCCAGCCCAGCGCGCCGTTGCCGTGCATGACGTCGGCATTGGTGATGCCGTATGCGGCCAGGTTGGCAGCCGCCATCGCCTTGAGCTCGGCGTCGATCTCGACCGTGGTCACGTGGCGCGCCTTGTGCGCCAGCAGCGCAGCCATGTAACCGGAGCCGGCGCCGATTTCCAGTACCTGCTCATGCTTCTTGATCCCCATCTCCTGCATGATGCGCGCTTCCATCTTGGGCGCGAACATGTGCTCGCCGCCCGGCAGCGGGATCTCGGTGTCGACGAAGGCCAGGCTCTTGTAGGCGGCCGGCACGAACGCTTCGCGCTTAACCACGACCAGCAGGTCGAGCACATCCTGATCCAGCACGTCCCACGGACGGATTTGTTGTTCGATCATGTTGAAACGGGCTTTTTCGATGTTCATTTTCAGGACTCAACGGTTACGTGAAAGTCGCATTGCGACCAGCTAACAGGCAAAAATAACAGGCAAAACAAGCCCCGCTCTCGCGGGCGGAATCGGAAAAAGCGGGGCGACGGTAATGCAAACCCCGCATTTTATCAAACGGTATCGTCACTTTTGCTTTGCGGCAGCTTCGCAACGCCGGTTCCGCGGCGCCGTGCAGCATTGCCGACGCCGTCCGCAGCGCGCCAGCGGCGCCGCGCCCAGGCGGCAAGGTCATCCAGGTAGGTGTACATCACCGGTACCACCACCAGCGTCAGCAGCGACGAAGTGATGATGCCGCCGATCACCGCCTGGCCCATCGGCGCGCGCTGTTCCGATCCTTCGGCCACGCCGAACGCCAGCGGCACCATGCCGAACACCATCGCCAGCGTGGTCATCAGGATGGGGCGCAGCCGCACCCGCGCGGCTTCCAGCAGCGCCGCGCCGCGTTCGGCACCGGTGCGCCGGGCGTGGTTCGCGAAATCGACCAGCAGGATTGCATTTTTTGTCACGAGTCCCATCAGCATGATGAAGCCGATGATCGAGAACAGGTTCAGCGTCGAGCGGAACAGCAGCAGCGCCAGGAACACGCCGATCAGCGTCAGCGGCAGCGCCGACATGATCGCCAGCGGCTGCAGGATGCTGGCGAACTGCGAGGCCAGGATCATGTAGATGAAGATCACCGCCAGCGCCAGCGCCGACAGCGCGTAGCCGAACGATTCCTGCATGTTCTTGGCGGCGCCGTTGACCTGGAAGCGGTAGCCGGGCGGCCACTGCATGCTGTCGAGTGCCTTTTTGATGTCGGCATTGACCTGTCCGGCCGAGCGCCCGACCACGTTGGCTGACAGCTCGACTTCGCGGTTCAGGTCGCGCCGGTTGATCTGGTTGGGCCCGGTCGACGGCACGATGTCGGCCACTTGGCGCAGGGGCACCATCTTCGCGCTGCCGTCGGCATTGAGCTGGCTGCTGGCCAGCATCAGTTCCGACAGGTCTTGGATGCGGTTGCGATCCGATGGCGCCAGCCGCACGTTGACGTCATAGTTCTGGTCGTCCGGTCCGCGCCAGCTGCTGACCGCGTCGCCCGCCAGCAGCGGACTGAGCGCATTGCCGAGTTGCGCGACGCCGATCCCGAGGTCGGCGCCGATGTTGCGCTTCGGGATGATGTCGATGGTCGGCTTGTCTGGCTTCAGGCTGGAATCGAGGTCGACCACGCCCGGTATCGCCCGCATCTTCTGCTGCGCGATCGCCGACAGCTTGGCCAGTTCGCCGAGGTCGGTGCCGAGCAGCGACAGCCGGATCTGCTTGGTGTCGCCGCCCACGCCCTGCAGCGAGCCGACATGGGTGACGGTGACGCCCGCAATCCGGTGCAGCCGCTCGCGCAGCATGATGCCCATCTGGTAGGCGCTGCGCTCGCGCTGGTCGCGCGGCGTCAGCTTCACGTAGGTGGTTGCGTAATTCTTGCCTTGCGCGGTGCCGGTGTTGATCGTCGTGTAAAGGTCGGTGACTTCCGGAAAGCTGCGCAGCACCGCTTCCACCTGGTGCACCCTGGCTTCGGTGAAGTCGAGCGAGGAGCCGACCGGCGTGTAATAGACGACCCCGGTTTCCGAGTAGTCGGCCTGCGGCACGAATTCGCTGCCGACCAGCCCGGACAAGGGCAGCGCGAAGCCGCCGACAAAGGTAGCCGCGATCGCCAGCGTGGTCTTGCGATGCCGAAGCGACCATTTCAGCAGGTATTGGTACAGATCGGAAAGCCGGTGCACGAAGCGGTCGAACCAGCCCAGCACCCGGCCTATCGTGTTGCCGTACCAGCCCTTGCGCTGCGCGCCGCCGTGCACGTCCGGGTCCGGCCACACCGACGACAGCATCGGGTCGAGTGTAAACGACACGAACATCGAGATCAGCACCGCTGCCGCGACCGTGACGCCGAACTGATGGAAGAAGCGGCCGATGATGCCGCCCATGAAGCCGACCGGCAGGAATACCGCGACGATGGAAAAGGTGGTCGCCATCACCGCCAGCCCGATTTCGGCGGTGCCCTGCAGCGCGGCGGTCTTGTGATCGACATAACGGCCGTCGACCTTCATCGCCGCGTGGCGCACGATGTTCTCGCGCACCACGATCGCATCGTCGATCAGCAGGCCGACGCACAGCGACAGCGCCATCAGCGTGATCATGTTGATCGTGAAGCCGAACACGTACATCACGAGGAAGGTGCCGATCAGCGCAACTGGCAGCGTCAGCCCGGTGATCACGGTCGAGCGCCAGGAGTTGAGGAACAGGAACACGATCACGATGGTCAGCACCGCGCCCTCGATCAGCGTGCGCCGCACGTTGTCGACGCCGACCCGGATCTGGCGCGACGCATCGCGGATCACATCGAGCTTCACGCCCGGGTAGAGCGCCTGCATCGTCGGTTGCAATTCCTTCAATGCCGCCTTGAGGCCGTCGGCGACATCGATCGTGTTCTGGCCCTGCGCCTTCAGGATGTCGAGCGCGAGCGTGCGCTGGCCGTTGAACAGCGCCAGGCTTTCCGGTTCTTCCTGGCCGTCGACCACGGTCGCGACCTGCGACAACAGCACCGGCTGGCCGCCGCGGCGTGCGACCACGATATCGTTGAAGTCGGCCGGATTGCGGAGGCGGCCCTGGATCTGCACGACCCGCTCGTCGCTGCTGGAAGTGATCGCGCCGGTCGGCAATTCCTGGTTTTCGTTGCGCACCGCGTTGATCACCTGGTCGACGCCGATGCCGAGCGCTTCCATCGCGGTCGGCTTCACATAGATGTTGATCTGGCGCTTCAGGCCACCGACCAGCGTAACCGAGCCGACGCCGCGCACGTTCTCCAGCCGCTTCTTGGCCACCTGGTCGGCGATCGTGGTCAGCTCGCGCATGCTGCGCTGCTGGGCGGCGCCCGCCGCGTTGCTGACCGCGATCGAAAAGATCGGCTGGTCGGCCGGATCGTAGCGGGTGATGCGCGGTTCCTTCACTTCCTTGCGGAAGCCGGCCTTGACCAGCGCGACCTTCTCGCGCACGTCCTGCGCGGCCTGGGCCGGATCGACCGTCAGGTCGAATTCGATGATGACGATCGAGCTGCCCTGATACGAGCGCGAGGTCAGGCTGTTGATGCCGCTGATGGTGTTGACCGATTCCTCGATCTTGCGCGTGATGTCGGATTCGACCGTCTCCGGCGACGCGCCCGGATAGTCGGTCTGCACTACCACGACAGGGAAGGTGACATCGGGAAACTGGTCGACCTGCAGCCGCTGGTACGAAAACAGGCCGAGCACCACGAATGCCAGCATCATCATGGTCGCCAGGACCGGGTTGCCGATGCTGATGCGGGTAAACCACATGTCAGATTCTCCGCGCAGCCGCGCTGCGTGCACTAGCGGAACGGACCGCCATCACTCTTGCCCGCTGGCAGGAGCCGGCGCCGCGCTGCGCTGTTCGCTGATGCGGGCACTTGCGCCGGGACGCAGTTCGCCCAGGTTCGCCTGCACGATCTGCATCCCGGCATCGAGACCGTCGACGATCTCGACCGCGTCGCCGTGGCCGTCGTCGCCCTGCATGCCGGTAACGACGCGGCGGCGCACCACCTTGCCGTTCTCGATTGCATAGACATACGACGAACCCATGTCGCTGTGCAGCGCCGAGCGCGGTATCGCCAGCACGCCGGACTTGCGGGCGACGGTCAGTTTCGCTTCGCCGAACATGCCGACGCGCAGGATGTTGTCGGGATTGTCCAGCCGTATGTACACCAGGATCGAGCGCGACCCCGCTTCGGTGGCCGGATTGATGCGAACCACCTTGCCGCTCAGCGCGTGCTGCATGCCCTCGATGGTGACCGGCATTTGCTGGCCGACCGCCACGTTGACCACTTCGGACGCGGGTACCGCCGCCGCCATTTCCATCCGGCTCAGATCGACCAGGTCCAGCAGGCGGCTGTCGATCGCGACCTTTTCACCCGGTTGCACGCTGCGGCCGCTGACCAGCCCCGAGATCGGCGCCCGGATCACCGTATCCGCGACGGCCTTCTGTGCCACATCGAGTGCGCCGCGCGCCGATTCCACATTGGCCCGGGCGATGTCGTACTGGCTGGCGGCATTGTCGTACGCATTCTTCGAGATGAAGCCCTTGGCCAGCAGCGCCTTGTTGCTGTCGCGCGCCTTGGTCGCGATATCGAGCTGGCCGCGCGCGGCATCAAGCGCGCCGCGTGCCTGCACCAGGCGTGCCTGGTAATCGCTGGCATCCATGCGCACCAGAACCTGGCCGGCCTTGACCGCTTCGCCTTCGCGCACCAGCACCTCGCGCACGTCGCCGGCAACCTTTGCCTTCACGGTCGCCTGGTCGAGCGCGCGCAGCGAGCCGGTGACCGGCAGCAGCCGGCGCAGGTCGCCCCGCTCGACGCGGCCGATGTCGGCGGGCAGGAATTCGAGCACGTACGGCGCCGGCGCGGCTGCAGCTTTGGTCGCAGCCGGCGGCGCTTGCCGTTTCAGCATCGCTGCAGCCACGCCGGCCACCAGCAGGCAGGCGAGTACGAGGAGCCAGGCTGCGCGGCGTTTCAGGTTGGACGAGGATTTCATTTTGCTGCGACCGCGTCTCCGGTGAGCAGACCATGCAACAGCAGGTCGGTAAAACTGTCGAGGTAGGCGTCGACCGAGATCGGCTCGGATTCGCAGCTGCTGAACGAATGCTTCCACATGATCAGCATCAGCATCGGCGCGCAGACGATGTTCATCGCCTGCTTCACGTCGATCGGCCGAAATTCGCCGCGCGCGATCCCGCGTTCGAGCATGCGCATGATCATCGCGTTGCCGCGCGAAATGACTTCGTCATGATAGAAGCGGGTCAGCTCGGGGAAATTGCTCGATTCCGCCATGATCAGCTTGGTAATGCCGGACAGCTTGGTATTGCCGATACGCTCCCACCAGCCATGGATGATTTCGCGGAACAGCTCGGCGCTGCTGCCCTGGTGCGCACCGACCAGGGTTTCCGCCTCGCCCAGCACCGGCACCACGTTTTCGCGCACGACTGCCTTGAACAGTTCTTCCTTGTTGGTGAAGTACAGGTAGAGCGTGCCCTTGGACACGCCGGCGCGCGACGCCACGTCTTCCAGCCGGGTTGCCGCGTAGCCGCGCTCGACGAACAGGTCGAGCGCGGCCGCCAGCAATTCCTGCGGCCGCGCTTCCTTGCGACGCGTCCAGCGCGGCGTTTTTCTGAACGGGCATTCCATCGCGATGTCGGAAAAATAACTTACTGAGGAGTCAGTAATATAAGGTGGGGGGATGAGCGCGTCAAGGCGACCGCGCTGCAAGGCGCGACGTCCTGCCGTGGTCCCGCGCGCGGTCACGCAGCACTTGCCATCCTGCAAAGCGGGCGCACCACCGGAACGCAGGCGCGGCGAATGCCGGTAAAATCCACGAACCATGAAATCCATCGAAGGCAGTCCGTTGCCCAGTTCGCCTTCCTGTCGCGCCGGCTGCGGCGCCTGCTGCATCGCGCCGTCGATCTCGTCGGCCATTCCCGGGATGCCGGACGGCAAGCCCGCTGGCGTGCGCTGCGTGCAGCTCGACGAGCGCCTGCAATGCCGGTTGTTTGGCAGTCCGGAGCGGCCGTCGGTATGCGCGAGCCTGCAGCCGTCGCAGGAAATGTGCGGCGGCAGCCGCGACCATGCATTGCATTACCTCGCGCGTCTCGACGCGCTGACGTCGTGAAGGAGGGCGGACCTTGAACCTGCGCCTGTTGTCATTCGTTTCGGCCGCGCTCACCGTGCTGCTGGCGTCGTGCGCGACCCTTCTCGGCCCGCGCGACGTCGAGATTCCGCTTTCGTCGCTGCAGCAGGCAGTCGACCGCAAGTTCCCGTTTAACAGCCGCTACCTGGACATGCTGGACCTGCACATCGGCAATCCGCGCATCGAGCTGCTGCCGGCCGAGAATCGTATCCTGGCGCGGATGGACGTCGACTTTTCGCCGTTCTATCTGAACCGGACCTGGAGCGGCAGCTTCGCGGTGTCGGGCCGGCTGCGCTTCGACGCGTCGCGCAATGCTATTGTGCTCGCCGATCCGCGTGTCGAGCGCATGAACGTCAATGGTTTCGACATGCCGTACGCCGACCAGGTCGCGCGGATCGGCAGCTTTCTCGCCGAAGAACTGTTGCAGGATCTGCCACTGCACACGTTCCGCCGCGACGAATTGCGCTTCGGCGGCGTCGCCTTTATCCCGAGCAAAATCAACACCAAAGCGGATAGCCTCGTGGTAACCTTGGTGCCCGCCAGATAGGGCAGTTCTTCCCGTATTCCAGCCCGCGCGGCCGTGCGCGGGCTTTTTCATTGTTCACTCAACCACACTGCATACATGGACGTCGTTATCGCGCTCAAGGCGCTGATCATGGGGGTCGTCGAAGGACTGACCGAATTCCTGCCGATTTCCTCGACCGGCCACCTGATCCTGGCCGGCAGCCTGCTCAACTTCACCGGGGAAAAGATCAAGGTCTTCGAGATCGTGATCCAGGCCGGCGCGATCCTCGCCGTCTGCTGGGAATTCCGCGCCAAGATCGCCAGCGTGCTGGCCGGTCTATTTTCCGACCGCAACGCGCAGAAATTCGCGCTGAACCTGCTGATCGCGTTCCTGCCGGCGGCGATCCTGGGTTTGCTGTTCCACAAGAAAATCGAAGCGGCGTTGTTCGCGCCGGTGCCGGTCGCCCTGGCGTTCATCCTCGGCGGCGTCGTAATCCTGTGGATAGAGCGCACCCATGACGCGAATCCGCTCAAGGCGCGAATCCAGAGCGTCGACGAGATCGGCCCGCTGGATGCATTCAAGATCGGCTGCGCGCAGGCGTTCGCGCTGATTCCCGGCACCAGCCGTTCCGGCGCCACCATCATGGGCAGCCTGCTGATCGGCCTGTCGCGCAAGGCCGCAACCGAGTTCTCGTTCTTCCTCGCGATTCCGGTATTGTTCGCCGCCACCTTTTATTCGCTGTACAAGGAAAGGGCGGCGCTGTCGGCGTCCGACCTCGACCTGTTCGGCATCGGCACCGTGGCCGCGTTCGTATCGGCCTTCATCTGCGTGCGCTGGCTGCTGCGCTACATCAGCTCGCATGATTTCAGCGTATTCGCCTGGTACCGGATCGTGTTCGGCCTGATCGTGCTGATTACCGCTTACGGCAATTGGGTGAGCTGGTCAGCTTAAAATAGCGGGATGTCCGATTCCATCGACCGCCACGCGCTCGACGTCCTCCAGAGCGTTTTCGGTTACCCGTCGTTTCGCGGCCAGCAGGCCGACATCGTCGGCCATGTTGCACGCGGCGGCGACGCGCTGGTGCTGATGCCGACCGGCGGCGGCAAGTCGCTGTGCTACCAGATCCCGGCAATCCTGCGCGTCGGCGTCGGCGTCGTCGTGTCGCCGCTGATCGCGCTGATGCAGGACCAGGTCGACGCGCTGGCCGAAGTCGGCGTGCGTGCCGCCTTCCTCAATTCGACCCAGACTTTCGAAGAAGCAATACAGACCGAGCGCCGCGTCCGCAACGGCGAACTGGACCTGCTGTACGTGGCCCCGGAACGGCTGCTGACCGCGCGCTGCCTGGACCTGCTGGACGCGTCCAATATCGCGCTGTTCGCAATCGACGAAGCGCATTGCGTGTCGCAATGGGGGCATGACTTCCGGCCCGAATACATCCGCCTGTCGGTATTGCATGAACGCTATCCGCAGGTGCCGCGCATCGCGCTGACTGCGACCGCCGATCCGCAGACGCGCGCCGAGATCGCGCACCGGCTGCAACTGGACGACGCACTGCAGTTCGTCTCGTCGTTCGACCGGCCGAACATCCGCTACCAGATCGTCGAGAAGAGCAACGGCCGCAAGCAGTTGCTCGACTTCATCCGCGACGAGCATCCGGGCGAGGCCGGCATCGTCTATTGCCTGTCGCGCAAGAAGGTCGAGGAAACCGCCGAATTCCTGAATGCGCACGGCGTCACTGCGCTGGCCTACCATGCCGGCATGGATCTCTCGGTGCGCACGAAGAACCAGGCCCGCTTCCTGCGCGAAGACGCGATCGTGATGGTGGCGACAATCGCGTTCGGCATGGGCATCGACAAGCCCGACGTGCGCTTCGTCGCCCACCTCGACCTGCCGAAGAGCATCGAAGGCTATTACCAGGAAACCGGCCGCGCCGGGCGCGACGGCCTGCCGGCCGAGGCCTGGATGGCGTACGGGCTGCAGGACGTGGTGCAGCAGCGCCGGATGATCGACGAATCGGAAGCCGATGAAACCTTCAAGCGGGTGCAGACGGCAAAGCTGGACGCGATGCTCGGCCTGTGCGAAACCCTGAATTGCCGGCGCGTGCGGCTGCTCGATTATTTCGGCCAGCCGTCCGAGCCCTGCGGCAACTGCGACACCTGCCTGGCGCCGCCGGTATCGTATGACGGCACGGTGCCGGTGCAGAAACTGCTGTCTTCGATCTACCGTGTCGAACAGCGCTTCGGCGCCGGCCACGTGATCGATGTGCTGCGCGGCACCGAGTCGGACAAAATCCGGCAATGGCGGCACGAC
>Ga0164242_10008163_pt1 | contig 11369 bp, 6 predicted proteins | sample OricomgcompostMG_FD_108783 | JGI IMG/M metagenome (GOLD analysis project Ga0164242, IMG submission 108783) | Miracle-Growth compost microbial communities from Emeryville, California, USA - Original compost - Miracle growth compost (MG) ...
AAATAGAAATGTAAGATGCCTCAAAATGAAAACTGCAATAATGTCAGACTATTTAAGAAAATAAACTAACGTTTAAATGGGAAAGTGCTTGAGAACTGGGAAAGTACCTTGAGAATTTACAGGTGTAATACAAGTAGCTATCTGCCTGGGGCCGTCTGATTAGTTATCCATCTATCGCATCTTTAGTTATTGCAACGGATTGAGGGAGTTATGTGAGGGATTATTGGCTTGTGAGAGGAAGTTGGCTCATCTGGGATTCGAAAAAGCTCCCTCAAAAAGCACCTTGTCTGATGCAAATACCAATCGTAGCTATTTATTTTTTGCCACGATTTACGAGATATTGCTCGAGCAATATCACTCATTTATCTCGAGACAGTAGATTTCAATACCGGTATAGAACGATACACACCATTAAACCTTAAACAATACTTACACACTTATATCTTGTATCAATTCCACACTATTTCCTTCGCAGCAAATATCAAAACATAACTCTGATAATATGGATTAAACCTTAGAATAACATTTATTCCTATCAAAACTCCTTCGCCCCGTTCACTAGCATAAAATACCAATAAATGAGACCTCCATATCAAGAAGGATACTGGAAAATCATATCATCTTCTTTACACCATTAGAACATTTAACATCTACCTCACTGAGATGTTATAGTTGGTAATTTAATACCTATTTTATAAAACCCGACAAAATCTTCTATACTCATACTTTTCAAATCACCGGGTAATTGACCCATTCCATTTAATTGATCAGCATAAATAATCAAGCAATCAACGACTTTTTGACATTCAGATGCATTAATATCCAATTCTTGGCGAATTTTCTCATCTCTAGCATAACCACTTATTTGCCGTATATCTTCAATATTATAATTATCATCAAGATAAGCCTTCCTATATTTTGTATCAATGACCATTTTATGGCTGTCATTAACTAATAAGAAATCAGGCTTTTGACTCTTGTAACCTTCAAATTGAAACCGGATCTGGCTTCCAAATCGATCTTTTAACATTCCAAGTATATATAGCTCAAATAATTTAGGCATATTAATCCAAAAAGGCGGCACATTCGTATAATTTGATACTTCAGTTGAAACCTCTTTAATATTATACCCAAATCTTTTCAAAACTAATCCAGCGACCTGTAATGCTTCTTTATATTCTTTATAAAAGACATTATTATGATTCTTGTACATCACCTCCACATTAACAACATTATCTACCATTTCAAATGCGGGAATGCAAAAATTAATTATAGAAACCAATTCCTTAGAAAATTCAGGAAATTGACCAATGTATTTTTGAATGAACTTTAAGGTACACTTTAATATCTTATTTTCAGAACAATTAATCCCATACTCATCAAATTCGCAAACCGTTTTGGCAGCCTTATTGTGAAAAAAATTCTGTTTAATTTGCTTCGTCAACGAAATCTTACCTTTTATTTTGCCAGATAAATTGCGCTCTACTTTGTAATAGGATTTTTTAAGCCCCTTTATTACTATATTTTTTAAAAGCTGTAAAAATTGAACAATCAATAAAGGTGTCAAAAAGTCTGATTCTTTATTAATAGTTATATGGGGTTGATCGAATTTAATCTCACATAAGTCATTGTTATATAATTTTACATCCGGATGTTTCAGACAAGTTTCAAGCATTTTCAAAAAATCAATCTGCATATCTCCTTCATTATACTTCGGAGAAACATGAACTGCCAAATCGTTTTTACGTATCCAATCTGTCCCTATAAAATAACTACTTTTTCCATTCAACACATCCCCTAACAACTCAATTTCAAAACATATGAGAGGAACACCTTTCTTTCGTTTGACATGCTTATTAAATATTATAGAAAGTGGCTCAACTTGTTCTTCGTCAGAGACAGGACAACTAAAATGCTCGGAAATAGAGTTTTTAAAAATAAGTCTAGACATGCAAATTATTTATAATTTCTAATGCATTTTCATTTATAACTCCGTCCTTTACATATTCCATTAATATCGGTTTAATTTCAAATTCAAGTCTTAGGTTAAGTTCACTATCATCTTTAATCATAAAATAACTATGTCCAATCATTACATCGAGCGCTTTAAAATCCGAGGACAGGTATTCATTTGAAAATAAGCCACTAATAATTCTGAATAGATTTTTCGATTTTTCGTTTTCAATTAAAGCTTCATTCGGAAGTATGTCAATAAATCCAAATCGTCTTCTTAGAGCATAATCAATATGCCCGACAGAGCGATCTGCTGTGTTCATTGTACCTATTAAAAATAGATTTGGCGGTAGAATAATTTCAGCGTCTTCCTTTTTTTTATACAAGGAAGAAATCGCTTCACCTCTATATTCCAATGCATAAATAAGCTCCCCTAGAACAGAAGGCAAATTTGCTCTATTGATTTCATCGATTATTAATACATAATTACCGTTCGGATTTTCCGCTGCTCTTTTTGCAAACTCTGCTAATAATTTATCCTGAACTTTATAACTAACAACGGCATCTGAAGCCTCATTCTCAATAGTTTCTGCAACAATTCCACGAACAAAATCTTCGTAGGAATATGCAGGATGAAATTGCACAATTTCCCAATTCCCCTGGCTAATCAATTCATCTGAGGATAGAATATCCTTACCATCTTTCATGTCAAAATTTCGCCATAGCAATCGTTGAAACTCAAATGAAGTCAATCTTCTATTAAACTTTTCAATTTTTTCCTTATAAAATTCATTTAAGCGCTTATTTTTCTCAAAAATATCCAACTTTTCTTCACTTTGAAATTTTAATATTTTAAGTCCATTATCAATGGCCCTTTCACTATAAATTGGGAAATACTCATCCGGGTAGTAACTATTTAATATTTTCAATAAAAACCCATCCCCAAAATATTCTTTTCCTAATTCAATATCATTATTATTAACAACCTCTTGCATCACTTCAGCAATCTTATTCATAGCATCATTATCGTCATCTATATCCTTGATAAATCCATGCTTGCTATAGCTTTGATTTTCCTTATTCCAATAAATCAAGTAGGTTTGCGAACTTCCGGGGAAATAATAACCCAATGGTTTAAGGCCTCTTTCCATCCACCAGCAAAAATTTGATCTATCTCCTTTACCTATACAATAAGTTTCCAAATTCAATTGATTCAATTTTCCCTTTGGAAAAAGCTGAATGAATTCATTTAAGAGCAATTCATCCTTATCCCTTTCTGCCTTATTTACAGAATCTTCTGGATCGAAACCCTTGATCAATTCATCGACATAACTATTCGGATCTCCCTTCTTTTCCAGTTTTGTCAAATCTTTAGCCAGTTCCTTCGCTAACCAAGTTTTACCTGTCCCAGGAGGTCCTTGTAAAATAATTTGCTTTTTATATTTCAGTAAATCCAATGCCGTTTTTTGTAAATTATTCATCTTTAACATTTTATACCATTTAATAATAGAATTGGTGGATAAAGCATCGCCGCCCACATTACATCTCGTTAGGGTTCCCCTTGGAGAAACATATAGCTTGTATGCATCATTATACCAATCCAATACTTTTATCTTTCTTCTTCGCTCAAACCAGTCTACTCTACCTTCTTCACCTTCTGCGTATTCGTAATCACCAATAACCTCAGTTAAGGCAATCAACTGCTCTCCTCTCTTAATGGCCACAATATCTCCGATGTCCATCACCTTTTCGAAGGAATTTTGTTGTGATGCATCCTCTTCCCAAACTCCCATTCCAATTAACTGATAATTTTTTAAAACTTCTCGTTCCAGGTTCCATTCTGGTTTATCACCTGGGTGCAGCTGCATATGCCAGTAGTTCATTTAGATTTGGTTTTAATTTAAATAACTAATTATAATAATAATTTTGATGTCAGTTCTTTGTCTGTCAAATATAACTACTTTCTAAATAATTCAACAATTTTTATTTCAAAGGCTTCGTACTTTATAACAAGCCGCCTAATAACAATTAGGAAAACACTCAGCAGACTTTTAAAAATACATTTAAGCGGATGGGTCGGTTATCCCCAATGACAAAATGGAAAAGCTTGCCTCTTCATCCGTTTTTAAATTATCATGCACGACTCATACTATGAAAAACAATCATTCCAAATTGAGACGAGCAGCTACTGCCTGAGCATTTTCAATATCAACGCCCTTCTTATGCATAATATATAGTGTAGAAGGAGAAACCACCACAATCTTAACCCTAGAAATCCTCGTTACGGATTGCGCATTAGCCTCATCACTCCAACCAGCAGAACCGTTTATCTTATTGGTAGTGGTAAGGTAAACTCCATTTACCAATCCATAGTTTTCAATAACCTCACTTGCCGAGATAAAGTTTGAAGTAAACGAGCCTAGGTTTGTACCCACCATCAACCAACTCGTGCTATTATCACCCCAGGCACATTCCATATAGACCAGAACCATTCCATAGTCCGCTTCATATGCAGAGATATCAAAATTCCCTTGAAGAGTAAACCTAAATAGTCCCATTGTAGGTACATCTGTATAATAATAGTTCCAGGGATTAGATATGATATAAGTTCTCACATTGGCATCTTTCCCATCAACGCCATCCTTGCCATCAGCTCCATTGGTTCCTCTAAGCATTATACCAGTCATGCCCCAATCTGTTTCAGAAACCTTAGGTCCGTATAAGGTAAAATCATTGAGGTCGATATAAAAATCCCCTATTTGGCCCATTTCTGCTAAAGGATATCCATAACCATTTAATATCTGGGTACCGTCTTTCCCATTAACGCCATCCTTTCCATTGGTACCGTCTTTTCCTTTAACACCATCCTCTCCATTGGTGCCGTCTCTCCCATCGACACCATCCTTTCCATTGGCTCCATCTTTCCCGTCGACACCATCTACTCCCTTCAAATTAAAGCCGGAACCCCAGCCAGAAGTAGTTTTGGGTCCATAAAGTCGACTGGCCGATAAATCCAGGTAAAAATCCCCTATTTTACCAACGGAGCTATTGGGCTGACCTTTTCCGCTCAATATGGTCGTACCGTCTTTTCCGTCAATACCGTTGACACCATCGGCACCTTTCTTACCACTTGTTCCATTGATCCCATTTTGGCCGGCTGGACCTACAGGACCGGTTTTTGAGCACCCGATCCCTACACATAACATAATAAGCAATAATCCAATTGTCCCTTTTTTCATTTTGCAGTATTTTTTTTAATTAATTTGTATACTGCAAAAATAAAAGTAGTGGTATGCCAAATCCTGACGTCTCAAATAAAGATTTTTTACAAATTAAATTTTGAAGCTTTATTCCTAAGCGTTTTTACAAATTCACCCACAAATTAAATTCAGAGAATTATATTATAAATACTTTGATAATCAATAATTTAATTAATAATCTCTAAATCTTCGCAATATAATTTTATACCTGAATTTAGCAGCTCCGTAAATGTATTTTCCGAACAAGTTCTATCCAAACCCAATTTCCATATAAGGAACGATATAAATTTCCTTTATGACCTAGTTGAGGCAACATAGCCGTAAGCGTATCGCATTTGCATAAATGCTACTCCATCCATTTATTTTCATTGCCTACTTTATCTACTTTGGCCAACTTTGCCTTCATTGGATAATTTGGACCACTTTGCCTCGGTGTTTATAAGCATTCCTAAAAAAAAGGGGGCCTCCTGAAAAAGAAGCCCCGTTATAGTACATGAGAAATTTGATTAAACGACAGTATTTTATTTCACCTGGCTTACTGCTTAGGAAAGGTAGCAGCCTTAAATTGATTATTTGCAAGCAGCATTTTGGCCGTTGCTTTTATATCTTCTGTGGTTACCGCATTAACCAGGGCTTCATAATTTAAAAAATTCCTCTTGTCATGCCCCCAGAAATACACCTGCTGAAGTTCATGCAGCCAGGTACCGTTGCTTTTGACGCCTTCCTTATATTGCTCTATCAAGGCTTTTTTAAACCTTATAAGGTCTTCCTGAGAAACATCATCTTTCAGGTAACCAGCCACCTCTGCTGTAATGTTTTGATTGTGATACCATCTACAACAGTAGTTATGCTCCATGAGTTCTGCAATACATTCCTTACAGCTATTAGTTTAGCAGAAAATGAATGAGTCAAAATCTCTAAGGAACGAATAAGGGGACAATTGAGTGCCTTTCCGGACAATTATTTTAATAGAATTAACTGTCCAAAAAAAATAATTTGCAAAAATAATACAAGATTATTACCTTAGAAGCCAAATTTGTCTTTAATTAAAAACTAAATAATTTCTATAATGAAAACTCTTCTTCATTCGGGTTCTCTATATGATGCGCAACCTCGGCACTTAGATAAAATCAGACTTGTTAATTCAGTAATAAGAGGTAATAGGTGATTACAAACAATTTTAAATGTTTACAAATGGAGAGCGACTTTCGCATATTCGGGACTTTGCGGGCATTCTAAAACGACCTACATACAAATGAACTATAAACTACAAACAACAACGTTGACTGACAATACAATTGCAAATTTCTAGACAGGATAAAGAATGAGGAAAACGTATGCTAATTTTAATAAAATAATTTATAGGCAGACACCTGAATCAGCTACAATGTTGCAAACGTCAAGTGGGAAATGGTAATTACTACAAATCTTAACCTTATAACATTTAATGACACTGATAAGGTTCGTACATTATTTAGTGAACTAATAGGAAAGAAAATTGATGAAAAGTCATGGCTCATTCCATAATTCTATACGACAGGCGGACAAGAAACAAACATTGGTAGCAAAGTTTTCATAAATCAGAATTTTACTTTTTACGACCTTGGTGGACTTGATATAGGAGACGATGCAACGAAAGGTCCAAACATAAACAACATTATGTCAGGACATTCAATTGAACCGTCAGAGCGACATTCCGTAACGATTGGAAAACGCATCGTGATTTAAAGAAGTGTATGGATTGCCACCTCTGCGACCATCATTGGTAGAGTAACTGTCGGCGAAAATTCAATTATAGGGGCAGATTCAGTTGTAACAAAAGAAGTTCCAACAAATGTAGTTGTAGGAGGTAACCTTGCAAAAATTATTCGCTCAATTGACAATGATGCTAAGAGATAATTTAATTAATTACGAAAAAAACGAACCGCTAACCGATTAAATTTTTGAGCGAAAAACAATACCCGCTTTCGACAATACCCAAACCGTTACCGGTCACCCCATAAACAACCGTGTGAACATTAAACAGACTGGCAAATGAACGGACAAGCCAACGCCTCGGAAAAATCGAAAGAGCTGCAACCTATGCACGACGTAAAGTTTTGCAGCACATTAGCTTTTGCACAAACCGCATAAAGACAGCCAAACTAATGACAGAACGAAAATTATCAGAATTACAAAAAGAATATCGGAACTTTTTTTTAAGAAAGCTGAAACTTTATTGTGTGAAATCGCCAGCCGAATTAAAAACTAAGGAAAATAAAAGTAAGTTCTTTACTGAAATTAAACAAGATTGGGCTAAGATCAAACATGACAAAATACAAAAGAAAGAATTCTCCAAAAGACAAACCCCAATAACATCGACCGAAAAGAAAATAGTCAAAATAACAACTGCAGAAACTGAAACGAAAAAATTTAAAAAATCACCACATCAAGACACAGAAAGCACGAGTAACGGAGAAGGACAAGAATATCAGTCACCTACCCAACAAGAGTTCACTAAACAAGTAATTAAATCAAAGCCAAACAACGAGCAAACGGATGATTTGAAAATTTTGTTTCCTCCTAACAATCACTTTGAGCAAGTAGAACAATATCTATACCCTGTTGTAAAAATGCCCAAACCAAATTCTAATTTAAAACTTCCAAGATTAGGGCGTTCAAATCAAAAAGGATATAAAGAGAACGATTTTTACAATCAAATAAAATCTAAAATAACGGACATTTGCATAGAGAATAATGTCCATATGATAATTCCAAACTACAATAAACCATACGAGCCAGACATAGTTTTGTTTGACAAAAAAATAAACCTTTATATTGACATTGAAATTGACGAACCATATGATGGTTATTACAGGTATCCGACACATTATACAAATCCAGAAGAAGAAATTAAACAAGATAATGTTAGAGATTTGTTTTTCACCGAAGGCGGTTGGTTAGTAATCAGATTTACAGAAAAACAAGTTCATTGCCAAGCAAGCGAATGTATTAACTACATACAAAATGTCCTTAATTCTATATACAATAGAAACTTTACTACTGACATAAAATTGGAAAAGGAAAATCAATGGGATTGCAACCAATGTATTCAATGGCAAAAAATCTATTATAGAGAAAAATACTTAGGGATAGAGCGTTTCAATAAACAATATACTTGCAAGGAAATTGAAATAAACACAGAGGAAACCGAGAGCATTGAAAATGTTCTGTACAGGACCAAAAGATTTCAATTTGACACTTTTAATAGCAATATTGCATTTGACGAAGAAACACATAAATATGTTCACCCCAAAGACGAAACGGGCAATGCAGAGTATATTTCAGTAACGACTCTAATTGAACGCTTTTTTCCATTTGATCTAAAAAGATATATTAATAAAAAAGCAATTGAAGAAGACAGAACGGAAGAAGATGTTTTGATAGAATATTTGATGATTAGGGATGAAGCTGCAGAAAAAGGAACGTTTTTGCACAACCAAATTGAAAACTTTTTGAAAGGAAATGAATATCACTCTTATTTAAAAGAATTTGAGTTGTTTCAAAAATTCTATAAGGAAAAGATTGCACCTCAAGATTTAATCTTTATTGATGCAGAGAAGACGATATTTTCCAACAAGTTTAATGTTGCGGGTACAATTGATTGCCTTTTCAAAAAGAAAGAAAGTAGTGAATATGTAATCCTTGATTGGAAAAGAAGTAAAAAGCTCATTATTGACGGACATCCTAAAAAATATGGTTACGGCTTTGGCTTATCAGAGTTAGGACATCTTGATAATTCAAGCTATTATAGATATTGCTTACAACAGAATATTTACAAACACATCATTGAAAGTGAATATTCAATTAAAATTTCATCAATGAAATTGGTTGTATTGCACGAGAACTATTCAGACTACCACATTGTGAGTGTTCCTGAAATGAAAATGGAAACCAAAATAATCTTAAACTCATTAAAATACAAAATTTAAAATGAACGTATTAAACGAATTTAAAAATGCAATAGAAATTGAACGCATCAAAAACATAGAAGATTTTGAAGAGCAAATGAAACAACCTTTAGACGAAAGAATTGCCAAAGGCGTTACAATGTCAAATTTAAAAGTTGAGTTTGATTTTTTTGACGGCTTGCCTAATCAATGGTGTTCTTTCTTGCAGGGTTCACAAAAATATATCTTATCTGCAAAGATATTTTACGATAACAATATTTCTAAATTCAAAGAGGGCAATTCAGTCCTTTTGAGCAATGGCATTCATAAATTTGAAATGGACATTGAAGAAGATAGCACAGAAAATTTTATCCTTAAACCCAATAACTTCAATGTAAAAGACTGCTATATTGATTCTAACAATTATCCAAAGAATAATTGGGAAATTAATATTGTTCATACGGACATTGGACCAAGACTTTTACTAATCGCTGCTCAAATATTAAATGACAATAATTCAGTACTTCAAAAAATAGACACCTTTTTAAATGGAAAAACTAAAAACAGTTTCGATAGCTATTTGCAAAAAGTTGATTACTTAAATGACTCTCAAAATTCAGCTTATTTAAAAGCAATAAATGCAAGCGATTTTTGTATTATCCAAGGGCCTCCGGGAACGGGTAAAACAGAAACTATTGGAAATATCACAAAACAACTCGTTGATAGTGGTTTAAAAGTTTTCGTAAGTGCACCGACACACACAGCAATCAATAACTGTTTAAATGCAATTTCTTCAAAAATTAAAGATTCAGCCAAGGTAATCAAGATTGGAGAAAAGGCACAAAACAAAGAAATTCAAGAGAATAACTTTATCACAAAAAAATCAAGATTTACTTACTACAATGCAAACTATAATTCAAAAGGCATTGCAATAGGCGCAACAGCTTATTCACTTTGTTATCCAGCTTCTAAAAGACTTGATGGTTGGAATTTTGATGTTGCAATTATTGATGAAGCATCTCAATTAAGTATTCCGTTATCTATTGCTGTAATGTGCAGAACAAGTAAATACATTTTCGTAGGCGATCACAAACAACTTGACCCTATTATTCCTAAAAACTCAAACAACGAAATGTTTTCAGAATCAATTTTTTGCAGGTTAGCCCGAATTTATCCAAATGAAATAAACCTTTTGAAAATATCATATAGGCTCAATGAATCGCTAATAAAAATTCCAAACACGTTGTTCTATAAAAATTTACTTCATTCTGATTCATCTACGAAACAAGACGACACACAATATCAAGGCAACCATCACACTCAAATTCTAAATAACGATTCCCATACATTAGTCCTTCACAATGTTTTTGATGCTCAAGGTCGTTCGCCATTTGAAGCAAAACTTGTTGCTGAATTAGTTTCTGACCTTTCACGAAATGGTGTAAACCTAAAGGACATTGGCATTATGTCGCCATACAGGGCACAAGTCAGAGAAATAAAAAAAGAAATAAAAAAGAATTTGCGAAATTCTACTTCCAATCCTTTAGACACTTTGTTTGTTGATACCGTAGATAGTATGCAAGGACAAGAAAGAAACTACATAATATACAGTATGTCCAATTCCCACCCATTAGAATCAATGAGGCGTTTAGACTTTTTTTATAGTCCAAACAGATTAAATGTTGCAATTACAAGAGCGATTAAAAAATGTATTGTAATTGCTAATTATAAAATATTTGACATCAAAGATGAAGAATTGCAAAATCATAATGAATACCAAGATATAAAGGACAGTCTTGATGTCTTCAAAAAGTACCATTCACTTTCAACTAAAGTAGAGATAAACGAAACGGACAAAGACGAATGGTAAGCTAACGCATTTGGTGGCACATTTGTGTTTTTGCCACACACAACGCCAAACAAAAAATACAAATTAGCCACCTGCCAACACATCAAAAAAGATTCAGAAAACGACTAAGTTTCACACTAAGGAACTACCCAATAATAAGCATCCATCTCATAGCAAAAGAAGCTTATTTTAGGCAACCAATTGCAAATGTTGTATATTTCATCATTCAAAATGGGTATTTATTCAATGAGCGCTCTACGGTACATACAGAAAAAACGGTTATCTGGTCGGCTCTGGGCCTATTGAATCAGCACACAGGAATGTGATTCAAAAAAGATTAAAACTGTCAGGCCAACGATGGACAGAACAAGGAGCACG
>Ga0164242_10008164_pt1 | contig 11369 bp, 14 predicted proteins | sample OricomgcompostMG_FD_108783 | JGI IMG/M metagenome (GOLD analysis project Ga0164242, IMG submission 108783) | Miracle-Growth compost microbial communities from Emeryville, California, USA - Original compost - Miracle growth compost (MG) ...
CAAGACGGGCGCGGTCGTGGCGATCGACCCGTCGACGGGCCGCATCCTCGCGCTCGTCTCGACGCCGTCGTACGACCCGAACAAGCTCGCGACGCATGACCCCGACCAGTACCTGACCAACTACGACGCCCTCAAGGACGCGCCGGGCAATCCGCTCGTGAACAAGGCGATCACAGATCTGAACCCGCCCGGCTCGACGTTCAAGCCGGTCGTCAGCTCCGCCGCGATCGGCTCGGGCGACTACTCGCCGTCGTCGCTGCTGCCGAACCCCTCGGGGCTGCAGCTCCCCGGCAGCTCGCTCGTGATCCACAACGACACGGGCGCCAAGTGCGAGGGTGACAACGGCGGCAAGGTGTCGATCGAGAACGCCCAGGTCTGGAGCTGCAACATCCCCTTCGCAGAACTCGGCGCGAAGCTCGGCAGCCAGGCGATCAAGAGCCAGGCCGAGGCCTTCGGCTTCAATCACGAGTTCAAGATCCCGATGCCGGCATCGGTGAGCAAGTACCCGGGCTACGACGACCAGGCCCAGCTCATGCAGAGCGCCTTCGGCCAGCAGAGCGACGTCGCGACGGCGCTGCAGGTCGCCCTCAACACCTCCGGCATCGCCAACGACGGCGTCGTGATGAACCCGACGCTCATCGATTCGGTGATCACGCCGGACCTCACCCGCATCCAGCAGTTCCAGAAGAGCGAGTTCGGCCGGGCGACGAGCCCGCAGACCGCGCAGACCGTTACACAGATGATGGTCCGCGGAGTCGCCGAGGGCACAGGGACTAATGCCAAAATCAGTGGTGTCAGTGTTGCGGGCAAGACCGGCACCGCGCAGACCGGCGCCAATCAGCCGTACACGCTCTGGTTCACCGGTTTCGCTCCGGCTGACGACCCCAAGGTCGCCGTCGCTGTCGTGGTCGAAGACGGCGGCGGACTGGGGCAGAGCGGCACGGGGAATTCCGTTGCGGCTCCGATCGCACGACAGGTACTTGAGGCGGTGCTGAGCAAATGAGACCCACGGCAGGGCTCACCTTCGGTGGGCGTTACGAACTGCAGTCGCGGATCGCCATCGGCGGCATGGGCGAGGTGTGGCAGGCCACCGACCAGGTGATCGGCCGGACCGTCGCGATCAAGATCCTCAAGGACGAGTACCTCGGCGACCCGTCGTTCCTCGAGCGCTTCCGCACCGAGGCGCGCCACGCGGCGCTCGTGAACCACGAGGGCATCGCGAACGTCTTCGACTACGGCGAGGACGCGGGCAGCGCGTTCCTCGTGATGGAGCTCGTGCCCGGCGAGGCGCTCTCCTCGATCCTCGAGCGCGAGGGCCACCTCTCGGCCGACCGCACGCTCGACATCGTGGCCCAGACCGCCTCAGCGCTGCAGGCCGCCCATTCGGCGGGGCTCGTGCACCGCGACATCAAGCCGGGCAACCTGCTCATCACGCCCGAGGGCCGCGTCAAGATCACCGACTTCGGCATCGCGCGCGTGTCCGACCAGGTGCCGCTCACCGCGACCGGCCAGGTCATGGGCACCGTCCAGTACCTCTCGCCCGAGCAGGCGAGCGGGCACCCGGCATCCCCCGCGACCGACATCTACTCGCTCGGCATCGTCGCGTACGAATGCGTCGCCGGCCGCCGCCCCTTCACGGGCGAGTCGCAGGTTGCGATCGCGATGGCGCAGATCAACGAGGCGGCGCCGCCTCTGCCGCCGACGGTCCCCGAGCCGGTCAGCAACCTGATCATGGCGTGCATCGCCAAGAACCCCGTCGACCGTCCGGCGTCGGCGGCGCACCTCGCGCGCGCCGCCCAGTCCCTGCGACGCGGGGATGTCGGCAGCGCGGCCGCCGCCGTGCCCGCCGTCCTCGGCGGGGCCTCCGTCGCCACGGCCGCCACGCAGCTCATGCCGGCGGGCGCGGCATCCGCACCCACCGCCTCGACCACGATCTACCAGCCGCCGGTCGGCGCCGCGGTCGCGACGCCCGTCGCCGCCACGAGCCGCGCCGAGGCCGCCCGCCAGACGAAGTCGCGCAGCCCGTGGACGGTCCCCCTCATCGTCCTCATCGTGCTGCTGCTGGGCGCCGTCGTGTGGGCGATCCTCGCCAATCTGCGCGGCGACGGCAGCCCGAACAACGCGAACACGACGCCGCCCGCGACGCAGACCACGCCGTCGGTCGAGCCGACGACGCCCAGTCCGAGCCCGACGGCGACCGACCGCGCGTACATCGACCCGAACGACTTCATCGGCCACAAGTCGGCCGAGGTGAAGGCCGCGCTCAACCAGGCCGGGTGGACCAACGTCAAGATCGACAAGTCGAAGCCCGCCACGGCTGCGGGCGATGTCGACGCCGTGTACGAGGTCGACCCCTCCCAGATGGTGCCGTTCGCGATGCCGGTGACGGTCTTCGCCTACGGCGACCTCGTCAAGCCGAGCGCTCCGGCTGCGGCTCCGACCCAGCAGAACCCGCCGGAGAACCCGGGCCCGGGCACCGTGCTGACCTTCGTCTTCAACCCGAACGACTCCTGCCCCTCGGGCCAGACGCTCAGCGGCCGCCGCCTGTACATCAACAACACCCCGCAGTCGCAGGTCGACGGCACGGCGGCGACCCAGAACTGGACGGTCCCGAACGATGCGGCCGGGACGACGGTGACCGTCACCTACACGGTGTTCTGCGCCGACGTCGAGTCGGGCCAGTCGCCCGCGCTCGCCGTGCCGATCCCCGCGAACCAGCCCCAGCAGGACAACACCCCGACCGCCCCGCCGACCACGCCGGCCGCCGGAAACGGCGCGGGTTCCGACTCGGGTGCGGGCACCAAGGGGACCACCGGCACGTCCGGCAGCAACACCGGCGCCGGCAAGACCGGCACGTCCACCGACCCGGCTTCGACCGGGAACTGACCCGCGCCGGGGTTCAGCGGTGCGTCAGGATCCGATTGCTACCCTGTGGGCGAAGTGAGTACTGAAGAGTTGGCCATCGTCCCCGACACCCGACGCATGATCGCCGGTCGGTACCAGTTGGGCGAGCTCTTGGGCCGCGGCGGGATGTCCGACGTGCACAAGGGCACCGACACGCGCCTCGGGCGCACCGTCGCCATCAAGCTGCTCAAGCCCTCGCTCGCGACCGACCCCGCGTTCCGGACCCGCTTCCGCCAGGAGGCGCAGGCCGCAGCGCGCATGGCCCACCCCACGATCGTCCGCGTCTTCGATGCCGGCGAGGACACCGTGCGCGACGTCGAGGGCAACGAGGTCCAGGCTCCGTTCATCATCATGGAGTTCGTCGACGGCGCCCCGCTCGATGAGCTCGTCGCACGCGGCCAGATCGACCCCGTGCACGCCATCAACATCGCCGAGGGCATCCTCACGGCGCTCGAGTACTCGCACCGCGCCGGCGTCGTGCACCGCGACATCAAGCCCGCCAACGTGATGATCACGCGGCAGGGCGGCGTGAAGGTGATGGACTTCGGCATCGCCCGCGCCATCAGCGAGACCTCCGCATCGCTGTCGCAGACGACGGCGATCCTCGGCACGGCCAACTACTTCTCGCCCGAGCAGGCGAAGGGCGAGCAGGTCGACGCCCGCACCGATCTCTACTCGACCGGCGTCGTGCTCTTCGAGATGCTGACCGGCCGCCCGCCGTTCCAGGGCGAGACGCCGGTCGCCGTGGCGTACCAGCACATCAGCGAGATCCCGGTGAAGCCGTCGAGCCTCAACTCGAAGGTCTCGCCCGCTCTGGACGTCGTGCTGCGCAAGGCGCTGCAGAAGGACCGCTTCGAGCGCTACCAGACCGCGGCCGACTTCCGCTCCGATCTCGAGACCGCGGCTCAGGGCAAGGTGCCGCGCGCGCCGAAGCACCCCGAGCCGACCGACCTGCTGTTCGGCCCGCCGCCTGCGCAGCTCTCGAAGGCCGAGGCGACGATCCGCCAGCTCGCGAACGACGGCCAGATCGCCCGCACCCAGAGCCGGCCGCCGGCCCTCTGGCTGGTCGCCGGCGTGATCCTCGTGCTCGTCGTGCTCGCGTCGCTGCTGATCTGGGTGTTCAACCACAACCCGGCGGGCAACCACGTCAACGAGAACTCGATCGTCGTCCCGTCGATCGTCAACGAGAGCCAATCGCAGGCCGAGTCGGCGCTGAAGGCGGCGCACCTCAAGATGACCGTCGAGCAGGAGACGTCGGCGGATGTCCCGGCCGGGGCGGTCACCCGCACCGACCCTGCGGCGGGCTTCGTCACCAAGCCCGACACCGAGATCACCGTGTGGGTCTCCACCGGCGCACCGACGGTCCCCGTCCCCGACGTGGTCTCGAAGGCCGACAAGGACGCGCAGAAGCTGCTCACCGATGCGGGCTTCGTCGTCGGCTACGTGCACCAGGTCGACGACCAGAACGCGCCGGCCGGCACCGTGCTGTCCACCGATCCCGCGGCCGACACCGCCGGCCACAAGGGCGACACGGTCAACCTGACCGAGTCGAACGGCAAGGTCCAGGTCGCCGACGAGACGAGCAAGCCCCTTCAGGCGGCGCAGGCCGCGCTCGAGACCCTCGGCCTCGACGTCACGGCGGCGCCCGATTCGAGCTGCCCCGTCGCGGCCGGCACGCCCGTGACGCGCCAGTCGATCGTCGGCGACCAGCCGCAGGGTTCGAAGATCACGATCTTCTACTGCATCGGCGACCAGGCCTCGACGAACCCGCCGACGACGCCCGCGCCGTAGCGGTCGCCTAGGCGGATGCCTTGAGCAGCGGGTCGAGCCCCGCCGCCTTCTCGCGCGCGCCGGCGAGGCCCGCGGCCTCGAGCCAGTTGCCGAGCATGCGGTAGCCGTCCTCGGTGAGCACCGACTCGGGGTGGAACTGCACGCCCCAGATCGGCGCGCTCCGGTGCTTGAGCGCCATGATCACGCCGCCCTCGGTGCGCGCCGTGACCTCGATCACGTCGGGCAGCGTGCCGTCGACGACCGCGAGCGAGTGGTAGCGCGTCGCCGTGAACGGCTGGCGGACCCCGGCCCAGAAGGCGCTGTCGTCGTGGCTGACGAGCGAGGTCTTCCCGTGCATGAGCTCTTCCGCGTTCGTCACGACGCCGCCGAAGGCCTCGGCGATCGCCTGGTGCCCGAGGCACACCCCGAGCAGCGGCGTCGCGGATGCCTGAGCCGCCCGCACCACGTCGATCGAGACCCCCGCGTCGGCGGGCGTGCCCGGCCCCGGCGACACCAGCACCGCGTCGTACTGCGCGAGCTGCGCCGGGACATCCGCAGCGCTGAACACGTCGTTGCGCACGACCACGGTCTCGGCCCCGAGCTCTCGGAGGTACCCGTTGAGCGTGTAGACGAAGCTGTCGTAGTTGTCGATGACGAGGACGCGTGTCACGTCCCCACCGTACCTTGCTGGTCGGTGTTCATCAGGCCGTCGATCCAGGGGAAGACCCACTCGAACAGCACGAACACGACCGCCGCCGCGAGCACCAGCAGCAGCAGCGTGCGGACCCACCACGGGCCCGGGAGCACCCGCCAGAGCGCCCCGTACATCAGCCGACCTGCGCCGTGATCGCGGCGGGCACGGTCTTCGAGAACGACTCCATCACCGCGTACGCGATGAGCCGTTCCTTGGTGTGGTACGGCGGGTTGCACGTCGTCATGGTCAGGATGCGGTCGGCGGCCTTCGCGTCCGGCTTGAGCGGGACGGGCAGCAGCACCTGCACGGCTTGGGGCTGGACGTAGATGTAGTTGCGGAACACGTAGGTGTAGAAGCCGTCCTTCGTCTGCACGTAGATCCTGTCGCCGACCTGCAGGTTCTGGATGTGCACGAAGGTGTTGCCGTAGCCGGTGTCGTGCGCAGCGACCGCGAAATTGCCGACCGCCCCCGGCATCGGCGTGCTCGGGTAGTGCCCCACGCCCGCGTCGTAGCTGTCGAGCACGTCGCGGGTGATCCCCTCGCGGATCGTGCGCTTCCAGTCGCTGCCGAAGCGCGGGACGTAGACGACGGCGAACGCGTTCGCGTGAGCGGGCGAGTTCTCCACAGGCACGGCGGTGAGCGGCGGTGCGGATGTCGCGCCGCCGGCGGCCTGCGTCGGCGCCGGCTCCGAGCCGCCGCCCTGCTCCAGCCATTGGCGCCCGAGCTGCGCGGCCGCCTTGTTCTGCTGGCCGCTGAGCACCCACGTGTTGAACACGTTCTGCCAGCCGACGAACAGCAGGACGAGCACGCCGGCCGTCACGAGCAGCTCGCCGAGCACGCCCGTGAGCGTCACCCGGCGGCGCGGCTTCGCCGCCGCCGGCTTCCCGGTCTCTTGGCTGCTCACGCGCGTGAGTCTAGACGGTGGGGCCGGTAAGCTACCGGGCTATGGCCTCCAAGACCGCCCGAAGCAAGCTCAGCCCCGAAGAGCGCGCTGCCGCCCGCGAGCACGCCGGCAACCCCGTTTGGTACAAGCCGCTGATGATCGGCTTCATGATCGTCGGCCTGCTGTGGATCATCGTGTTCTACCTCAGCGGCGCGACGCTGCCGATCCCGGGCATCAGCTCGTGGAACATCCTGATCGGCTTCGGCATCGCCTTCGTCGGCTTCCTGATGACGACCCGCTGGAAGTAGCGGGTCCTCTCCACACCCTCAGCGCTCCGTTTCCACAGGGGATGAATTACAGGGCTGTAATTATCCCCAATGTTATTAAGGCTGTGGATAACTTCCCCGGTTTTCCACACTGTGGAGAACGGTCTTAATAACTTGCACACATGACGCAAGAGGCCCTCGGCATCGCCGAGGGCCTCTTGCGTTGAACGCTGCGCGACTAGCCTGCGGCGCCGCCGAGAAGGACGGGATAGATCCCCGCGGCGACGGCGACCACCCCCAGCACTCCCAGGAGGCCGGCCTGCAGGCGCTGCTGCGAGAGCTTGCGCGTCTCCGCGAGCACCAGCCCCACGAGCAGGCCGCCGGCGAGCCCGCCGACGTGCGCCTGCCACGCGATGTTCCCGCCGAAGATCGGGAAGAAGCCCAGGGCGAGGTTGATGATGATCAGCACGAGCAGCTGGCGGATGGGGCCGCCGAGCTTCCGCTGCAGCACGAGCAGGGTGCCGAACATGCCGAAGATCGCGCCCGAGGCGCCGACGGCGGGCTGGTTCGGAGCGGCGAGCACCAGCATCCCCACCGATCCGAACACGCCGCTGATCAGGAACAGCGTCAGATAGCGCCACTTGCCGATCATCGGCTCGAGGATCTGCCCGAAGACCCACAGCGTGTACATGTTGAGCGCCACGTGCAGGAAGCCGCCGTGGGCGAAGACGCTCGTGAGCAGCCGCCAGGGCTGGAACGAGACGCCGTAGAGAGCCGCCTCGCGGTCGGGGTGCGAGTAGGCGCCGGCATACCAGAGCGCCTGCGTGACATGGCTGCCCAGGCCGGGGATCTGCTGCAGGATGAAGACGAAGACGCAGATCGCCATGAGCGCGTACGTCATGACGGGCTGTCCGCTGCGGCTCAGGTAGCCGATGCGGCGCACGGCCTCGGGCCGGGTCCGCGGCATGCTCGCGCGCGCTTCGCGCATGCACTCGGGGCAGATCACCCCGACCGGCGCCGGCGTCTGGCACTCGCCGCAGATGGTGCGGCCGCACCGCTGGCAGAGCACGAAGCTCTGGCGGTCGGGATGCCGGTAGCAGGTGTTCGAATCGGGGTGATCTGTCATCGCATGAGGCTCACGGGCGAGCGGGCCGCTCGGGTCGCTGTCCGCCGCGCCTAGACGGCGGCGACGTCGATCGACGAGATCACGACGTCCTCGATGGGGCGGTCGCGGCCGTCGGTCGGCACGGCGGCGATCTTCGAGACGACGGCGCGCGACGCCTCGTCAGCGACCTCGCCGAAGATGGTGTGGTTGCCGAGCAGCCACGGGGTCGGGTCGGTCGTGATGAAGAACTGCGAGCCGTTGGTGCCCTGGCCGAGGCGCTTGCCGGCGTTGGCCATGGCGAGCAGGAACGGCTTGTTGAAGTCGAGCTCGGGGTGGATCTCGTCGTTGAAGGTGTAGCCCGGGCCGCCGGTGCCGTTGCCCAGCGGGTCGCCGCCCTGGATCATGAAGCCGGGGATGATGCGGTGGAAGACGACGCCGCTGTAGAGGGGCTCGTTGGTCTTCTCGCCCGCGGGGTTCGTCCACTCCTGCTCGCCCGTGGCGAGGCCGGTGAAGTTCTTGACGGTCTTCGGCGCGTGGTTGCCGAACAGGTTGACGACGATGTCGCCGTGGTTCGTGTGAAGAGTGGCTACGGCGGTGTGAATCGACATGTGGAGATTCTTCCACAGCGTGTGTCAATGCCCTGGTTGTCTCCCCGGGGTCAGGTGGCAAGATGGGGTTGTTTCGCGCCACCCGTAACCAACTCCTTTGGAGGCACCCGGTGAGTTCGTCCCTTTCTCTCTCGAAGCAGCGTGTCAAGGAACTCGACAAGCTGAAGGCGGAGGCGCAGGCCCTGCTCGCCCAGCAGCAGGAGGTGCTGGCCCACGCCACCACGGTCGCGCAGCAGGCCGGCCGCCAGGCCCAGCACCTCACGCGCGAACAGGTCGTCCCCCGCGTCCGCGAGGGCTACGCGTCCTACGTCGTGCCCGCAGCCGACCGCGCCACCGACGTCGTGAACCGCACCATCGTCCCGGCGATCGGCACCGCGCTCGGCACGGCCCTCTCGGTCGCCGATGTCGCGAACGACACGCGCGTCAAGGCCGCCGTGCAGCGCGTGAAGAACGCAGCGGGCAAGGTCGCCGGCAAGGAGATCGCCGTCCCCGCCAAGAAGAAGAGCGGCATCGGCGGCTACATCGCGCTGGCCGTCGGCGTGGCCGCCCTCGCCGGCGTCGCGTACGCCGTGTGGCAGACCTTCCGCGCCGACGACGAGCTGTGGGTCGCCGACGAGCCCGAGGCCGACAACCCCGAGGCCTAGGCGGGCCAGACCCCCGCGAACTCCATCCCCGTCCGCACCAGTCCGACCTGGTGCAGGGCGGGGACTTCGTCGAGCGCGAACCAGCGCGCCTCGTCGGTCGATCCTCCGATCTCGTTGGTCAGCTCGCCGCCGATCACCCGCGCGCGGTAGACGATGCGCAGCGCCTGCAGCGGCTCGGCCTCGCCGTGATGGCGGTGCTCGACGGGGATGACGTGCGAGTCGACCCCGATGAGCTCGCCGAGCTCGGCGTGGTAGCCGGTCTCCTCGAAGACCTCGCGCACGGCGGCATCCTTCGGGTCCTCATAGGGGTCGATGCCGCCGCCCGGCAGCGTCCAACCCGAGCTGCCGTGCTCGTTCCAGTGCGACAGCAGCACCCGCCCCTCGGCGACGATCACGCAGTACGCGGCGACGCGGATGGCCACGCCGGCTACTTCGCCGAGACGCGGTCGATGGACATGACGAGGATGACGCGATCGGGGCTGTCCTGCGGGGGCTGCTGGTCGGCGTTGCCGTAGCGCTTTCCCATCCGCACGTAGAACGCGCCTTCGGGGTCGGGCACGACGTCGATGAGCCTGCCGCGCAGCTCGAGGTAGACGAGCGGGTTCTGCGGGTCCAGCACAGCGAAGCTCATGGCGGGATTGTGCTGCAGGTTCCGGTATTTCTGGCGATAGGTCGTGTGCGTGAAGCGCAGCACCTCGCCGTCGAATTCGAACCACATCGGGTTCACCTGCACGGTGTCATCGGGCCGGATCGTGCCGAGCAGGCCGTAATTCGGCCCCTCGATCAGCGGCAGCAGCTCAGCGGGGATCTTGTCGACGGCGCTCATGCCGCCATTCAATCAAGCGATGCGGATGCCGCGCCGGAACGGGCCGGTTCGAGCGCGTCGATCCACCGCTGCAGCTCGCGCGGATGCCGGAACAGCAGCGTCGGCGGGGCCTCCGCATCCTCGGCGAGCGCGCGCATGACCGCGCGCTTGCGCTTCCAGCTGCGGAAGTGCCAGACGATGATCGAATCCCGAGACAGCGCCTTCGGCAGCGTCTCGTGGTTGCCGTTGCAGACGGCCTCGTGGGTGCGGATCCGTCGCGCGGTGCGCCGCACGAGCCGGCCCAGCGAGAGCCAGCGCGGGTAGTCGAGGCCGACCACCAGCTCGACCCGGTCGATCATGACGTCACGCCACTTGGTATAGGCGCTGTCGAACACCCAGGCCCCGCCGGCCGAGGCATCCGCGACCATCGCCCGCTGCTCATCGCGCGGGCGCTCGACCCAGCCGGGCAGCCAGCCGATCTCGTCGACGAGGACGAGGGGCATGCCGAGTCGCTCGGCGATCGCGGCCGCCGCCGTCGACTTGCCCGACCCGGTCACGCCGTGGATGAGGATGCGGCGTGCGGAGATCGGGTCGGAGACACTCGCCCTGGACATCCGCCGCCCTCCTTCTGCGCCGCCCGGCGCGGCGACTCAGATTACGCCATAGTCGAGCACCAGCACCCCCGTGCTGGTGCGCTGAACCCCGTTCAATGCGAGCCGGGCCGGCTCGTCGAGCTGAGGGAAGACCCGGGCCCCTGCGCCGAGCACGAGCGGGTGCACGAACAGAGTCAGCTTGTCGAGCAGCCCGGCGGCGATGACCTGCCGCACGATCTCGCCGCTGCCGAGGATGACGAGCGGGTCGTCGCCCGTCGCTTTGAGCTGCTCGAGCGCCGGCACGAGCGCACCGTCGAGCGGGCGCGCGTTCCAGGTGAACTCCGTGAGCGTGCGCGTCGCCACGAACTTCGGCGCCGCGTTCAGCTGTGCGGCCATGCGGTTCGCGGCGGGCTGGCGGGGCCAGAACGCGATCATGCGCTCGTAGGTCTTCCGGCCGAGCAGATATGTGCGTGCGGATGCCGAGGCGTCGGTGCCGAGCTGGACGGAGTCCGGCGACTGGTAGGGGATTCCCCAGCCGCCGTGGGTGAACCCGAGGTCGTCGTCCGGTCCGTCGAAGCCCTGCATCACGCCGTCGAGCGTCACGAACTCGACAGCCGACAGCGTCCTGGTCATGGCGACGAGGCTAGGACTCCCCCGATGACGACGAAAGCCCGGATCCGCGGGAGGCGCGGGCCGGGCTTCTGATCGAGTGGAGCCTAGGAGAATCGAACTCCTGACATCCTGCTTGCAAAGCAGGCGCTCTACCAACTGAGCTAAGGCCCCGAGAACGGGGATTTTGGTGGGGCTACCAGGACTTGAACCTGGGACCTCTTCATTATCAGTGAAGCGCTCTAACCGCCTGAGCTATAGCCCCGTGAAACGGACTTTTAGAGATTACCCGACGATTCCGCGCAGGAGAAATCGAGCCGGGAAACCGCTGTGAAAGCCGTTCCTAGTTGTTGGTGAAGCCGACGAGCAGGCCGCCGGTGATCTTCACCGAGAGGTTGTAGAGCAGCGCCACGACGGCGCCGAGGGCGGTCACGACGATGAGGTCGAGGATGCCCACGATGATCGAGAAGCTCATCACGTTGCCGAGG
>Ga0164242_10008165_pt1 | contig 11369 bp, 6 predicted proteins | sample OricomgcompostMG_FD_108783 | JGI IMG/M metagenome (GOLD analysis project Ga0164242, IMG submission 108783) | Miracle-Growth compost microbial communities from Emeryville, California, USA - Original compost - Miracle growth compost (MG) ...
GGCCGCGTCGGTGTGGCCGATCTGGCGGGCGACGTGCTCGTAGGAGACGTTCTCGTCGTGGTCGCCGACGGCGGCCTTCGTGGCCGGCGTGAAGATCGGCTCCGGCAGCCGGCTGCCGTCGACCAGGCCGGCAGGCAGCGGGATGCCACAGATCTCCCCGGTGGCGTCGTAGTCGAGCAGGCCCGAGCCGGTGAGGTAGCCGCGGGCGACGCACTCGACGGGGAACATGTCGAGTCTCTGGCAGATCACCGCGCGGCCCTTGACCGCGTCCGGGACGTCGGCGGAGAGCACGTGGTTGGGCACGATCTCGTCGAGCTGGTCGAACCACCACAGCGACATCCGGGTCAGGATCTCGCCCTTGTCCGGGATCACCGTGTCCAGGACGTAGTCGAACGCCGAGATCCGGTCGCTGGCCACCATCAGCAGCTGGCCGGCGTACTCGCCCCCGGTGAGCTCGTAGAGATCACGGACCTTGCCGCTGTGCAGGTGTCGGGCACCGTCGATGGCAGGGGCGGGGGGAATGTTCAGCTCGGCCACTGTCACAGCCTAGTGACCGGCGAGCGAGGTGAGAGCCTGTGCCCATGTGGCACGACATGATGCACGTCCAGGTCCCGCTGGCCGACAAGGTGATCCGCACGATCGCCGTCTATGTCCTGCTCGCGGTGATCCTGCGCCTGGTCGGCAAGCGCGACCTCGCCCAGCTCAACGCGTTCGACCTGGTCGTGATGCTGTTGCTGTCCAATGTCGTGCAGAACGCCATCATCGGGCCGGACAACTCATTGCTCGGCGGGGTGATCGGCGCGGCGGTGCTGATCGCCGCCAACTCCGTCGTCGTACGCACGATGCGGCGCTCCGACCGGATCGCGCGGCTGTTCGAGGGCGGTGCCACCGTGCTCGCCCGCCACGGGCAGTGGGATGACCGCGCACTGCGCGCGGAGGGCCTGCGACGCGCCGACATCGAGGCCGCGCTGCGCCGGCAGAACGCCAACCGGGTCGAGGAGGTCGAGGAGCTCTCGATCGAGCCCGGCGGTGCCATCGTGGTCACCCTCAAGCCGGGTGAGGAGTCCGCGACCGTCGAGGACATCCAGCGGCTGGAGGCGAAGATCGACGCGCTCCTCGCCGGCCGCGCCTGACCGGTACGGCGGGACCGGCCGGCGCCGTGGCATGGTGAGACGCATGGCTGAGTCTGCTGAGGAGTTCTACGCCCGCGTCCACGCACTCGAGCCGCTGGCGACACCCTCGATCGCGCAGTGGTCGGTCTTCCCGTGGGAGGTCCGGGACGGAGCGCTCGCTCCCCGCCCCGTCTCGCCGCCGGCGCCGGAGACATCGCGGGTCGGCGAGCAGGACTGCCCGGCATGCAGCCCCGACCCGGCCAGCCTGATCTGGCGCGACGATCTCTGGCAGGTCAGGGCGATGGCGCCCAGCGGGCTGCCGCTGGTGCTGATGCTCGAGCCGATCGAGCATCTGGACCTGCCGCACCTCGACGACGACCAGGCTGCCGAGTGGGGCCGCCTGGTCGCCCGGGTCACCCGGATCGTCGAGGGCCTGCCCAACATCGCTCGCTGCCACTCCGGCCGCTGGGGTGACGGCGCCGAGCACCTGCACACCTGGTTCTTCGCCCGTATCGAGGGCATCGAGTCGACCAAGGGCTCGCTCGCGATCGAGTGGGACGACATCCTCCCGCCCGGGCCGGCCGAGATCCGGGCAGCCGACCTCGCCGAGGTCGCTCGGAAGCTGGCCACCCACGACGGGCACGCACTGGTCTGACCGCACGGAGCTGCGGCTGGCGGCCCAACGGAACGGGGCTGGGCCTCGGGTGTGACTAGGCGGAATCAGGACCATTTTTGGGACCCTCAGCCGCCTACTCCCAGCCCTAGGATTCGAGAATCGTCGACCGATCAGAACCGGCGATCGGAACACGTACCTCCCATCCCTCGTGCGCCTCGTCCTGGGCGCGCGCCCAGCAAGAGGATCGATCCCCGTGCTCCCTCCCCTCCGCCGGCTCCGCCGGACCGTCCCACTCCTCGCCGCCACAGCGCTCACCCTCGGTGTCGCACCGGCGGCGATGGCCTCGACCACCGACCAGCAGCCGGCCGCCGCGTCCGCCGCGACGACCAGCTCGGCCGCGACCACGGTCCTCGTCACCGGGCCGGCCTCGGCCGTGAGGCGGGCCAGGCAGCTCGTGTCGCACGACGCCGGCTACACCAAGCTGCCCATCATCGGTGGCTTCGCGGCGAAGGTGACCGGCGCCCGGCGCGCCGCCCTGGCCGGCCTCGGACTGACCGTCACCGACGACGCCCCGATGCAGGTCGCCGACGCCGACTGGGGAGCCGGCAGCCACGACGCGTCGGCCGTCTACCCGCAGGCCGACGGCGCGCCCGCCGCGTGGGCCAAGGGCATCGACGGCAAGGGCGTGAGCGTCGCCGTCGTCGACACCGGGATCAGTAACACCGGCGACCTGGCCGGCAAGGTCATCGACGGCTACGACTTCTCCGGCGAAGGCAGCTACACCACCGACGGCTTCGGGCACGGCACGTTCGTCGCGGGCACCATCGCCGGGTCCGGGGCCGCATCCGGCGGCGCGATCAAGGGCGTCGCCCCGGGAGCCGACCTGGTGTCGGTCAAGGTCGCCGGCGCAGACGGCTCGAGCGACGTACTGCGCGTCATCGCCGCCGTGCAGTGGACCGTCAACCACGCCGCCCGGGACCACATCCGGGTGCTCAACCTCTCTCTGGGCACCGACTCCACCCAGGACTGGCGCATCGACCCGCTCGACGCGGCCGTCGAGGGCGCCTGGCGCGCCGGGCTCGTTGTCACCGTCGCCGCCGGCAACAACGGCAGCGCCGGCATCGACAAGCCGGCCGACGACCCGCACGTGGTCACTGTCGGCGCGAGCGACGACGCCACCACTGCGACGACCGGCGACGACACCGTCGCGCCGTTCTCGTCCACGGGTCCCACCGCCGCCGGGATCGCCAAGCCCGATCTGGTCGCTCCGGGCACCCATGTGGTCTCCAGCCGCTCGATCGGCTCCACCGTCGACACGACCTACCCGGCCTCCCGGATCGCGCCGAGCTACTTCCGCGGATCCGGTACGTCGTTCTCCGCGCCGCAGGTCGCCGGCGCAGCCGCACTGCTGCTGCAGCAGCGGCCCCACCTGAGCAATGACCACGTCAAGGGCATGCTGGTCCGGTCCGCCTCCGCCCTCCCGGGTGCGCCCGCGACCGCGCAGGGCAGCGGTGAGCTCGACATCCGCGCCCTGCTCGCCGCAGCGCCGGGCCGCCCGGCCAACACGGGGCTGAGGTACTCCGCCGGCTCCGGCTCGGTGGCCGCCTCGCAGGGCTCGCTCGCCCGGGCCGGGAAGCCGAAGGGGGGCGACAGCACCGCCTGGAACGCCGCGCCGTGGAAGTCGACCGCGTGGAACTCCACCGCGTGGAACTCCACCGCCTGGAACAGCACCGCCTGGAACAGCACCGCCTGGAACTCCACCGCCTGGAACAGCACCGCCTGGAACTCGATGGGCTTCTGGTCCACTGCATGGAACTGACCCATCACCTGATGCGCCCCTGCGTGGCCGGCCGGCCACGCAGGGGCGCGTCGGCGCGCCCGGAGTCGGCCGCGAGCCAGCATTCGAGGAGTGGTCCGTGACGACCGACGAGCTAGCAGCAGCCCCCGGCACGGCCGCTCCGCGCGTGCTCTCGCCCCGGGGAATCGCCGCCCTCTGCATCACCGTCGCCGTCCTTGCGGTGGTCGTCATGGCGTTCGTCGGCGCCCAGGACGGCAGCCAGGCGTTCGCGCATCCGATCGCCTTCCCGATCCTCACCGTGCTGCTGGGCTACACCCACGTCCGGCCCACCCGACTCGTGCACCGCAACGGCGGCGTCGAGTCCGACCACCTGGACGAGGCGATCTTCGTCCCGATGGTGCTCATGCTCAGTCCGGTCGAGGTCGGCGCAGCCGTCGCCCTGGCCTCCCTCGCCGGCAACCTCGCGGCGCGGCGAAGCGCCGTCAAGACGCTCTTCAACGTGGGCCAGACGGTGCTCGCCTGCCTCGCCGGCTACGGCGTGGCACGCATCGGCGGCGCCGGCCCCGACCTGGCGATCACGCCGCTCGCCCTGCTGACCAGCTGCCTCGGTGGCCTGCTCTTCGCTGCCGCCTCCTCGACAGCGGTGGCAGCGATCGTCCGACTCGCCACCGGCCAGCCGCTGCTCCGCAGCCTCTGGGAGCAGTGGCGCTCACGGGAGATCACCTCGTTCGGCGCCCTGCTCTTCGGCATCGTCGGCGGGGTGGCGGTCCACGCCCACGGCTGGGTCGCCGTACCTGCCGTCGCGCTCGGACTCACGCTCGAGCGGGCGTACGTCGCAGTCGTCGTGCAGCGTCAGGCACGGATCGCGGCCGAGGCGCTGCAGGCCGCCGTCATCGACGTACGCAACTCCGATGATCCCGAGGAGGTGCACGAGCAGGTCCTGGCGGCCGCCAAGTCCGTGCTGCACGCAGGCGAGGCAGTGCTCGTCGCCCTTGGTACGCCGTGCCCGCCGGGCGCGCTGCAGGCCCAACTCGACGACACCACGCTGCAGGTCGGCGACCGGATCGGCGGCGGTGGCTGGCTGGACAGTGAGCGGGCCGTGCTGAGCACCCTCGCCATGGTGGGCACCGGCGTCCTGCGCAACGCCCGGCTGCTCGCCCACCTCTCCGCGATCACCGACAGCCAGAGCGAAGGTGTGCTGGCCATCGACGTCGGCGGCGTGGTCACCTTCGCGAACCCTGCCGCTCGCCGGCTGACCCGCCGCGACGACCTGGTCGGGCAGGTGGCCCAGCAGGTGTTCGGCCTGGTGGGCGGCGACAGCTCGCGGATCGACCTCACCGCGCTCGCCGCGTCGCGCGACGGGCTGCGCGACAGCGACGCCACCCTGATCGCCGCCGACGCCGAGGAGATCCCGGTGGCGCTCACCGCGACCGGTCTGCCGGAGCCGCAGACCGGCGTCGTGCTGGTGATCCACGACATCACCGAGCGCAAGGCGTTCGAGGAGAAGCTGACCTACCTCGCCTTCCACGACCCGCTGACCTACCTGCCCAACCGGCGGCTCTTCGAGGACCGGCTCGACCACGCCCTGGCGCGTGCCGAGCGGCACACCTCGCGGCATGCGCTGCTGATGATCGACCTGGACCGGTTCAAGCTGGTCAACGACTCCTACGGGCACCCGACCGGTGACTCGGTCCTGGTCCACATCGCCGGCCTGCTCCGACGGGCGCTGCGCCGCGAGGACACCTGTGCCCGGCTCGGCGGTGACGAGTTCGCCGTGCTGTTGGAAGACGTCACCGATGTGCATCAGGCCGTCGACGTGGCCGAGCGGATCCTCAAAGCGCTCGCCGACGGCTGCACCGTCAACGGGCACGAGGTCTTCGTCGGCGCCTCCATCGGGATCGCGCTGTCCGACCAGGCACCCACCCGTGAGGAGCTCGTCGCTGCCGCCGACGCCGCCGCCTACGCCGCCAAGGCCGCCGGCAAGGGCCGCTACCAGGTGTTCGCCTCCGACACCGCCGGCGACCCGCGCGCCCGGCTCGAGATGGAGGCGCGGCTGCGGCACGCGCTGGAGCACGACGAGTTCGAGCTCCACTACCAGCCGCTCGTCGACTCGCGCACCGGTGAGCCGGTCGGGGCCGAGGCCCTGGTGCGGTGGAACTCCGCCGAGGGCCAGATCGCGCCGTACCGCTTCATCCCGCTGGCCGAGGAGACCGGCCTGATCGTGCCGCTCGGCGCCTGGGTGATGGAGGAGGCGTGCCGCCAGGCGCATGCCTGGACGCTGGCGCACCCGGAGAGGTCGCCGCTCGAGGTCGGGGTGAACCTGTCCGCCCTGCAGCTGATCCGGCCATCCTTCGTCGCCGAGGTCGCCGCCGTTCTCGAGCGCACCGGCCTGCCGGCCTACCAGCTCTGCCTGGAGATCACCGAGACGGTCATCATGCGCGACGTCGAGGCCACCATCACCACGCTGCGCCAACTCAAGGAGCTGGGCGTCCAGGTGGCGATCGACGACTTCGGCACCGGCTACTCCTCGCTGTCCTACCTCAAGCAGTTCCCCGTCGACGTGGTCAAGGTCGACCGACTCTTCCTGGCCGGGCTCGGCGAGAACCCGGTCGACTCCGAGATCGTGGCCGCCGTCGTCCGGCTGGCCACCGCCTGCGGGATCACTGCCGTCGCCGAGGGCGTCGAGACCGAGGACCAGCGTGCCCAGCTCGAGGAGCTCGGTTGCCCGGTGATCCAGGGCTTCTTGATCAGCAAGCCGCTGCCGGCCGCGGACTTCGGTGCCTACTGGGCCGACCAGGCGCCGCGCTTGCTGCCCGTGCCGCGTCAACCCGCCTGAGCTGTCGCACACCCGCGCGGCATCGAACGCCGCCGAACGCGGACTAGACAGCGGCGGGCCAAACCCGGGACCAAGGACCCGAAGAGGTCCCGCATCTTCACCGAGGCCTCCCCTCGGAGCCCCACGCGCGCCAATACTGAGGGGTGGCTGGCACAGCGCGCCCCGAGAGCGGCGTCATCGGGCCGCGACGGCTCGCACCGGCGAGCATCCTCGTCGCGGTGGCTGCCGTGGCCGCTGTCACGCTCGCCGGGGCCCGGACCAGCGCCGACCTGTTCGGCCGCCCGCTGGCCTTCGTCGTACTGACGCTGCTGCTGAGCTACGCCCACGTGAGCCCCTCCCGGGTCGAGCAGCGCAACCGCGGGCTCGAGTCGAACCACCTCGACGTCGCCGCGTTCGTGCCGATGGTGCTGATGCTGAGCCCCGTCGAGGCCGCGGCCACCGTGGCGATCGCCTCGCTCGCCGGCTCCTTGTCCTCACACCGCCCCGCGGTGCGGACCCTGCGGGCGATGGGGCTCGCGATGCTGGCGGTCCTCAGCGGGTACGCCGTCGCCCGTCTCGGCGGCGCCGGGCCCCACGCCCCGACCACCGGCAGGGTGCTGGTCGCTGCGGTGGCCGGCGGACTCGTCTTCGCCGCCGCCGCCACCATCACCATCGCGGCGGCCAGCCCGGTCGGCTCCCACAGCCGGCTCTGGATCACCCTGCGGCAGCTGTCCCCCGGCCGGCTCCTCACCACCAACGGCGCACTGCTCTTCGGCGTGGTCTGCGGGGTGGCAGTCCAGGCGCACGCCTGGGCCGCCGTACCGGCCGTGGCGTTGGGGCTGACCTTCGAGCAGGCGTACTCGGCGGTGATCACCCAGCGCCGGGCCCGGCGGGCCGCCGAGACGTTGCGCGAGGCCGTCGTCGCCGTGCGGGAGTCCGATGACCCCGACGAGGTGCGCGCCCAGGTCCTGGCGGCCGCCAAGTCCGTGCTGCGGGCGCGGGAGGCCGTGCTCGCCGATCCCGGCACACCGTGCCCGCCCGGTGCCCTGCAGGCCCGGCTCGACGACGCCAGGCTCCAGGTCCTGGACCGCGCCGACGGCGGCACCTGGCTGGACAGCGAACGGGCCGCACTGAACACCCTCGCCATGGTCGGTGGCGGCGTCCTGCGCAACGCCCGCCTGCTGGCGCACATGTCGGCCATCACCGACAGCCAGAGCGAGGGCGTCATGTCCATCGACGCCACCGGCGTCGTCACGTTCGCGAACCCCGCCGCTCGCCAGCTGGTGCAGTGCGAGGACCTGGTCGGCCGGCTGGCGCACGACGTCTTCGAGCTGGAGGCCTCCGACGCCATCGACCTCACCGCGCTCGCCGCCTCCCGCGGCCGGCGCACGGAGCACGACGCCGTGCTCATCGGCCGTACGGCGCGCACGCCGGTGGCCTTCACCGCCACCGCGGTGACCGAGCCGCAGACCGGCGTCGTGCTGGTGATCCACGACATCACCGAGCGCAAGGCGTTCGAGCAGAAGCTCACCTACCTCGCCTTCCACGACCCGCTGACCTACCTGCCCAACCGGCGGCTCTTCGAGGACCGGCTCGACCACGCCCTGGCGCGCACCAAGCGGCACCACACCCGGCATGCGCTGCTGATGATCGACCTGGACCGGTTCAAGCTGGTCAACGACTCCTACGGCCACCCCACCGGCGACTCGGTCCTGATCCACATCGCCGGCCTGCTCCGACGATCGCTGCGCCGCGAGGACACCTGTGCCCGGCTCGGCGGCGACGAGTTCGCCGTGCTGCTCGAGGACGTGCAGGACGTCTCGACCGCGACCGCCGTCGCCGAGCGGTTCCTCGACGCCCTCGGCCCGGGTTGCACCGTCAACGGCCACGAACTCTTCGTCGGCGCCTCCATCGGGATCGCGCTGTCCGACCAGGCACCCACCCGCGAGGAGCTCGTCGCCGCCGCCGACACCGCCGCCTACGCCGCCAAGGCCGCCGGCAAGGGCCGCTACCAGGTGTTCGCCTCCGACACCGCCGGCGACCCGCGCGCCCGGCTCGAGCTGGAGACCCGGCTGCGACACGCGCTGGAGCACGACGAGTTCGAGCTCCACTACCAGCCGATCGTCGACATCACGAGCGGCGAGTACGTCGCGGTGGAGGCGCTGCTGCGCTGGAACAGCGCCGATGGGGTGATCGCGCCGTACCGCTTCATCCCGCTGGCCGAGGAGACCGGCCTGATCGTGCCCCTGGACGCCCTGGTGATGGAGCAGGCGTGCCGGCAGGCCCGGGTCTGGCGGCACGCCCATCCGGACCTGCCCGCGCTGAAGGTCAGCGTCAACCTGTCCGCCCTGCAGCTGATCCGGCCATCCTTCGTCGCCGAGGTCGCCGCCGTGCTCGAGCGCACCGGCCTGCCGCCGCACCAGCTCTGCCTGGAGATCACCGAGACGGTCATCATGCGCGACACCGACGCCGCTATCGCCACCCTGCGGCAGCTCAAGGAGCTGGGCGTCCAGGTGGCGATCGACGACTTCGGCACCGGCTACTCGTCGCTGTCCTACCTCAAGCAGTTCCCCGTCGACGTGGTCAAGGTCGACCGACTCTTCGTCGCCGGGCTCCGGGAGAGCGCGGTCGACGCCGAGATCGTCACCGCGGTGGTCCGGCTCGCGGCGGCGTGCGGCATCACCGCCGTCGCCGAGGGCGTCGAGACCGAGGACCAGCGTGCCCGGCTCGAGGAGCTCGGCTGCCCGCAGATCCAGGGCTTCCTGGTCAGCGAGCCGCTCCCGGCCGAGGAGTTCGCGCGGGCCTGGACGGGGCGGGCTCTGGCCGGCGCGCGGCCGGTCTGAGACGCGACTTAGGGTGGGGTCATGTCCCACCCACATCCCGCCGGCCCACGAGAATGAGCACGTGAGCGAGGAGGCCGTCCGGGCCGGGTCCGAGCAGACCGTCGACGACTACACGCCGCACCCGCACCGCTGGCGGATCCTGACGGTCTCGCTGGTGATCGGCTTCATGGCGCTGCTCGACGTGTCGATCGTCAACGTCGCCATTCCCTCGATGCGGCGCGGCCTGGACACCAGCTCGGGTGCGATCCAGTGGGTGGTCTCGGGCTACGCGCTGTCCTTCGGTCTCACCCTGGTGGCCGGCGGTCGACTCGGCGACGCGTACGGTCGCCGCCGGCTGATGCTGGTCGGGCTCCTCGGGTTCGTGCTGACCAGTGCCGCCGTCGGCCTGGCCCCGAACGCCGCGCTGGTCATCGCCGCCCGCCTGCTTCAAGGCGCCTCCGCCGGCCTGCTCACCCCGCAGAACTCGGGCCTGATCCAGCACCTCTTCCGGGGCGCCGAGCGGGGCAAGGCGTTCGGGCTCTTCGGCCTGACGGTGTCGGTCTCGGCTGCAGCGGGGCCGGTGCTCGGCGGCCTCATCATCGCCCTCGCCGGTACGGCGGACGGCTGGCGCTACCTGTTCCTCATCAACGTCCCGATCGGCGTGGTCGCCGCGGCCCTGGTGATCCGGCTGGTGCCGAAGCGCCTCGACAAGCCGGGCGCATCGGCACGTATCGACCTGGTCGGCGCGGCGCTGTTGGGCGCCACCGTGCTCGCACTGCTCTACCCCGTGGTGCGGGTCGAGGGCAGCGACTACGCCGCGCTGCCGCTGCTGGTCGGCGTACCACTGTTCGGGTGGGCCTTCATCCGCTGGGAGCGGCACCTCGTGGCGACCGGACGCGCCCCGCTGCTCGACGTCTCGTTGCTCGGCCGCATCCCGGGCTACGCCAACGGCATGGGCGTCGGCGCGCTCTACTTCACCGGCTACACCGGCACCCTGCTGGTGCTCTCGATCTACCTGCAGGAGCAACTGGACCTCTCGGCGTTGCATGCCGGGCTGCTGATGGCACCGTTCGCGATCGGCTCCGCGGTCTCAGCGCCCCTGACCAGTCGGGTGGTCACCCGCGCCGGCCGGATCGTGACGGTGGCGGCGCTGCTGGTCACCATGATCGGGATCGCGGTCGCAGCCATCGTGATCCCGCATCAGGGCGGCGGCACCCTCTGGTTGGTGTGCGTGCCGACGCTGCTGCTCACCGGCCTGGGCGGCGGCGGCGTCATCTCGCCCAACATGACCCTGAGCCTGAGCGAGGTGCCGCCGCGGATGGGCGGCGCGGCCGGCGGCGCGCTGCAGACCGGGCAGCGGATCGGCACCGCGATCGGTGCAGCGATCCTGATGACCGTCTACGGGTACGCCGGCCGCCGCGTCTCGGCCGCTACCTCGCTCCGGATCGCGCTGCTGACCGCCGTCGTACTGCTGGCCCTGGCGCTGGCGATGGCGCTGCGGGCGCTGCGCGCCCAGGCGCAGGACTAGGCCGCAGGACTAGACGGAGCGCGCTTCTTAAAGGATCTCGCCGGGCTGGTAGGCGGCCGCGTCCGGGTGAGCCTTGGCGACCTCCTCGATCCGGCGGACGACCGTCTGGACCTGGGCGACCGCCGCGCCGGTGAAGCTGATCGGCTCGGCCACCAGGGTGGCCAGGTCGTCGGCGGTGAGGCCGAGGCGCGGGTCGGCGGCGAGCTTGGCGAAGACGTCGTTCTCGGCCTGGCCCTGACGCATGTGGAGTGCGGTGCTGACGGCTGCCTCCTTGATCGCCTCGTGCGCCTCCTCGCGGCCGACGCCGTGCTTGACCGCCGCCATCAGCACCTTGGTGGTGGACAGGAACGGCAGGTAGCGGTCGAGCTCGCGCTGGATCACCGCCGGGAAGGCGCCGAACTCGTCGAGCACGGTCAGGAAGGTCTGGAAGAGGCCGTCGGCGGCGAAGAACGCGTCCGGCAGCGCGACCCGGCGCACCACCGAGTCGGAGACGTCGCCCTCGTTCCACTGGTCGCCGGCGAGCTCGCCGATCATGGAGAGGTAGCCGCGGAGGATGACGCTGAGGCCGTTGACCCGCTCGCAGGAGCGGGAGTTCATCTTGTGCGGCATCGCCGAGGAGCCGACCTGGCCCTCCTTGAAGCCCTCGGTGACCAGCTCGTTGCCAGCCATCAGGCGGAC
>Ga0164242_10008166_pt1 | contig 11369 bp, 16 predicted proteins | sample OricomgcompostMG_FD_108783 | JGI IMG/M metagenome (GOLD analysis project Ga0164242, IMG submission 108783) | Miracle-Growth compost microbial communities from Emeryville, California, USA - Original compost - Miracle growth compost (MG) ...
CCAACCGGCATCCCCTCTAAATCGGCAGCGCCGAGTGCTCCCACCGGCATGAATATCTCTCGCAGTGGCCGACACGCGGCACGCGCGACGTCGCGCGCGAAACGTCGCTCATCGCCCGCAAGATCGTCGGAAAAGAAGTTGATGCTGAAGCGGGTGCTGCGTCCCTGCGATGTTCCCGCCAGCGCGACGATCCCTGAATCGAGGCCGCCCGACACTTCGACGGCGCAGTCGGGATAGGCGCCGATCCACGCCGAAACGCACCGCGTGACAATTTCGCGCAGCTGCGCCGCGTCGCCCGCGCGGCTGCCGCCGGCGCGATAATGATCGCTTGGATGCCAAATACGCGTGCGCTCGACATCGGGACGGCCGAAGCGCGTAATAACACCCGGCCGGACCGTATCGAGCCCGATTAACGGAACGACTTCCGGCAGGATCGAGGAATCGCGCAAGATCGCCCCGACCGCCGCCCAATCAATTGCGCAGTTCCGGGGCGGTGCGATGGAAAGCCACGGCGTGGGATTGGATGCGACAAGGCGAATGCCGCCGGAGAACCAAGTGATGCACTCCAGCATGCCGATCGGATCGCGAAACAGGCTGAGACTGCCGTCCGGCTGCGCGGTCGCGGCAATATAGGATCCCCAATGTTCCGATGAGAGCCGGCGGCTCAACGTGTCGAAATTCGTGGCGGACGCAGGACACGTCTGATCGGCAGGTGCGTCGCGCCGAAACACGTCACCGATGACAAGCCCTTCCTCATTCGACGTGAACGTCACCTTGCGGACGCGGTGTCGCTTGACAGCGGCGAGGCAGCCCGGCCGGTCCACCATCACGATCCAGCCCGAGATCGGTCCGCTGAGAACCCCGCTGATCCGCTCGGCCTGGGCGGCGCATCTCTCGTTCCCGCGCGGCCATGACAGAATGAGATAATCAGACATTACTCGTGCCGACCGAAGGTCAAGATCGTCTGATAGTCTTCAATCCTGTGGGGACGTTCGTTTAGAACGTAAGGACCGACGGCGATCCAGCAATGAGCTCGAAACGGAAAGAGGTGGACGCCAAAAACCCACTCTGCGGTCACGCCATATCGTCGCAGAAAGTTCATCAGCAGAAACGACTTGAAAAGACATTCGCGCCTCAACGGCATCACCATGAGGAGGTCTCGATAGACATGGGCAATGTCGGCGGCAGTCTGTAGGTCCGCCAGGGGCAGGCTTCGCTCAGACACATGGCATAGCATGTCGCGGACGCTTGCATGACGAAAGACGATCGAGGTTTCGACGAGCGCAGCGAGAAATCGCACACCGTCCAATGGCCGAGCATCTTTGCTTGGCCGTGGCGCGGCCATCCAGGGATTTTCTTTCAACGGCACGTCGTCGGCCGACCGCTCGCTGCATACCCGCATCGTGGCGTTGCCACGATAATCCCCAAGCGGCTCGTAAAGATATTCGCAGTAATAATCGTCTTGGGACAGGTCGAAGAAGACGATGCCATTTCCGCTTCGAGCTGAGTATGACATTGACGATTGCCTTTCGCCGAACGAAACACGCGGACTCCGTCCCGCCGGGAACGGAGCCCGCCGTCAGGTCAGCCACCCGGCGAATAGAGGCGCTCGCCGACCAGCTCGGCCTTGGTGCCCTGGATTTCCGCCCGGGTGAGGTCTTTCGCCTTACCCAGTTTCACGATGTTCCGACCAACTGACCGGCCGGATGCGTCTTTCACCTTATACATCAGATCCTCCTGTCACAGAACAATGCAACGACTCCATTTATCGTCGCAGTCCTATTAAGGCACAATGACGGTTAGGTGTGAAATCATATTCAGAATATATTCAAAGTATATTTAAAGTATATTTCATGGATACTTTATACATCTGACATTGACTGCCAAATCTGAAATGCGGCGGCCTCGCAAGATTGATGGAAATTCCGGCTTATTGCCGATGCGGCGCTCGCGTCCGAGGCGCGCAGGGCTTCAAAAAGACCGGGTGCCGTCGTTTCCCATGTGACGTGAGATACCTCGTGCTTGCGCGCAACGGCGAGTCGACCCGCGAGGTAGCGCTGCATACCGATCAACGCATCATCGTTCACTGCCGCGGCGATTCTGGCGAACAGCCGCCAGGGACTGGCGGTCTGTCGGCCAAGTCGCATACCGGCGCGCCAACCGAGCAGTATCATTTCCATCACGTGGCCATGCGCCGCATAGAGTGAGCGCAGCGCGCCGCTGGTGACCGGCGCGACGTAGAAGCCTTCGCGCGGACGCTCGATAAGGATTTCGCGACCGACGAGTTGGCACAACGCTTCCCGAACTGGTGTCGTGCTACTTCCGAGTCGATATGCCAAATCGTGAGGCATCACGCGTTTTCCCGGTCGCAAGGTTCCTCGTTCGATTTGCAACACGACCGTGCGGACGGTCGCCGGGCCAGCTACGTGATGTTTGCGTTTCACCATATTCCCCGGCGCAATGTCGCCCCACGCCAGCCAAGGCGTTGTTTGGCGCTGCGTCGAGTCCGCACCGGGGATTCGCGCTATTCGCTTCCTGTCGGTGACCGGAATGAGATGCCGCCGTCGGTCTCACGCAACCGCGCTGCGGATTTCCCGCAAGATCATTGCGGTATGCCGCGTGCGCTGGTCGCACCGTCGTCTGCCGTGCGTTTCGATCTGATTTGGCATGAGTTTTCCTTTTAGAACGTTCCCAACTGACATACGGTGCCAGCCGGGCAGACGAACGCCGAGGAGCAAGCGTAGCGAGGAAAAGGCGCGCATGGATTCGTCATCCATCCAGTTTCCCGGCGGCCGCACTGTGCTGGCCCAGATCATCCGCGATATCCGGCGGCTGCGCGACTTGCGCTCGATCGAGGTCGCCGAGCGGATGGGGCTGCCGCTGCGCAGTTACGAACTGTTCGAGTCGGGCGGCGGTCGGCTCGACCTTGAAAGATTGTTTCTGTTCGCCGAAGCAACCGATAGCGACCCGTTCGCGATCATTCTCGCCGTGCCGTTTCGATCGCCGGGATTCGCGGTCGCTTGTGCCGACACCAAACTCGCGCTCATCCTGGCAATGCACTTGCAAGGCTTCTATCAGGAGCGCGGCGGCGACATCGCGTATCTGGAACCGCCAAATATCATCGGTGGATTCGAGCGAGTCTTCAAGGAGCTCGGCGGCAAGCTCGATGACACGGAAGCTTTCCTCCGACGGTGGTTCGAGGGACACGAGGAATCGGCCGTCAGCCTCGGGAGGCTGAGCGTGCGCGGGCTGCGCGGTCCACGGCATTAATGACCGCGACCAAGCAGCGATACATAGTCGCCGGCAATTAGACGTCGGGCACGCCCGATCAGCCGTCGAGTCTTCATTCGCAGATAATCGGAATCATCATTCCAATCGCATGCGACGAGATCAGCGCCGAACAAGGCGGTAGCGACGGCGCGTATGCTTGAGTGGTTCGCCAGCGCGTCCAACGTCCGGATCAATATCATGGCGCGCTCACTATCGAGGCGTGGTGCGGCGAGCGGGCGCGGCACGCGCCGCAGACGCATCAACGCCTCCCATTGTCTGAGCGCAAGCAGCCGACGACCGAGCTGGCGGCGATCGGTCAACTTGTAGTCCAACCGCACCGGCCCCGCTAGCATCGTTCCGGCGGCAATGCTCAACCGAACCGCCACGCGACCGTGGCCGATCATCAGCTCCTCGCCAAGATCATCCTTCACGATCGTCGCCGGAACGCCAAGCGCATATAGATCGACGGCATCGGGGGCGTCTGCCCGGCAGCGCCGCGCCGTTGCCTGGACCGTCATTGGATCAAGCGCCGCGTCCCAGAACAAGCGCGCATTGCGGGCGTCGCGATCTGCCGCTTCTGCGAAAGCGCAGGCCCCAATCCGCCGTCGTACCTTGCGGTCGGATCAGCACGATCGGCATGGTCTTGCTGCCGAGCTGCTCGATATCGCTTGATTGACTGCGGTAATCGGCTCTGCGTCGCAAGACTTCCCACGCGAACGCGCGCGGATCGGCGACAAGATCTGGTTCTGGCAAGGATCGCGCAACCAGCGCGAAGGTGTCGGACAGCGTAGGGCGAGGCATCGGCCTGTTTTTCCGTTTTCTCATCGAACGATCGATTGAGGCCGCAACAGGTCGAATGATGCGCGTTGTACCGTAAGATTGGCCGGAATATCCGGGCGCTCATTATCCAGCGCGCAAATGTGTTGCACATCGCCGCAGGTCAGTGGCGCACGCGCCGCGTCAGAACGCGCTCAGGCGCAAGGCGCTGCCAGCACAGTTCGCGCGAGTCGTAGATAGGGGCGGGCGTGGAACCTCTATGAAAGGCCCGCTGCTTCAGGCCGCGCCGCCGCCGATAACCCCCGGCACCTGACGCGCCCCTATCTCACGGAACCCGCGCTCGGATGCGTAAACCGGCAATGCCGCGTGATCAAGAAACACGAAATCCTTAATCTCCGCACGCGCGGAATGGAGGGTCGGTTTTGGGTAGGAGGCAATTTCGACCATCCCGCAGCGGCTCGAACCACGTTCTAACCACGCTCGGATGCGGCGATCATCGCCGCCGAGGAGCCGCCGATGGAGGAAGACGATCATGCCCGCGCGGAGCGGGCGCGGAACGGCTCGCCGTTTCTCAATACCGCTCAAGCTGCCCATTATGTGGGGCTGAGCCGCCGAACCCTCGAGACGATGCGTTATGAGGGGCGTGGGCCGCACTACCGCAAGCACGGTCGCTTCGTCCGCTATCATATCGATGACCTTGACCAATGGTCGCAGGCCGATCACCGGCGCGCGACAGGGGAGGGCGGCACCAATGCATGAGGGCCGCCGCATCCCGCCGCTCCAGTGGCAGCCGCCGCTTGCGCGGACCCGTCGCCGATACCGCCGGTCGATTGTCGTCTGGGCTGGGCTCGGCCTGACGCTGCTCGCGACCGCTGTCCTGCTAAACCAGGGCATCCGGCCCGCACCGCGTGTCGTCTGGAACGCTTCCGCCAGTGCACCGATCGGCTTTTGGCGCATTCAACCTGGCAAGCCGATCCACACCGGCGATGCGGTGTTAGCGCATACGCCCGATTCGGTGCGCGGACTGGCCGCCCGACGACGCTACATCCCCGCCAACGTGCCCCTGCTGAAGCGGGTGGTGGCGCGAAGCGGCGATCGTGTCTGCGCACGGGGTAACGCCATCTACATCAACGGCCACCGCGCCGCCGTGCGACATGCTGTCGACCCCCACGGCCGACCGCTTCCCTGGTGGCAGGGGTGCGGGCGCCTGCGCATTGGACAGTTCTTTCTGCTCATGCCGGCGCCGGATTCGTTTGATAGCCGCTATTTCGGGCCGGTCGATCAGGCCGCCATCATTGGTCGTGCGATACCGCTGTGGACGCGCTGAAAGCCGTCTGTGCAGCGCTGGCGCTATGCGCCGCGGCGCCGGCCAAGGCGGATCCACTCGCTGCCTGGCGACCGGTCATTGCCGAAGCGTCGGCCCGTTTCGGCGTGCCGGTCGAGTGGATCGACCGCGTCATCCGTACCGAGAGCGCGGGCCGCACGACGTTGCACGGCCGCCCGATTACCAGTCGGGCCGGCGCAATGGGATTGATGCAGCTGATGCCGCGGACCTGGACCACCATGCGGCGCAGGCTTGGCCTGGGGAACGATCCCTACCAGCCGCGCGACAACATTTTCGCCGGCACATATTATCTGCGGCTGATGTACGATCGGTTCGGCTATCCCGGCTTGTTCGCCGCCTACAACGCCGGTCCCGCTCGTTATCAAGCCTATTCGACAGCGATGACGTCGCTACCGGCGGAAACCCGCGCTTATCTCGACGAAGTCGCGCCTGGCTCGATTGACCCAGTCGGTTCCCAAGGTATCGCAAGGCAGGATTCGATCTTCATCACGCTGCGCTCGGCATCGTCGGAAGAAACGGAAGATGACGGATCACCGCCTCGACTATTCTTTCGGCTGCACAGTATGCGTTAGCCGAGCCTGGATAACGTCGCCGGCGCTGGAGTCGGCAACAGCGAGGGGCGGTGTGAGCCTTGCTGATCGGCCTGTTCAGGCTCATGTTTACGAGATGATGCTTCGACGGTCACTTGCCTACGCGACCTTGGCGACGGCTATCGCGATCGCCGCCGCCGTGCCGGTCCTGGCCCAATCGTCGGCGACGGCGACGACCGACCAGCAGCAAGGATCGCCACTCCGCGTCGTCGATGCGACCGGTTATGGGACGGCCTATGTCGAGCCCGGAAGCTCGAACGGCAACCCGCTGCCACGGCTGGTTGACGTGCCGGGGTATGGGACGGTCGTTGTGGTCTCCGAAGGGCGGCGAGATACGCGAAGCCAGCGGCAGCGTTGCGTCGACGAGCAAATCGCCAGCGAGGGAGGTAATCCCTCTGATTTGGCGATGCACCTGATCGATTTGAAATGTAGTCAGCGCTGATCGCGCCTATTCATCGCGAGACAAGGACGGAAGGTTGCGCTCGAGAGTTCGGTGGAAGGTTCTCGCCAGGCTGTAGCGGCATCCTGCCTTCCGCCACTTCGATTGCATGCTGAAGATGAACAGCAGCATCGGTCTCGCCGATATTGTCGAACATCATCAGCGCCATTGTCGTCAAAGTCAGCGCACTGCACTTGATCGTCGCTAGTTCTACCGTCATCATTCCTTGCGGCGTCCGCCGGCGTGCTCTTCTGGAACGCCGGCGCCCGGATTTCGGTGGAATCGTGCATCGGCAGCGCAGACGGACACCTCGAAGAACCGTCTGATTGCGGCATATCAGTGGCGTGACGGGGCGCGAAGGGATGGTTCGCTCCTATTTCGGGACCGTGATCCGGTGATTTTCGGGCCGGAAATCGCGGTAGGCGCTGGTCTTGGCGTCAGGCAGGCGCACGGGCTCACGTCCCGCCATTGAAGCGTCTGCAAGTGTGCTTCGTTGCACGTCCGCCACGACGTCGAGCGATGCTTCTTCAATTCAGGATACGGCCGTCGTCGGCCGACGGATCGGCGCGGAAAAGGCCGTCCATCGGGTTGTCGCGACGATACTCGCCGCCTTCCGCAAAGATCCGGAGCGGGTCATCGGCTTTCATGCGACCGGCGGTGATTTCGCGTTCGGTCACGCGCAAGAGCGTCGCCTTGTCTATCTCGCCGTCGACCAAGCTCTCCTGACGGAGCATGAGATGGTAGGCCGAAAGGTTCTCGGCCAAAAAGCCGATGATGCTATCGCCTGAGATTTCGGCCTCGGCCATTGCGGTGGCGGCGATGTTGGTCAGGGCGATATGCATACTTATCAAGCGGACGCGGTTGAACTCGTCTTCCTCGATGGCGTGCAGCTCAATCAACTCGTCGATCAATGCGTGAAGGTCACAGTCCGGTGCGCCGACGCTCCGCATGAAGCGGTCGGCAAATTCATCGAATCGTTCACTTGGCATGGTCGATATACCTCGTATTGCAGCCGATCCGACCGGCACGACTTCTTTGCATTCTAGCAGCATCCCCGCACGTCTTCAGCCGCGAAGCTCGCTCTCCACAGGTCGTCAGAACCATTGGCCTTATAGGACCGGAACGAACTCGCTCATGAGCGAGACGACGTCGGCGGCCAGCGCGCCGGAATGCGGGGCGCGAGCTGCCGTAGTTGGGAATAGCGATGGTGGTCCTTCGCCGGCGCATTGCTTATTGTCGCGTGATCAGCGGTAGCAGGCATACAGAGGCGGAGGCTCTGGGCGATTACGGCGTCTGCCCCGGCCTGCGGCCGCGGCACCGGGCTCTGCTCCGCTCGGCGCCTTCGTCGCCAAGCTCCATCGAGCCGCGCAAGCGCGTCTCGCCGCTGGCGCGCAGCGATCCCTGACGCGGCGCGGGCGGCGAACGACGGCCGGCTATCAACGGATACGCACGCGGCGAGCCGGCGGATTTGCAGCTGACGCTAGGGAATCGCGCGCGAGCGCGCGATGAGGCTTTTGCGCCAGTCGTCGCCATCGCGCCCTGCGCCGTCTCCCAGTGTCCCTGCGTGCCACACGGATTTTCGGCGGCAAGGAGTTGCGCCGAGGGGAAGCTCCGCTAGGCGAAACGGGGCCGGCGACGCTTGTCTGCTTGTCGCAGCAGCGCCGGCCCCGTTTCGCCAAGCTGCGCGTAAACCCCTCGACCGTGCCTCTTGCCGCCAAGAAATCCGCGCGGCCCTTGCGACCCTGCGAGGACGGCTCCGGGTGCGATGGCGACGACCGGCTTTGTGCGCCCGATCCTTGGTGAAGCGGAATCGGCCGCTCGCGCGGCCGATGCGTCGTTTGCGTTTGCTGGGCCGCTGGTCGCGGCCCCTTGGGTTGCTCGGACCCACCAGGCACGATGGAAATCTGTCAAGAAAACAATGACGTAGATGACATTTCGCTGCTCCAGTATAAGTATACATGCAGTTGATGAGACGAAATCGACCGCACTATACGAACCGCAACCGACTAGATGGAGTAAGGACAATGAACATCGGTGAAATGATCCGCAACGACAAAGGCAGCGTGAGCGGCTATATTGCCGAACCGACCTATGACTTTTCCAACGTCTATCTGGAGAAGGTCGAGTCCGACAACTCCGACGCGCCGTTGTTCAACATCATGGCCAAGAGCCCGCGCGGGCGACCGTGCCGCCTCGGTGCGATCTGGGAATACGCCGCGCAGAAAACCGGCGAGGTCTATTTCAGCGGTTACATCGTCAGCGGCGTGTCCGGCTATGTGCCTATCCGCCTGTTCCGGTCGAGCCGTGATCCCAATCGCTGGAATGTTGTCCGCAACGTGCCGGGCGAACGGCGGCGCGGCGCGCAGGAGGTCGCGCTTCCCGAGGCGGATAATGACCGTTCCGCCGATCACGACCTCGTTTTCGGGCGCGAGCCTGAAGCCGCCTGACTGACTTGAGGGGGAGTGCACAGCCGCTCCCCCGATAGTCCCCACATTCGATAAGGAGCCTTCGTCATGGCGAAGGAAACGACCGCGCGCGGCGCGCGGGCGAATGCCCCGTCGCGCGACATCTATGCCGAGGTAACGGCCAAGATCATCCACGAGCTTAAGGAAGGGCGCTTGCCCTGGGTGCAACCTTGGGGCCGCACCGGCAGCGTCAATCCCGGCTTGCCCCGCAACGCCATCACCGCCCGCAATTACAGCGGCGTCAATGTTCTCATTCTGTGGGGCGCGGTGATCGACGCGGGCTATCCCTCGCAATCGTGGCTTACCTTCCGCCAAGCCTTGGCGGCGGGCGGCAATGTCAGGAAGGGCGAGCGCGGCACGACAATTGTCTATGCCGACCGCTTCACCCCCGAAACCGAGAAGCAGCGCGCCCGCCAGACCGGCGACGAGGCAAAGGCGATCTCGTTCCTCAAAAGGTTCACCGTGTTCAATCTCGCGCAGTGCGAGGGGTTGCGCCCCGGCCTCGCCGCTGATCCCGCGCCATTGCCCGAACGCGAGATCGTGCCGGTCGCCGAGGCGGTGATTGCCGCATCAGGCGTCGATTTCCGTATCGGTGGCGATCGCGCCTTCTACGTGCCCAGCGCGGATTATGTGCAGGTGCCGCCGCAACCCGCTTTCTATGAACAGATCAACTATTACCGGACGGCGCTGCACGAACTGACCCACGCCACTGGTCACTCGTCAAGGCTAGACCGCAGGATCGTTAATAGTTTCGGCACAAAAGACTATGCACGGGAAGAACTTGTTGCAGAAATGGGCAGCGCCTTCCTTTGTGCATCGCTCGGTATCATGCCGACGGTTCGCCATAGCGACTATCTGGCGTCTTGGCTAGAGGTGTTGCGCGAGGACAATCGTGCGATCTTCCGTGCCGCCAGTCAGGCCAGCAAGGCGGCGGACTGGCTGCTTGCCCGCCGTGCGGCAGCACTTCCCGAACAAGAAAGGATCGCGGCATGACGCTTTTGACCGCCGACCTGCGCTACGCGCTGCGCGCCAATGATATCGCCCGCCGCGCGGCGCTGCGCAACGAGAAGCCCGAGCCCGATCCGTTCCCTGTGGTCAAGATTTTCAACCCGTTCGGGGCGGCGACGTGGTTGGCGAGCGAGCTCGATAATGATGGCGATACCCTGTTCGGTCTGGCCGACCTCGGGTTCGGTTGTCCCGAACTCGGCGCGTTCCGCCTCTCCGAAATGGAGGCGATCCGGCTGCTCGGCGGGCTCGGCCTCGAACGCGACCAGTATTTCACCGCGCGGTTTCCGCTGTCGGTCTATGCCGAAGCCGCGCGCATCGCCGGCAGTATCATTGAGGCCGCGCCCTTGCTGTCCACCATCGCGCGGGCGCGCGGTCTTCTCGCGCCTCGCGGTCCCGAGCTTCCGCCGAAAGGCGGATGACGCGCGGCGCGTTTCGCCGCTTGAGTAAGCCGGTCCGCCTACCCGCAAAGATCGACGGACCGGCACTCCAACCGGAGTGTGAAAGATGAAACTCGACTTTATCGATCTTGGCAAGCTGTCCGTCAGCAAGGCCAATATGCGCTATGCGAAGAAGGCCCCCGACGTGGCCGACCTTCTCCCGACCGTGCGCAAGCGCGGCGTCATCGTGCCGGTTCTGGTGCGGCCCAATGGCAGCGACGAAACGTTCGAGATCGTCGCCGGTGCGCGCCGCTTCACCGCCGCGCAGATCGTCGCTGGCGAGCGCGGCGACGGTGATGCTACCGCGCTGCCGTGCGCGATCCTCGACGCGGGTGACGATGCCGACGCCATCGAAGCATCGCTGATCGAAAACACCGCACGGCTCGATGCCGACGAGGTGACGCAGTGGGAGACGTTCACCCGTCTGGTCAGGGAAGGCCGCGACGTGGGCGATATCTCCGTGACGTTTGGCATCCCCGAACTCGGCGTCAGGCGCATCCTCGCGCTCGGAAACCTCATGCCGCGTATCCGCAAGCTCTACCGTGACGGCGAGATCAACGCCGCCACCGTTCGCCACCTGACCTTGGCGAGCAAGAGCCAGCAGCGGGCATGGCTGGCGCTGTTCGACGATCCCGATGGCTATTGCCCGATCGGCCATCAGTTGAAGGCATGGCTGTTGGGCGGGCAGGAGATCAAGGTCGATCACGCCCTGTTCGACATCGAGGCGAGCGGCCTTGTCGTGGTCGCCGACCTGTTCGGCGAGGACCGTTTCTTCGCCGATGCCGATGCGTTCTGGACCGAGCAGGACAAAGCGATCGAGGCGCGCAAGGAGGATTATCTCGATACCGGATGGCCGGATGTCCAGATCGTGCCGTCGGGCGAGTATTTCTCGCAATGGGAGTATCGCAAGGCACCCAAGCGCAAGGGCGGGCGCGTCTATATCGACGTGCGCGAGAGCGGCGAAGTGACCTTCCATGAAGGCTATGTCACCGCCAAGGAGGCCAGGCGGATCGAGAAGGGTGAGTCGATCGACACCGG
>Ga0164242_10008167_pt1 | contig 11368 bp, 11 predicted proteins | sample OricomgcompostMG_FD_108783 | JGI IMG/M metagenome (GOLD analysis project Ga0164242, IMG submission 108783) | Miracle-Growth compost microbial communities from Emeryville, California, USA - Original compost - Miracle growth compost (MG) ...
AAGGTGTTCAACTGGGTGGCCACCATGTGGGGCGGCTCGATGACCTTCGAGACGCCGATGCTGTTCGCCATCGCCTTCATCATCCTGTTCACCATCGGCGGCTTTTCCGGCCTGATGCTGGCGCTGGTGCCGGCCGACTTCCAGTACCACGACACCTACTTCGTGGTAGCGCACTTCCACTACGTGCTGGTGACCGGCGCGTTGTTCGCGATCATCGCGGCGGCCTACTACTGGCTGCCCAAGTGGACCGGCCACATGTACTCGGAGACCTGGGGCAAGATCCACTTCTGGAATTCGGTGGTGTGGGTCAACGTGCTGTTCTTCCCGCAGCACTTCCTGGGGCTGGCCGGCATGCCGCGGCGCATCCCGGACTACAACGTGGCCTTCGCCGACTTCAACATGATCAGCTCGATCGGCGGTTTCCTGTTCGGCGCCTCGCAGCTGATCTTCCTGGGCGTGGTGATCCATTGCGTGTTCTTCTCCCGGAAGAAGGCCACCGACCGTGTGTGGGAAGGCGCCAAGGGCCTGGAATGGACGGTGCCGTCGCCGGCGCCGCACCACACCTTTGCGATCGCCCCGATCGTCCACGACGAAGAACTGGCGCATGGCCATGTCGAGGATTGATGCGCTGGGCCGCGAGGCCGGCGGCATGATGGCCGGCGCGGCAGGCGGCAAGCGGACGATGCTGGACCGGCAGCCGCTGGACCCGGCGCAGGCGCGGCGCCTGCGGCGCGCCCGGCGCACGGCGATCATCGCCGGCGCGGTCGCCGTGTCGTTCTTCGTGATTTCGATCGTGCAGCTGCTGTGGATCCAGCACAAGGGGTTGCACTAGCGGGTAGGGAAGCCGCCGGGCCGGGCCGTGCCCGCCGGCGGGTCGGACGAGACATTGGGCCATCCACGGGAAACCACCATGGGTCAGCAACAAGATATCTACTACGTACCGAGCAAGAGTCCCTGGCCGATCGTGGCGGCGGTGGTGATGTTCCTCACCGTGCTGGGCGCGGCCCACTGGCTCAACGCGGAACCGGGCAAGGCAGGCTTCGGCAAGACCATGCTGGTCATCGGCCTCGTCGGCGTGCTGGCGATGTTCTTCGGCTGGTTCCGCTCGGTGATCCGCGAGTCGCTGGCGGGCAGCTACAACCACCAGGTGGACACCTCGTTCCGCATGGGGATGATGTGGTTCATCTTCTCCGAGGTGATGTTCTTCGGCGCGTTCTTCGGCGCGCTGTTCTACCTGCGCATGTACTCGGTGCCCTGGCTGGGCGGCGAGGGCCACGGCGCGCTCACCCACCAGTACCTGTGGAACCAGTACGCGGCCTCGTGGGGCACCGGCGGCGGCAACGGGCCGGACCACGTGGGCGGCAACTTCGAGACGGTGGTGCCGTGGGGCCTGCCGCTCCTGAACACGCTGATCCTGCTCAGCTCCAGCGTCACCGTGACCATCGCCCACCACGCCCTGCGCGCCGGCCATCGCGGCAAGGTGCTGGCCTTCCTGGGCGTCACCGTGCTGCTGGGCGCCACCTTCGTGTTCTGCCAGGCGCACGAGTACATGGAGGCGTACCGCGAACTGAACCTGACCCTGCACAGCGGCGTCTACGGCGCCACCTTCTTCATGCTCACCGGCTTCCACGGGCTGCACGTGACGCTGGGCACGATCATGCTGGCGGTGATCTGGCTGCGCGTGCTCAAGGGCCACTTCAACCGCGAGCACCATTTCGGCTTCGAGGCGGTGGCCTGGTACTGGCACTTCGTCGACGTGGTGTGGCTGGGCCTGTTCATGTTCGTCTACGTGCTCTAATGGGACGCGCCGTCCCTGGCGCGAAGAGCCGATCAAAACCGGCCATCCATGGCCGACTCTTCATGAAAACCCCGGCCACTGGATCCGTGAGGTTTTGCGGACGAGAACGAAAAGCCCGCCGTATGGCGGGCGATTCGTTTGCTGGGAGGGGAAAGCCGCCGGACGCGGTGACGCAGGCGCTTCGGTGCGCCCGGCGGCCCGGCTAGAATGGCCTATTGGCCCACGCCGTGCGGGTGGATCCAGCCCAGCTTGTAGCCGACGATCACCATGGCGATCAGCACCAGCGACAGGCCGATGCGCCGGGTCAGCGCCCACACCGTGCGCCGGTTGTCGCCCTTGTCGGTCATCATGAAATACAACGCCTGGCCGAGATTGAACACGACCACCAGGAACATCACCACCAGCGCGATTTTTGAGATGGTTTCCACGTGTATCGCCCGAACGCCGCCGACGTTGACCGCAGTATAGCCCGCATGGGCGGGGTGTCCGCGTGAACTGGCTGCGGCGCCCGGCCTGGTGGTCGGTGCTGCTGACGGTGGCCGGGGCCTTGCTGTTCGTGCGTCTGGGCGTCTGGCAGTTGCATCGCGCGGCCGAGAAGGACGAGCTGCTGCGACGGTATGCCGCGGCCGCCGCGGCGCCGGTGCGTGCCTTCGACAGCGTGGCGTCCGCCACGTCGGCGGACGTCTACCCGCGGGTCGATGTCCGCGGGCGCTACCTGGCCGATCGCGTCTACCTGCTGGACAACCCGAAGCACGACGGCCTGGGCGGGGTGGAGGTATACGTTCCGTTCCAGCCGCACGGCCACGACCGGCTGCTGCTGGTCGACCTGGGATTCCTGCCCGGCAACGGCACGGACCAGGTGCCGCAGCGGCCGCCGCTGCCGGCCGGCGAGGTGGCCTTGCGCGGGCTGTACCAGCCGCCGCCCGGCCACGGCTTCGAGATGGGCGGCGACGCGCTTGGCCGCCAGTCGCGCTGGCCCAAGACCACGGTCTACCTGGACATGCGGCAGGTCGCGCGCGACCTCGGCCGCTCGATGTTTCCGCGGATGCTGTCGCTGGACGCCGACCCGGCATCCATCTACGTACGCCAGCATACGCTCGACTTCGGCGCGATGCCGCCGGCGCGGCACCGCGCCTACGCCTTCCAGTGGTTTACCTTCGCCCTGGCCGCCGTGGTGCTGTTCCTGGTATTGCATCGCAAGAAACGCCGGTCCGGGAGGGATGATGAAGCGAACGGGTGACGCGGCGCTGCGGGCCAGCCGGGTGAAGCTGCTGCTGGTGATGTCGATCTTCGCGGCGCCGTTGGCGGTGGCGCTGGTGCTGACCTGGGCGGGCTGGCATCCCGGCGCCAGGGGCCACGGCCTGCCGGTGCTGCCGCAGCGCAACCTGGCGCGCGAGCAGGTGACGGTGGCGCTGGATGATGGCAGCGCCTGGCCGTGGCGCGACCGTTCGCCCAGGCTAACCCTGGTGGCCCTGCCCGGGCCGGGTTGCGCGAGCCGCTGCTTCGCGGCGCTGACCGGCATGGCCAAGGCGCGCGTGATGCTCAACAACCAGGCCTCGCGATTGCGCCTGCTCTACGTCGGCGCACCGCCGACGGACGCTTCCGCGCTGGCGGCGATGAAGAACTACTGGCGGCTCGGCACCGATGCGAGCCATCGGCTCGATGCCTATCGTGCGGACGCGCCGGACAGCGTCGCCGCGCTGCTGGTGGAATCCGACGGTACGGTGCTGGCACGCTATCCTGCGGGATTCGACGTGTCCGGCTTGTTCCAGGATCTGCAGAAGGTGATTCGCTGATGTCCGTTCGTTCCGCCAGGGTCCTGCGCGGCCTGTCGCTGTTCGCCGCCGTGTTCGCGTTCGGGCTGGTGATGTTCGGCGCATTCGTGCGCCTGTCCAATGCCGGCCTGTCCTGCCCCGACTGGCCCACCTGCTACGGCGAGGCGACCTGGCCGCAGCATGCGCAGGCAGTGTCCAGGGCGGACGCCGCCTTTCCCGGGCGTCCGTACGAGGCGCACAAGGCATGGCGCGAACAGGTGCACCGCATGCTGGCCGGCACGCTGGGCGTGGCGGTGCTGGCGCTGGCCCTGCTGGCGGCGTGGCGGCGGCGCTGGGCACGGCTGGCGGTGATCGCCGGCGCGCTGTTCGCGGCGGCCGGGGTGACGCTGTACATGCGCGGCGAGCACGTATGGTCCTCGCTGCTGGCGGTGCTGGCGATCGTGCTGCCGCTGCTGGCGGCGATCGGCCTGGACCGGCCCGGCGCGTGGCGCATCAGCGTGCTGGCGCTGGCGGTGATCATCTTCCAGGCGATGCTGGGCATGTGGACGGTGACGCTGTTGCTGAAACCGATCGTGGTGCTCGGTCATTTGCTCGGCGGCATGACCACCTTCGCCCTGCTGGCCTGGGCCGCGCTGCGCTACGCCGGCGTGGGCGCGGACGACCAGCGCCTGGCGCCGCTGCGCCGGGCGCTGGTGCTCGGCATCGTGCTGCTGGTGTGCCAGATCGCGCTGGGCGGCTGGACCTCGTCGAACTACGCGGCGCTGGCCTGCGGCTACGGTCCCGGCTCGTTCCCGCAGTGCCTGGGCCAGTGGGCGCCGCCGACCGACTTCCACCAGGGCTTCGTGCTGTGGCGGGGCATCGGGGTGGACTACGAGGGCGGCATCCTCGACCAGCCCGCGCGCACCGCGATCCAGCTGGCGCACCGGCTCGGCGCGCTGGTGGTGTTCTGCTACCTGCTCGCCCTGGCTTGGCGGCTGAGCCGGCGGGGGCTGCGCCTGGGCGGCCTGGCGCTGGCGGTGCTGCTGGCGGCGCAGGTGCTGCTGGGCATCAGCAACGTGTACTTCGGCCTGCCGCTGGCGGTGGCGACGCTGCACAACGGCTGCGCCGCGCTGCTGCTGTTCGCGCTGGTGGCGAACCTGGCGCGCACGCAGCCGCGCCGCGAAGGGGCGATGTTCCGCAGCCTGGATGCGCGCGGATGAGCCTGGCGGGCGAGTACTTCCAGCTGACCAAGCCGCGCGTGGTGGCGCTGCTGGTGTTCTGCGCGGTGATCGGCATGTTCCTCGCCGTGCCGGGCATCCCGCCCTGGCGCGCGCTGGTGTTCGGTACGCTGGGCATCTGGCTGGCGTCCGGTTCGGCGGCCGCGTTCAACCACCTGATCGACGAGCGCATCGACAAGCTGATGGCGCGCACCGCACGGCGCCCGCTGGCCACCGGCCACCTGAAGCCGCGCCAGGTGCTGGTGTTCGCCATCGTGCTGGGCGTCGTCTCGATGCTGGTGCTGGCGCTGCTGGTGAACCCGCTCACCGCCTGGCTGACCTTCGCCGGCCTGATCGGCTACGCGCTGGTCTACACCGCCTACCTCAAGCGCGCCACGCCGCAGAACATCGTGATCGGCGGGCTGGCCGGCGCGGTGCCGCCGGTGCTGGGCTGGACCGCGGTGACCGGCGCGCTGCACCCCTTCGCGCTGCAACTGTGCCTGATCATCTTCGTGTGGACGCCGCCGCATTTCTGGGCGCTGGCGATCTTCCGCCGCGACGACTACGAGCGCGCCGGGGTGCCGATGCTGCCGGTCACCCACGGCGTGGCCTATACGCGCTGGCAGGTGCTGTTCTACACCATCCTGCTGGTGCTGGTGACCCTGCTGCCGGCGATCACCCACTGCAGCGGCCTGCTCTACCTCGGCGGCGCGGCGGTGCTGGACGCGGGTTTCCTGTACTACGCGATCCGGCTGATGAACCCGCCCGACGAGTACTTCGCGATGCGCGTGTTCAAGTATTCGGTGGTCTACCTGATGGCATTGTTCGCGTTCCTGCTGGTCGACCACTGGGTGATGGCGCCGGCGGCCGCGGCGTGACGGGGCGCCGGGCGGGTTTTCCCGCGCGCGGGCTTGACACTTGCGCATCGCAGCAAGACAATGCGCGCGCCGACCGGCGCGGTTTGCCGGCACGGCATCCTAGTCCTGACTAACCAAGGCATATGGACGTTTACCCTAGTCGCAACGTCGACATCCGCGAGCATCGGATGCCGGCGTCGCATAACAAGCTGATCGTCTGCGGCGACCGCCAGCGGTCGGCCGGCGCTTTCCCCGACTAGGGAAGTCCGGCCCACCCCCGACGGTGCCGCGGCACCGTTACGAGGAGATGGGCCATGAAGCTCCTTCGCGAACTCTTTCACCTGCGTTCCGTGGGCCGGTTTTCCCTGTCCGGCCGCCACGAGGCGTCGCGTCGCACCGTTACCGTCCCCGCGCCGCTGGCAAGCGCCGGCAACGTCGTCGAGTGGCGCCGTCCGGAAACCGAACGGCCGGCCCCGGCGCCGTCCGCCGACGAACCTCCGCAGTACGCGCTGGCAGCCAACCAGTAATGGCCGCCGTGCCGCGGCGCCAGGGATGGCCCCCGCCATCCGCGTTGCCGCCAGGGCGGCCGGAGACAGCGCCGGCGGCGCGACGGGCGGGTTGATCCCGCCGCCCGCGCCGGCGACGGGGACGAGCGACAGACGGAAGCGGGCATGATCAAGCAGACCATTCAGGGTGCCGCCGTGAAGGTGGCCGGACGGAGCGCGCCGGTTGCGCCGAACGTGGCGGCGATGCGCGTGGCGTCGCTGCGCAACGACGAGCTGCTCGACGCGCTGCAGGCGACGCCGGCGGGGTTGGACGAGCAGCAGATCAACGAGCGGCTGGACCGCGACGGCGTCAACGAGGTCTCGCACGAAAAGCCGCCGCACTGGTCGCGGCAGCTGTTCCATGCTTTCAAGAACCCATTCATCGTGGTGCTGCTGGTACTGGCGGCGGTGCAACTGGCCACCGACCGCAGCGATCTCACCGGCCCGCTGATCATCGCGGTGATGGTGGGCATCAGCGCGGTGCTGAGCTTCACCCAGGAATTCCGCTCCACCCGTGCCGCCGAGCAGCTCAAGGCGATGGTGCGCAACACCGCCACCGCCACCCGGCGCGCGTCCGACGGCCACAGCGAGCGCATCGAGGTGCCGGTAGGCGAGTTGGTGGCCGGCGACATCGTGCACCTGGGCGCGGGCGACATGGTGCCCGCCGACCTGCGCCTGCTCGCGGCGAAGGACCTGTTCATCAGCCAGGCGATCCTCACCGGCGAGTCGCTGCCGGTGGAGAAGGCGGCGCCGTCGGCGCATGGCGCGGAGGCGGCCACCTCGTCCAACCCGCTTGACCTGGCCAGCGTGTGCTACATGGGCACCAACGTGGTCAGTGGCACTGCCACCGCGGTGGTGGTGGCCACCGGTGCGCGCACCTATCTCGGCTCGCTGGCGCGCAGCCTGGCCGGCGAGCGCGTGCAGACCAGCTTCGATCGCGGTGTGAAGAGTGTCAGCTGGCTGCTGATCCGCTTCATGCTGGTGATGGTGCCCATCGTGCTGGGCATCCAGTGGTACAAGCAGGGCTTCTGGGAGGCGCTGCTGTTCGCGCTGTCGGTGGCCGTCGGCCTGACCCCGGAGATGCTGCCGCTGATCGTCACCGCCAACCTGGGCAAGGGCGCGATGGCGATGTCCAAGCGCAAGGTGGTGGTCAAGCGGCTCAACGCGATCCAGAACTTCGGCGCGATGGACGTGCTGTGCACCGACAAGACCGGCACGCTGACGCTGGACAAGATCGTGCTGGAGCGCCACCTGGACCTGGCCGGCGAGGAGTCCGACGACGCGCTGGCCTACGGCTATCTCAACAGCCATTTCCAGACCGGCCTGAAGAACCTGATGGACAAGGCCGTGCTGGCGCACCGCGACCTGGAGCCGCTGGTCGCGCGCTACCGCGTGGTGGACGAGATCCCGTTCGATTTCCAGCGCCGGCGCATGTCGGTGGTGCTGGGCGACTGCGAGGGCCGGCACCTGCTGGTGTGCAAGGGCGCGGTGGAAGAGATGCTCTCGATCTGCGCCGGCGCGCAGGTCGGCGGCGAGGTGGTGCCGATGACCGGCGAGCGCCGCGCTGCGATCCGCGACATGACCCACCGCCTCAACGAGGACGGCCTGCGCGTGCTGGTGGTGGCGATCAAGCGCCAGCCGCCGGCCGACCGCGCCTACGGCATCGCCGACGAGAGCGAGCTGGTGGCGGTGGGCTGCCTGGCCTTCCTCGACCCGCCCAAGGACTCGGCCGGCACCGCCATCGCGGCACTGCGCCACCACGGCGTGGCGGTCAAGGTGATCACCGGCGACAACGAGGCGGTGACCCGCAAGATCTGCCGCGAGGTGGGCCTGGACGTCGGGCATTCGGCGCAGGGCCGCGACATCGAGGCGCTGGACGACCCGGCGCTGGACGAACTGGTCGCGCGCACCACCGTGTTCGCCAAGATGTCGCCGCTGCAGAAGGCGCGGGTGGTCAAGTCGCTGCAGCGCCAGGGCCACACCGTGGGCTTCCTCGGCGACGGCATCAACGACGCGCCGGCGCTGCGCGAGGCCGACGTGGGCATCTCGGTGGACACCGCCACCGACATCGCCAAGGAGTCGGCCGACATCATCCTCCTGGAAAAGAACCTGATGGTGCTGGAGGAAGGCGTGGTCGAGGGGCGCGTCACCTTCGGCAACATCATCAAGTACATCAAGATGACCGCCAGCTCCAACTTCGGCAACGTGCTGAGCATGCTGGTGGCCAGCCTGTTCCTGCCGTTCGTGCCGTTGCTGCCGCTGCAGATCCTGGTGCTGAACCTGCTCTACGACATCTCGCAGCTGTCGATCCCGTTCGACCGGATGGACGAGGAATACCTGCGCAAGCCGCGCAAGTGGGACGCCAGCGACATCGGCCGCTTCATGCTGTGGATGGGGCCGTCCAGCTCGGTGTTCGACATCACCACGTTCGCTTTGCTGTGGTTCGTGTTCGGCGCCAACGGCCCGGCGCACCAGGCGTTCTTCCAGTCCGGCTGGTTCGTCGAGAGCCTGCTCACGCAGACCCTGGTGGTGCACATGATCCGCACCCGCAAGATCCCGTTCCTGCAGAGCAGCGCCTCGGCGCCGGTGCTGGGGCTGACCACCGCGATCATCGCGATCGGCGTGGCGATCCCCTTCACCGTGGTCGGCGCCAAGCTGGGCATGGTGGAAATGCCGCTGGCCTACTTCGGCTGGCTGGCGGCGACGGTGCTGGCGTACTGCCTGCTCACGCAGGGCGTGAAGCGGCTCTACATGCGGCGCTTCGGGCGGTGGCTGTAGGGCGTGTCATCCATCCCCGACCCGGCCGCGGCCCGGAGCGGATTCCGGCGGGAGCCGGAAACCCGGCTGCCCCGCCGCGGCATTTCCGCGGCCGCCGGCGCGCTCAGCCGGAGGGCCGCACGTCCAGCGTCATCGCATGGAAGTCCAGCGTGACCACGCTGTGCGCGAACAATGCGTTGCCGGCGGTGGCCTCGAACAGGCCGTCGGGCTGGTGCACCGGGTTCGCGCCGGTGCCGACGAAGTACAGCGGCGGCCTGCCGCCGAGCAGGGGGCGGCCGGCAAAACCCGGCGGGCGTGCGGGCGCGGCCAGCAGGTTCACGCCGCCGTCGGTGTAGCCGAAAAAGGTGGGCGTGCCTTGCTTGCGCAGGCCGAGCCGGCCCAGCGCGGCGTCGTAGACCAGCAGCGTGCCGGTGAACATGGTGTCGATCTGCGCGCGCAGCGTGTGGCCATGCACCTCGAACGGCGCGCCGACGACGACCGGCGGCCCGTGCCGGCCGAAGGTGACCTGCTTCAGCGAACCGCCGGCCGGCGGCGGCGCGGACGACGCGACGGGGCCGGAAATCCGCAACCGATGATGCGGATAATCGATCTGCACGATGCGGTCCTTGAAGGCGGTATAGGCCAGCGTGCCGTCGGCCGGCGGCGGATGCTCGCCGAGCAGCTTGCGCTCGAGCGCGACGAAATGCGCGTCGAGCCGGACGCGGCCGAGGGTGATTTCATGGCTGCCGCCGTCGCGGACGCCGGGTATCGCGCGGCCGGCGCGCGACAGCGGCGTGGCGTGCCAACCCAGCGATCGCGCCGTATCGGCCGGCAGGGTCGAAACCACGTTGCCGGTGTCCAGCGCCAGGGTCCGCAGCGCACCGCCGTCGATGCGGGCCTGGATGCAGATCAGCCCGTCGCAGTCGCGGAACGGCAGCGTGGCGGCGAAACGGGTGGGCTCGCCGGCGGCGAGGGTGAGCGGAATGCTCCATGCCGCCAGGGCGACCAGCCGGACGATCAGGGTGTTGCCGCGCATGCCGCTTCTCCCGAGATCCACCCGCGCAGTGAAGCGCGGCGGGGAGCCGGGGCGGAAGTGCGGGAAGTCATCCGTGCGGGTCGTCATGCCCCGCGGCCTCGGCGCGTCCGGCGCCGGTCCGTACGCGCCTGCGCGGAGCGGTCGCCGGACGACCGCTCCGCGCGGGTGTTCGCTCAGCAGCGGCTCCTGCGCCGGTGGTGCCACCACAGCGCGAGCAGGCCCAGCAGCACCAGGGCGACCAGCGCCCACAGGCTGCTCTGGCCGCGGCGCACCCATTTCACCAGCCAGGCGTGGTTGTTCGCGCCGAGGAAGCCCAGGTACACCCAGAACGGCACGCTGATCAGCGCGGCCAGGGTATCGATCAGCAGGAAACGCAGGGTCGATACCCGGTGGGTGGCGCCGGCGGTCATGTAGACGGTGGTGCGCATGCCGGGCAGGAAGCGGGCGAAGAACAGCATGCGGTTGCCGTAGCGGTCGAACTTCTCCTGCACCATCGCGTAGCGCTGCGGGGTGAGCACGCGCGCCACCGGGCGCCAGCGCATGATGCGCGAGCCGTAGTGGTGGCCGAGCAGGAAGATCGCGGCGTCGCCCAGCAGCACGCCGAACATGCACAGGCCGAACATGGCGTGCACGTTGGCGAAGCCCAGCCCGGCGATGACGCCGCCGGCCACCAGGGTCACGTCCTCGGGCAGCGGCAGGCCCGCGCCGCAGATCATCAGCGCGATGAACACCGCGACATAGCCGTTCTGGGCGAAGATGGTGACCAGTCGTTCAAGCAGATCCATCGGGGCTCCGGCGAGGCGGGCGGGTGGCCGCGGGCGGAGCGCCGGACCATGCGGGGCAACAGTGTCGCATCATGTCGCCGCCGGAGGCACGCGCGCGGCCAGCAGGCCGCGCAGCTCGTCCTTCTCGGCGCTGTCCAGCGCGCTTTCCCGCATCTTGGCCTGCAGCGCGGCGCGGCGCAGGGCCACGGCTTGCTGCTCCATGCGCAGCAGCGCTTCCATGAACTCGGTGCGCTGCATCTCCGGCTCGCCGACCACGGTGGCGGCCATCAGCTTCTGCAGCGCGGGGTATTCGGGCCGCTCGGCGAAATGCTCGACCAGCATCGCCGGGTTGATGCCCGGGCGCGCCCGGGCCGTGTCCAGCAGCTCGGCGAGCAGCTCCACGCCGGGCTTGTCCAGGGCCAGGAAGCGGTAGGGTTTTTCCACCTGGTCGGCCAGTCCGGGCTGGGCCAGCAGCAGGGCGATGGCGCTGCGCACCAGCGAGCGCTGCGCCACCGGACGCTGCACGGCCGGCCGCGCCGGCGCGCCGGGCGCGAGCGCGGCGCGGGCGCCGGTGCGTTTTTCCAGTTCGTCCGCCATCAGGTCGCGGAAGGCGCCGTCGGGCAGGCGGGCGATCAGCGGC
>Ga0164242_10008168_pt1 | contig 11367 bp, 12 predicted proteins | sample OricomgcompostMG_FD_108783 | JGI IMG/M metagenome (GOLD analysis project Ga0164242, IMG submission 108783) | Miracle-Growth compost microbial communities from Emeryville, California, USA - Original compost - Miracle growth compost (MG) ...
CCACCGACAGCTCGGTGGCCGGATGCGCGTTGGGCCGCGCGATCTTGTAGCCCTGGCCGTAGGCGACGCCGAGGTCGCGGATCATCAGCAGCTCGGCGTCGGTCTCTATGCCTTCGGCGATCACCACGGTGCCGGATTTCTCGGCGATCTCCTGGATCGAGCGCACGAACTGCAGCTTGATCGCATCCTGGTTGATGCCCTGCACGAAGTGCATGTCGATCTTCACGTACTCCGGCCGCAGCTCGGACCACAGGCGCAGGCTGGAAAAACCCTCGCCCAGATCATCGATCGCGATGCGGAAGCCCATCGCGCGGTAGTGCGTGACGGCGGCGCGCAGCAGGTCGTAGTCGTAGGTCGGCTGGCTTTCGGTCAGCTCGATGATCACGCGCTTCGGATCGATGCCGACTTCGTGGATGTAGCCCAGCGTCTCGCCGTGGCGGTTGTGCGGCTGCAGCAGCAGGCATTCCGGACTGACGTTGAGGAAGAGATTGCCGGGCAGCTGCAGCTCGGCGAAGCGTTCCAGCGTCACGCGCCGGCACAGGTGCTCGACTTCGACGCTGAGATTGCAGCTGCGCGCCACCTTGAACAGGTTCAGCGGCGAGTGCAGCGGGCTGTCGGACGGGCCGCGGATCAGGCCTTCATAGCCGATGATCTCGCCGCTTTGCATCTGGATGATGGGCTGGAACAGCGCCGTCAACTGGCGCTTTTCGATGATGCCGCGCAGGCGCTGCGCCAGCATGCCGTCTTCCCGGCTGCCGGCGGATTCGCCGTCTCTCGCCGCGCCGTCATGCGCGCTGGCCTGCGTTTCGGCCTTGACGCGCCGCGCCGCCTGCACCCCGCTGTTGCGCATATTCCGGACGCGCGTGATCCTCGGCGGGATGGAAGGCTTTAATGAGACGAATGTCATCGGCGGTCTCGGATCGGAAGTTGCCGCATGGTACTAGGCGTTTATGACAGGATGATGATGAGACGGGCCTGTAGGTAACGGCCGCGTCATGTTGCCGGTCGGCGGGGTTTGAGATTGTGCAAATGTTCTGATACAATCTCGGGCTTCGTACCGCGCGACCGAATCAGGAGAGGTGGCAGAGTGGTCGAATGTACCTGACTCGAAATCAGGCGTACGTTAAATCGTACCGTGGGTTCGAATCCCACCCTCTCCGCCAGTAACCATGCGGGTTTCCGCAGATTGAAAAGCCCGCGAAAGCGGGCTTTTCTTTTTGGCATGTGGGGAAAATTTTGACCAACTTCCCTATGCTGCGCGAATCCTTTTGGCCGAGAATGTGGCCGACGGTGTACAGGTCGCCGCCGGCATTGATCAGTTCGCTGGCGGCGCTGTGGCGCAGGTCATGCAGGTGCAGATGTCCCATGCCTATCTTACGAACTGTGCGCGTGAAGGCGCGCTGTATCGTCATCTTCGCGGTACCTTGATCGAAGCGCGCGACCGCGCTGCCGATCTTCGGGTGAATCGGCACAAGCCGCGGATCGCCGTTCTTGGTATCAGCCAAGACAAAATTTCCAGACCGAACCGAATATTTCAAAATCTCGCCCAGGCGCATGCCGCTGTAGAACGCGATGCGGAATGCGCGGCGGGAATTCCAGTTGCAGCAGGCGCGGACGATGCGGATCATCTGAAGGCGGATGCGTATTCCTGCCGCTCGTTTTTCACGGTAGGGATGATGACGCGCGCTGCTGGATCCTCGGTGCACATATTGTGCTTCTTCCAGCCATACCAGCATGCCGCAACTAGGTATCGAATCCGGTTGCGCAGGGATGCTGGTGAAAGCGGTTGTTTGTGGTCTTCGTTCTCGCGCGTGGCTTTGGCGACGTAGAACTTGCAGGCATCCGGCAGGGCGGTGATAGGGCGGCCTTGGTAGGCAAAGAACATCAGCGCCAGTTCGCGCGATACATTCTCCCCGGTCTTCAGAAGCGGCAACCGCTCTTTTATGTAGACGTCGACAGCTTCCTCGATGGAATACTCAGGACGTTCGACGTTCGTTGCGATGGCGTAGAGGCGAGCAGACTCTTGCCGGTCGAAGGCATCCGCTTGGGAGCGATTCCAAGTTTTTGCACGGTGCTTTCGAGCCCGGACCCGCTTACCTTCAATGCGACGGTCGAATTCAAAGACTGACTGTATCGAACCTCCCACGCGAAGAGATCAAGCGGAGGTGATTCCATCGACCAGAAGAATTGCTGGATTCCGCCCGGTTGCTCGATCAACTTGAAACTGTCAACGAACGGAGGCGGCGTGGTCTTGCCGTAAATCTCCTGCGTCGCCGTGACCGGCGCCGAGCGGCGCCCCACTGCATTAACGGCGGTCAGCGAGAATTCGTAGATGCCGATGTCAACTGGCGCGATGTCGAGCGAGGAGGAACTCGTCGTCATTAGCTGCCAATTGCCATTCTGCTTGCGATACTGCAGCTCGAAGTAGGCGGCACTACCCGACCACGATACCGTGATGCGGGTACCTATGACAGCCGACGTGACGAGATAGAGCGACTCGCTGATGTTCAAATCGGACGGGGCAGTTGCCACGCCGGTGAGAATGCTAATCGGCAGCGTCCCCAGTACAACATCGTTCTCAATCGCGTCGTATTTGTCGGCGCGGTAGGACATGGCCGTGATCTGCGCTTGGGTTCCGTTTTGCTCCGTGATCGAGACGACGCGCCAAGTCTCAGGGATCAGGTCAGGCGCAGCCAAGACATACACCGATATCTGCTGCGGCATATCGTCGAAGTCAGGCGCCACGGTCAGTTCGGACGTCTCGCCGGGCGCTGATACGACCGTTTACTTCAAGTGACGGACTTCATGGGCCCGTTCAATATTGCATATATAAGCGTTACACCAATCGCGAAGTGTGCCTCATTCACCTTATGAGGCAAATTGCTGTCGATGGCCAGCCTATTTTTCGGTTCATTCGTTCCGACGAACGGGCTTTCAAACCTCGGCAAATTTATGACGAAGACGACCTGGAAAGATGGGCGTCCTTTCTCATCAAGGATCTCACGGTCAAAAACGAGGTTGGTCATCACCTCAGCCTCTACGACGGAGAAGCCTATCCTTGCTCTCCCCTTGCCGAAGGGTGTCTCGATTGTCGCTATCAGCTCTGGCGTATCGGACGAAAAGATTTTTAAACCATATTCGACAAGGTCCGCCGCTTCAAAGTATGTCGAAACACTTCTTAGTAAATCAATTGCTTTTTGTTTCGACTGCCTTACGGTTTGTACGCCAATCCACAGAGAATTAATTTCATCCTGATGAATCATCCTATAAGCCATATCGCCTCCCATGTTGGGATGGTCATCTTACCGGATATAACAAAAAGCCGCGTCCGAATGGAAGCAGGCTTGGTATTTTCGGAAACCCTACAGGCCAGTGCAAGTGACAATTTCTGCGGGCGAGGCGAACCACCCCTGCGCAATACGAACGAACCAGCCGGCTTGGAGCGAGGCTATTGCGGGTAAATAGAATGGAATGAAGTAACGCTTGGGGAGGGCCGCAACTCCTGTCAGGGTTTTCTTGAGGTGTTTGGCTAGTTCGCTGGCAGCTCCAATCAGTGCTGTCAGCAATATTCCCTTCAGGAACTTTTTCAGGGTTTCTCCTTGGTAGTGGAAAGCGAGATGTTTCCCTTTATCTCTCTTATACCAAGGCGAGTTTTAAAAATTGACATATGCAGACGTATCGTTGAAGAAAGCGCAACAACAAATTAGTTGTTTGGATGTAATATCCCGTCATTGTTGCTTTTTACGATCAGTCATAGCGAAACGGTATGTCTTAGCGGGATGAAGGCTAGCTTCGTTGCGTCGGCTTGGAACTCTTCTGTTGGTGTCGGACGTTTTCAGCAATGCTAAAGCGTAGCCGTTGCTGGCCAACGTTAAGACAATCAGGGGGGCACAGTTTGGTTGTAATGAGTAGCTGCTTTGGGGGTAGCGATGAAGAAAGTCCTTTCTATTATTTTTCTTTTCTTTCTTAGCGGGATCAGTCATGCGGAGAAAGTAAAAGCATATTCATGCGAACAAATGAAGTTCTTTAAGAGCTTGGGAACACCTGAGAAGGTCTTTTTTAACAATGATCCAAAAGGCGATCCCTCAGATACTTTAGCTAAAAGAAAAGTTATCGAAATTTTTAAGAGCTCTCAGGCGGGCAAATTGAAACTGCCTAGATGGTTGAATCCCAATGGATGGATTTCTCCATCTATCAATGGGTTCGGTATTGCAGATGGGTGTGCTCTGTGGAAGGGAGATGAATGGTATTTGCGCAGCGTATTTATTCCTCAGGATGCTCCTGACGGCCATGGATATATAGCTACTAATCTTTCAAGAAGAACAGTGTCTCTGCAAATTTATCAGACCATCGTTGAGAATGGAAAAGAAGAAGAGAAGCTGATATTTGAAGGCGGCGACAAAAGACTAAATAACGAACTTGATGAAAGTTTAGGCAATGGGGACTGACTGCAATGAACAGGTCAATAGGAATTTTCATCAGAATATTTTTCTTTTCCATCTTTGCACTTTCCGGATGTAAGTCAAAACCAGCAATTGACTGTTCTGGTGATACAACTTCTTTTAAAGCGAATAACGCGCAGGAATTTTTTTACGAGAAGTTGGGGAAATTAAAAGATGCTGATTCTCTAGCCACGGGGATCACCGACATTGCACAGAGTTGCGTTATCCCAGTCGAGAGTGAGCCAGTATTCATAGAAGCATTGAAGAAACTCTCTTCTATGGGAAGTCAAGAGCAATTGATCTCTGCTTATGAAGCATTGCAATCTTCTAAATCATCATTTCGGGAAGCATTGCTTTCAGCGTCTTCAGCGCTTCATGCAGATGAGAAATCGAGTCTCATCCAAGAAGGGCAGAAGGTCATATGGAAAGCAGACGATTTTGAATCCATTGGAGAAGGTTTTTCTGAACAAAAAGGACTTAGAACTGGAGATGTCAATAAAGACGGATTGAATCTTGACCTCCAAGATGTAGACAATCGTGTTGTGAAACTGAGTGGTTCTAACCAAAAGGTCGTATTGCAACGCGAAACAATGACAGGAGCATCTGGTAATGAAGCAACAACAATGTCAGTTTATAAATTACCTACAGGAGAAAAACTTAGGTGGAAGGTAAGAAATTCTTCCACCGATTCTGGCACTATTGGTTTTGGATCGAGTGGGACAAACGGAGAACAGATTGGATTTCTCTTATTAGATTCGAGGGGAAGTCTTTCTGGCATCGGTTCAATTTCAATGGTGGAATTCTCGCCAACGAGCGAAGTTCTTAACGCAATGACGCACTGCGCCATGCTTCTCACCGTCTATGAAACTTCATCGAAAGGCTTGTCTCTTCCCATTAGAACGGTGAGTCCGTGCCAAGGAGAGGAAGCATCTGATTTCAATGACGAGAGAGTAAACCGGATTATTGATTCACTAAAAGCAGAAAAATCGTACGCGAATCTTCCATCGTTAATTAGCTATTCTCGTAATGACGAATCCGATAAAACGCTCTTTTTGAAGCTGTCAAAATCGGGCCCATCAGGAATTCGTTATTTGTTGTATGACTTGGCTAATCGGTTTGAGCCGTTGAGCAATAGGCGGTTTTCCGGGGGGGCGGGAGGAATATCAGTTGCAGAAGCGAAGACAACGTCTAAATTGCTATATGAATGGGCTGCGGGACTAAAGGCTGTTATTCCTCTAGTCGGGAGCTCCGCTCCTGACCTAGATAAAACACTAAAAATTATTGATACCACTCGTACTCAAGAGAACGAGCTTCCTACCATAGATCAGCTCAAGGACACGGAGAAAGGTAGTCAGGATATTGGCAGCTACGACCTACTGGTAAATCGGCAGTTGCCCGACACATTGACGGTAAACGGGCATGAATATTCATTTGTGTACGAGACGATGGCGCTGGGATATTCGAATCCTGGAGAAGGAATCCGAATTGTTGTATCGGATACCCCAGTGTTCAAAGGGCGGGGTTTAGAAAGGGTCATGGCTACGAAAGGCGGAACGACACAGATTACGTTGAATGAAACGTTAGGTGGGTTTACCGTAGATGCGATTGTCTTAGTTGCACTTTCCTCGGAAGAGAGGCAGCAACTTAAAGACCAATCACAACGTTTAAGGCAAGATAAACAAAGACTTGCAGCGTTTCCTGATAATGTAGAGAAGGCGATAGAAGCATCCGAGCAAAGCTCCATGGATTTGGTTCGTATTGCCAATACCATGGAAAAGTAACCCTATGTGACCTGTCACATCGTCACACTGTAGTATTCATGCGGGTTTCATAAGCCTTTGATTGTCACGCTTGCTGTCCAGTGTCACCGGATTCAGGTGCTGGACGAGCGAACTAAAATAGTTCTAGACAAGGAATCGATAAGAGATTGTCTTGTTTTTGTTTAGGATTATTTTCATGTTCTACATACCTCAAAACCACGTTCGCATCGCCGTAGAAAAAATTGGTGGTGCGACCAAAGCAGCGCACCTTGCTGCTGTTAGCAACGCCACTGTTCACAACTGGTTGAACGCCCAACGAATCCCTAATATCGACAAAGCAGGAATCATCGCCAAAGAATCCGGCGTCGATGTGCATCTGTTGAGGGAACGCAATGAATGACCAACAGCGCAAATTACGTGCTCAGACGTTAATTCGAGAGGCCGTTTCTTCCTACTCAGCGTTTTCTGTCTCTATGCCGAAAGAAGGGCTTGATAGTGGAAACGTTCACATGCTCACAGAAGAGCAAATCAATAGCGGTGTTATTGCCATGCTTCTGCAATGTGGCATTGCGCACGGATCAGGCGGAAGTCTTGAACTTTATAAGCTCAACCAGCGATACCTACAGGACGTAAAGATTCGTGAGCAGATAAATGCGTTGTTGAAGTCTCGCTAGGATCGATCAAGAGGCTAAACAGCCTCCTGTTTAATGGGAGCGGATTCCATAGCAGCAGGGAGTGTTGGTATTTATGTTGGTATTGATGGTTGCCTTGCTTGCTTGATGCTAGGTTTTATAATGGGTTAAGGCTTTAATATGAATCCCACCCTCTTTGGGAGAGGAGCAAGCCAAGAGCTTGGCTTGCGTGAGGGATTCGAAGGGATGCGCAGGTGCATCCGCGGCCTGCGGCATGTAGGCGTATCCCTCCCTCTCCGCCAGAGTTTAATGAAAATTAATCAAAAGCCCGCAGCAGCGGACTTTTGATTTTTGCACTGGACCCCGGCCGAGTTCCCCATATGCGTCCGATATGGCGGCGGTGTTGCAGACCGGCCATTTGCGGCAACTACGGCAACTCCCGCACGACCTGATAGTCCGCATCCTCCACCGGAATGAAGCGGGTGATGCCCAGTTGTTTCATCAGTTCCGGATTGCGGTTGCCGTCCCTGAAAAATGCCTCCCTGATTTTTTTCTTGAGGGCGGGGCAGAGCGCGTCTCTCAGCACGAAGGGATCGCGCGGGATCGGCGTGGATTTCCATAGAACCTTCAGCTCGCTGCTTTCCCTGCCTCCGAAAAACGTGGCGAGTTCGGTGCTCGAAACGAATGCCGCGTCCGCCTGGCGCGCCATCACATTGGCGATCGACTGGTTGTGCGAGCCGCTATACGTGATCCGGCCGAAGTAGCGGTCCAGCGGCATGCCGGTCAGCCGGGAAAAGGCGTGTTTCGGGATCAGCGCTCCCGACGTGCTGTCCGGATCGACCAAAGCCAGCGTCTTTTCCTTCAGCGATGCGATCGTGCCGTCCGGGCTGTCGGTCCGCACGATCAGATACGAGTAATAGAAGCTCTCTTCCTTGCCGTCGACGGTCTTCGAAACGGAGGCAAAGGGCGTGATGCGCGGCTCCTGCCTTTTGGCGGAGATGTAGGCGGCGGGACCCATGCGGGCGAGATCCACGTTGCCGGCCAGCATATCCTCGATCACGGCGCCGTAAGAGGAAGGCGCCAGCACATCGACCGGGATGCCGAGATCACGCCGGAGGGTGTCGAACAAGGGCTGGAACGCGGCCAGCTCCTTGCGGGTATCGTTTTGCGGCACCATGGAAAAGCGCAGGCGCGGCGGCTGCTCGCATTCCGCCGTATGGCCGCAGAGCAGGACGCCGGCCGCCAGCAGGCACGCGCTTGCCTGGCGCATGAAGCGCGCGAGCTTTCCGGTCGTCGGTGTGGAATATCGCATATCGTTATCGCAAGGCTGTGAAGAATCGGCGCTGCAGCGTCTGCACGATTTCGTCGGCCGGGCAGGGGCGCTGGAAATAGAAGCCCTGCACGTAGTCGCAGCCGGCCGTTTTCAGATGAACGATCTGCTCGCGGCTTTCCACGCCTTCGGCCACGACCTTCAGGCCGAGATTGTGGGCAAGCGTGATGGTGGAGGAGACGATCAAGGCGTCGCTGGTGTCGTTGCGGATGTCATGGATGAACGAGCGGTCGATCTTGATCGCGTAGATCGGCAGGTTCTTCAGGTTCTTCAGGCTGGAAAAGCCGGTGCCGTAGTCATCCAGCGCAATCCTGATGCCGCGATCCCTGAGCTGCTGCAGGATGCGGTTGGCCATCTCGAAGTCTTCGATGAAGCAGCCTTCCGTCACTTCCATCTCCAGCAGCTCGGGCGGCGTCCGGTGCTTCTCGAGCGAGGAAAACACCATGTCGACCAGCGCGCCGTCGCGCAGCTGCTTTGGCGAGACGTTGATGGCGACGGGAACCGGCTCGATGCCGCTGCGGATCCACTCGCTCAGCTGGCGGCACGCGGCGTCGATCACCCAGTAGCCCAGCGGCACGATCAGGTCGTTGTTCTCGGCCAGCGGAATGAAATCGTTCGGATAGATCAGCCCGTACTCGGGATGCTGCCAGCGCACCAGCGCTTCAGGCCCAGCACGGCGTAGTCGTCCAGCGAAACGCGGGGCTGGAAGTGCAGGCGGAATTCACCGCGCTTGATGGCATTCTTGAAGTGCGCGAGCAGGTCCACTTCGCGCGCCGAGAACGCATTCAGCGATGCGTCGAAGAAGCGGTAGGTGCCGGCACCGGCCGACTTCGCCATGTACATCGCGATGTCGGCGTGCGTGATCAGCGTATCCAGATTCTGTCCGTCGCGCGGGTAGAGCGCGATGCCGATGCTGGGACTGACGTCGACGTCCTTGCCCTCGAGATCGTGATAGGTCTGGCTGATCGCGTCCACCAGCTTTGCCGCCACCTTGGCGATGTCCGCCTCGGAGGCGACATCCGCTATCAGCATGACGAACTCGTCGCCGCCGAAGCGCGCCAGCAGATCGTATTCCCGCAGCGAGCTGCGCAGGCGCGCCCCCACCTGCTGCAACAGCAGATCGCCGACCGCATGGCCGAGCGTGTCGTTGATGGGCTTGAACTTGTCGAGATCGAGGAAGAGCAGCGCATAGAGATTGCGGCTGCGCCTGGCGCGCGCCAGTTCGATCTGCGCCATTTCGTAGAAGCGCATGCGGTTCGGCAGCATGGTCAGGTGATCGTGCGCGGCCTGCCACAGCGCGCGTCCCTTTTCCTGTTCCAGTTGCACGATCAGCTCTTTCTTTTCCTGTTCCGATGCCGCCAGTCCCGCGTACAGCCGCCGCTGCCTGAGCGCGATGACGAACATGGTCAGCAGCAGCAGCGCCAACACGATGGAGATGATCGCGGCCCTGAGCAGGTAAGCGGTGTGGCGCGAGGTGAGCTGGCGGATCAGCTCGCCTTCGTCCCGGCTGATGACGATGGCGAACGGATACCTTTGCGAAATGCGATAGACGCTGACTTCCGAGCGGGAGGCGTCGGGGCGGGCATGCCGTATCACGCCGGCGACGGACGAACCGGAAAGAAAGTCGGCATAGCCGGTGGATGCATAGTCGATGCCGCCGGAGAGACTGGTGCCGTTGATCTCGGCGAGCTGGTAGCCGTCGCGCATCAGCACCTCGATGCGGCCGCCTTCGCCCAGCTTGACGTCCTTGTAGAACCGCAACAGGTAGCCGAGGTCGATGATGGCGACGAAATATCCCCGGACCTCGTTCTGCGAGGAAAAGCGGACCAGCACCGGAACCCGCCACGACGAGCTGCCGCTTTGCGAAGGGTGGCCGATGAGCAGTTGTTCGCCGCGCGCGGAAGAAAGCGGCTGCGCGGCGGCCGCGAGGATGAAGCGTTCGAGCTCCGGCTCCTGCTTTCTGTTGGCGGAGGATTCGAGCAATTCGCCGCGGCTGCCGAACAGCGCGGCGCGCAGATAGGCCGGGTCGTCGCGTATTTCGGTATGCAGAAAATATGCAGGGCGTTCCTCGGCTTGCGCGGCCTGGGCTCTTCTGGCGTACAGCGTGGCGCGGTCCAGCACCTCGTTCAGGTTCGCCTCGACGATCGCGGCGATATTGTTGCCGTCGCTGACCGCGCTTTCTATCGTCAGCGCCTTTTCCCCTTCGATGCGCGTGAAGGTGCCGAGCCAGATGACAAGCAGCACCGTCAGGGCGAGAAGAATGGTGCCGACGACGAAATTCTTTTCGTCGAGAATCAGGTTCTTCAGGTCCGTTTTCAACGGCGGAAATGAGAAGCGGAGAAAATGTCTGGTATTGAACACGTGTGTGATCGAAGGACGCGCGCGTTATCCAACAGGGCCGCTCGTAGCTCCAAAAAAAAGCCGGCAAGAAACCGGCTTGGAGACAGACCATTGAGAGAGGTAATCGCCGCATTCTAGTTTTTGCCCGTGACAGGCAAATGACACCGATGGGCGCCATGCATTTACGCAACAGAAAAGTTCGCGCGCCGGCAACACTCGCTGCAAACAGATTCCGGTAGCGCTTCTTCTCGGCTGGCAGGGTAAAAATGACAATGTAAAAAATACAATGAAGCGGCGGAGTATGAAGGCATATTTCGAATCCCCGGCCTTGTCCACCAGCCGCAGGATGGCGAGCGCGCGCAAGCGAAAGCGAAAGCCTGCATCTTTGCCGAGCGAGCGCGTCCGCCAGACGTTTGCCTTGAGATGTTCGTAAGCGCAGCCTGAGGCGGCCGGCGGCGCCGGCGTTTTTTTTGCGACGCGCCGCCTACTGATTGCCGCCGCCGGCCGTTCCCGTTCCTGCCGTCGCTTCCTGGTCTACCCGCGTTTTCTCTCTCGATTCTTCGCCGGATTTCTGCACGTTCTCGCTTTTTTTCGGCTCGCCGGAGCCGGCCGATGGATTGGCCGTTTGCGCTTCTGAAGGATTGCCGCCCGCTTTGTCGCTCATGTTGATCTCCGATTCGTTTCGCCGAGATGCCTATTTCGTCGCATCCGCCGGTACCTTGCTTTCCTTCAGGCCGGCACGATTGTCCTGGCCGTCCGCGCCGGGACTGGCGGTAGACTCGGTGCCTTTCGGCACGTTAGGCGAACCCGGCGTGTTGGTCAGCAATTCATTCGGCGGCACTTCGCTGTGGGCCGCGTATTCG
>Ga0164242_10008169_pt1 | contig 11367 bp, 9 predicted proteins | sample OricomgcompostMG_FD_108783 | JGI IMG/M metagenome (GOLD analysis project Ga0164242, IMG submission 108783) | Miracle-Growth compost microbial communities from Emeryville, California, USA - Original compost - Miracle growth compost (MG) ...
CTGTCGGTGCTGTCAAGTAGGTTGCGCTCCTTGGTATCTTCGCCTCCATCACCCGTCGTTGCGTCAGAGGCTTCGGTCACCGGACCCGTGTCCCAGTTGGCGGATTCATGGAGCGGGACGGCGCTGATCAAGAGCGGAAAGCTCAGGCTCATCCGCATGCCAACAAGCACAGGCAGATCGCCGCCATCAGGTAGCCGATAAAACTGCTTGCCGTCATAGGTGATCGGTTCGCCGCCGCGTTCGACCAGCCACGCGACAACGTCGCCGGGAAATAGTTTTGCAAACTGATCCTGCCGGAACCAGAAGTGCCCTTTCTCGAATGGCAGGGTCCTGGGCTCGTGGTGCGAGACCGAGGTGGTGATCATTTGGAGCGCAAGTGCCTTGGACGTCTTTGGCTCATCGTCGTAACGTGGCGCGTCCCAGAGATCGCCAAAAGTGAGGGGCTCGGTCCAAGGTTTGCCGGAAAGATCCTGCAACACGCCGTGCAGCCATTCGGTGAGCGCTGGCTCGTTCTTTCCGGACCATCTTTTTCGCCCCAGGCCGCTGCAGAGCCCGAGCAGATTGCCGCGGGCAACGCGGTCAATCCGCATGACTGCCGCAACGATTCCCCCTGCGTAAGCGCAGATAATCGCAGGCGGTGCTGCTGCGTACAGGCCAGACTTCCCGCCGGCAAGGAAGGCGATCCCGAAAAGCACGGCAAGGACTAGGACCGTCTCGATGGGCGCGATCGTCAAAACCGCGATGATCAACGCGGCACCCTTGCGTACCGTGCTCGCGTTGCCGGTTAATCGAACAAGCAACCTATAGGCGCCGGTGGCGCCCCAAGCTGGCTGGAGCAGCTTGTAAATAAAGCCCTGCCTGGCGAGTTGCGTGGCGACAGTGGCGAGGCCCTCAAAGCCAGCCTTCTCAGCTGGACCGCGGAGCATCAGCTTGGCTGTTTTGCAGCGATCACCGTAGGCCGCCGCTGCGCACGCGGCAGCGGCAATTGCGCCCGCCGAGGTGCCGCCAATATTCTTGAAGCGATAATCACGCGCGAGCGCTAATACGGCATTGGGATAGACGATACCGCTCGTAACGCCGCCCTTCATCACTAGGTCGCAGTACTTCATCGCCGCTCCTCCGGTGCTACCGGTGCATTTAGCAATGGGTTCATCGATGGAAAATCGAGCTACGCGGCCCTTCGCAGAGCCGGAGATCGACTTTGCCAGTCAGACCGTGGACTGTTTAATCGAGCGAGGTCGCCCGCGGGTCCACGAATGCGCAAGCAGCCTCTCTCCAGAGTGCCGATCCGGCCCATGGGGCGGCGTATGTCGTCGAGCACTTTGACTTTGTCCCGCCCAGAGCTGCGAGGGCGAAATACCTGCCGCCGACGTGCCCCCCGCGCGAACGCTGACGCTGGCCCGCATCTGACCGCGCTAAGGTGGCGGGCGGCATCACCATGCTGGTTCGATTTCAGTGATATCAACCGATACTGGCAAGAGCACCCGGTTGAATGTCGCAAGGGGACGGCACGCTTTGTATAGGCACCGGCGGTGCATTTTTGCACAGCAGATGTTTAGGAACGGGTAGTTCCGCTTCCACTGGGTGACCTCAAATAGGTGCGAACACACCCAGGAGGTCCACCGTGTTCCAAGCAATTCGATCGCCGGGCAACAAGAAACGAAGACGCTCGCCCGTACACACCGGCACCCGCCAAGGTCGCGATCAAGCGCCAGTGCCCGGTTGGGCATAACCCTATCCCCGGAGACATCTCATGAGTTACGCAATCATCGGTTTCGGCGCGGTCGGCCAGGCGCTGGCCAAATCGTTCGCGCGCCAGCGCATCGACGTGACGGTCGCCAGCCGCCGCTCTCCCGAGGTACTGGAGCCCACCGCCAAGGCACTCGGCTCCAACGTCATCCCGCGATCGCTGGACGAAGCGCTTTCGGCGGATGTGATTATTTTGGCCATTCCCTTCTCGCAGCACCAGGCGATCGGCAAGGCCCGATCGAGCTGGGTGGGCAAGCTGGTGATCGACGCAACAAACGCCCACGGTACACCGCTCGAGGAGTTCGGCGGGCTTACCTCCTCGGCGATAGTCGGGCGGGCGTTTCCCGGCGCGAACTTCGCCAAAGCTTTCAATCATCTTCCTGCGGCGAAACTTGCGGCCGATCCGACCGTCGAGGGGGGGCGGCGCGTGATCTTCATAGCGAGCGACGATCCGGCGGCAGCGGCATCGTCAGAACTTCTGATCGAGGCGCTCGGCTATGCCCCGGTTTTTCTCGGCACCCTTGCCGAGGGCGCGACGCTTACGCAGGCCCGCGGGCGCGGGTGGTCGCCGCTCACGTTTCAGGATCTCGTCAAGCCTGACCAAGAGTAAGCTAGAAAGAAGAGCATGATCATCGATCTGACAGGCCGCAAGGCCATCATCACCGGCTCGACCGCCGGCATCGGCCGTGCCACGGCGGAGGGTCTAGCGCGTTCCGGCGCCGCCGTTGTCGTCAATGGCCGCACCAATGCGCGCGTCGAGGAGACAGTGCGGCAGCTGCGCCAGATATTGCCCAATGCCGACATCACCGGCGTTGCCGCGGATATGGCAACCGCCGACGGAGTAGCGGCGCTGATCTCCGCATCGCCGGACGCCGATATCCTCGTCAACAATGTCGGCACTGCCCATATCCGCGAACATCGCGGCATCGATGACATTGCCGCTATTCCAGACGACGATTGGCTTGGCCTGTTCCAGCTCAATGTCATGAGCGGCGTGCGGGCCACGCGGCACTATTTGCCCAGGATGGTAGCTCGTGGCTGGGGCCGCGTGGTGTTCGTCAGCAGCGAATCCGCTGTCAACATTCCCAAGGAAATGCTCGACTACGGCATGACCAAAACGGCGCAGCTCGCGATTTCGCGCGGGCTTGCAGAGGCCGTGGCGGGGACCGGTGTGACGGTCAATGCCGTGCTTCCGGGCCCGACGCGATCGGAGATCCTTGGTGACTTCATGAAGCAACAGGCAGAGGCACAAGGCATCACCCAGGAAGCGGCCGAACAAGGTTTCTTCGCGGCGATGCGCCCGACCAGCCTGCTCGGCCGCTTTGCGACGACGGACGAGGTCGCCAACATGATCGTCTACGCCTGTTCGGAACAGGCATCGGCCACGAGCGGCGCGGCGTTGCGGGTAGATGGTGGCGTGGTGCGCTTCGTCGCCTGATGAAGCAACCTCACGTTTCAACGAGATGATCTCACCGGCCTAGGCTTGGAACAGCAACCGTTCGACCAGTTCTAGCAATCGCCTCTCGATGGTGGTCGGCGCTTCAAAATTGCTGGAATTCTTCCTCATAGGCAGCCCTGGTCGGCAAGCGTCGCGCGCACCGCGTCAACCAATGGTGTGCGGGGCTCTTCTCCAAGCACCGCGACCAGGTGATCGTTTACCAGGCGGATAGGGAGTTGCCACAGGTAGCGCATCTCCATTAGCTCGCGCGGCGTGACGGCGACGAGTGCGGCAATCTGGAGCTGCCACCAGGGCAGCGGCCGGATCGGCACGGACGGGTCGCCCAATACCTGCGCGATTGCCTCGACCATCTGCCGGCCGTCGGCGTCCCACTGCCCCTCGATATGAAAGCGCGCAAAGGTCGGCAGTGCCCCATGATTGAGCAGGCGCACCATCGTCTCGGCGACATCGGGCAAATAGGCCCATTGGTGCCCAACCCCGCGAGTGCCGGGATTGCGGATTACATGCGGACGGGACCCGTGCGTGACCAAGCCCTGCCCGAACCAGGTGTTCGCCGCGCCGGGGCCGAAATAGTCGCCGGCGCGCACGACCAAAGCGCTCGCCGCGCCTGAGTCGGCGAGAGCCTGAAGTCGTCGTTCCATTTCGACCCGGATCGCACCTTTGCGCGTCCGGGGATGCTGCGGCGCGTCCTCGGCGATCAATGGGAAGGCGTCCGGGCCGTAATTATAGACCGTACCTGGCAGCACGATTCGCGCGCCGGTCGAGCGCGCTGCGGCAATCGTATTGTCGATCATCGGCAGCACGAGCCGGGCCCAGCCGCGATAGCCCGGCGGGTTGACGGCATGAACTATGATGTCAGCGCCACGTGCCGCCGACCTGACTGCCAACGGATCAAGCGCATCCCCGATGATCGGTTCGCACCCAGCGTGCAATTGCGCGAGCCTGTTGCGGGTAAGCGCCTTGACGTTCCATCCGTCCGCCAGCAGGCGCCTTGTCATCGCCCCGCCGATGCCGCCGGTCGCGCCAAGGATGAGGGCTGATTGCTTGGTCATGTCCGCCTCCGTCGTTTGTCGACCAAAGGTGAGCCGACCGAAGACAAACGAAAATTGATGAAGAGTGCGCAGCTGCTATACATAAATATATGAGTGCCGAGCCCAGCTGGGACGTTTATCGAAGCTTCGCGGCGGTGCTTCGCGAAGGCTCGCTGTCGGCGGCGGCACGGGCCCTCGGGATGACGCAGCCGAGTATCGGTCGGCACATAGCTGCTTTGGAGAGCGCTCTCGGGGGCGAATTGTTCGTGCGCTCGCACCGCGGACTTTCTCCGACCGATCGTGCGCTAGCGCTGCGGCCGCATGCGGAAGCGTTACTTGCCGCTGCCGCGGCACTCCGGCGGATCGGCAGCGGCGAACCCGGAGTAGCCGCGGGCATAGTGCGTATCAGCGCCAGCCAGGCGGTCGGGGTAATGCATTTGCCGCCTATCCTCGCCAAGTTGCGGCAAACGCAGCCTAAGCTGACGATCGAGCTCGCCTTGTCGGACGAGGTCGACGATCTCTTGCAGCGTCGTGCCGACATTGCCGTGCGAATGTTCGCTCCTGTGCAACAGGCGCTGGTGGCAAAGCGCGTCGGTGACGTTCGGCTCGGCTTTCACGCCCATCGCGATTATTTGCAGCGAAAGGGCGTTCCGGCGAAACTCACCGACTTGCTGCGACACGACCTGATCGGCTTCGACGTCGAAACCCCGTTCATCCGCTCGGCGATGCGTCATCTCCCCGGAATCGATCGATCGCAGTTTGCATTGCTTGTCGACAACGATGCTGCGCAATTCGCCGCGATCGAGGCCGGCTTTGGCATCGGTATCTGTCAAACGGCGGTGGCCGCACGAGATCAGGCGCTGGTACGCGTTCTCGCGGGAGCGCTCGATCTGCCGCTGCCAATCTGGATCGTCATGCACGAAGACCTGGGGCGGAGTATACGTCACCGGCTCGTATTTGATACCTTGGCCGAGGCATTGGCGCGACTAACCCGCGAGGGCGTAAAATCGGCGCTGGATTCGGCGAGCACCGGCGCCAGCTAAACTCTAGTTTCGTCGGCTTCCCGGTTTTTGGTAATTCTGTCGCCGGGGCGCTTCATTCCCGGAGATTTGGATGACCGGCCCGATCGAAATAGAACTGAAGCTTGAGGTCGATCCTGCCGATCGCGCCCGAATTGGCTTAGCTGAGCTATTCGCGGGAACACCCAGTGCGGCCGACCGTCTCGTTGCCGCCTATTTCGATACACCTCACCGCCACGTGCGCGGCGCCGGGTATTCGCTGCGCGTCCGCCGCGAGGGCGCAAAGCGCGTTCAGACCGTCAAAACGCTCAACGCGTCGGCCGGATTATTTGCGCGGAAGGAGTGGGAGCGGGAGGTGGCGACCGAACGTCCCGTGCTGGACCCAGCACGCGGACTGCCCAAGAAGATGCTCGAAGCGGCATCACGCGCACGGCTGGAGCGCCTCTTCGTCACGGATGTTTGGAGAATTGCCGGGACTATCGGCTACGGCGGCGGCGTTTTCGAATGCGCGATCGACAATGGCGAAATTCGCTCGGGAAAGCGCCGCCTCGGCTTGTGTGAGATCGAGTTGGAGCTTGAAAGCGGACCGTCGCAATCGTTGTTCGATTTCGCTCGCCGGCTGGACGAGCGTTTCCCAGTGCGAATTGCGGTGCTGTCCAAGGCTGAGCGCGGCTATCGGCTGGCCGATGGCATTGCGGGAATGCCGGCCAAGGCCGAGCCGATCGTGATTGGCGTCGGGGACAGCGCGGGCGATGCCTTCCGGATCATCGCCCATTCTTGCCTGCGCCAATTCAGGATCAACGAGGGGCTCCTGCTTGATACCGGCGCCGCAGAGCCATTGCATCAGGCGCGGGTCGGCCTGCGACGGCTGCGCACCGCGTTTTCGCTGTATAAGCCCCTGCTTTCCGCCGACCGAAGGGCGGCCCTGCTTGAGGCCGAGCTGCGCTGGCTCGCGGCCGAGCTGGGCGAATTGCGCAACCTCGACGTGCTGATCGCCAGCAAGCACGGCGAACCACGGTTCCCGCTGACGGTGGCGCGCGAACAGGCGCTCACCCATGTTTGCAATGAACTGGCGTCGGCCCAAACACGCTTGCTCATGATCGATCTCGCCGAGTGGCTGGCCGTGGGCGCCTGGTGCATGCGTCCGGAAAATCCTGACCTTTTTGGACAGAATGCGCGACGTTTCGCGAGTGAGGTGCTGGATTTGCAGCGAAAGCGGCTTAAGCGCCGCGGCAAGAAACTTGCCGCCCTTGACGATGCGCACCGCCACAAAGCGCGCATCGCGGCCAAGAAGCTGCGCTACGCAAGCCAATTTTTCGAGTCATTGTTCCCTGAAAATATGGCGCGACGGCGGTATGCGCTGTTTCGAGCAGCGATCGAGGAGCTGCAGGAACAGCTCGGAGATCTCAATGATCTCGTTGTCGGGCCGCAACTTCTGGCGCAGCTCGGGATAGACGCGGAGCCGTCGGGCAAAAACCGTACGAAGCTGTTGCGCCTTGCCGAAGACACCTTAGGCGCGTTGCTCGAGGCCAAGCCATTCTGGCATTGAAATGGCGTGGCTCGAACCGGAGGGTGCCATTCTATGGATACCGATACGCTCCTTCGCCTCCTTGCCGCCAGCGTGATCGGCATGGCGGTTGGTCTCGATCATGACCTTCGCGGAAAGCCGGCCGGAATGCGTACGCTCGGTCTGGTATCGCTCGGTGCGGCGCTGGTGACCGTGGGAACCGCGCATGTTCCGATTATCGCCGGATCGCCCGATGCGCTAAGCCGCGCGGTGCAAGGCGCTATCCAAGGGGTAATGACAGGGATTGGTTTTCTCGGCGCAGGAACGATTCTTCGCAGACCGCGCGGGGTGCACGGGCTCACGACGGCGGCCGGCGTCTGGGTCACCGCTGCGCTCGGCATAGTGTGTGCGCTGTCACCGTGGGCGCTGATCGCCGCCGGGACGGTGCTGGCGCTCGCCCTGATCGTGGTCGCGCATCCATTTGAGCAGCGGATTGAGCGGCGACAAGCGCGCGATCTCGAACGCCCGAGCCCTACCTCTTCGGATTGAGATAGGCCGCGTTCGGTCCGGCCTCGCGAGGTCTTTGTCTATAAAAAAATGGTGCTGCCGGTGAGGATTGAACTCACGACCTCAGCCTTACCAAGGATGCGCTCTACCACTGAGCTACGGCAGCACGGCCCATTTCGGGAAGGCGCGCCTATGGCCGCGAGCGACCCGGATTGTCAAGGCGCGGTGAGTCGGCCTATCGCAGGATGATGGTTCGACCCGAACAAGACCGCGCTCTCCGGCTGGCGGAACAGCTCCGTGAGAATCTGCGCAAGAGAAAGGCGCAGGCACGGGCGCTGCAGGTGAAAGGTGACGAGGTAAACACGCCGTCGGACGAAAGCAGTCCGCGCTGAGCGAGTTCAAATTGCGGCTGCCGCCCGCCAATTTTTTTCTTTCTAGTTCGCCCGAAACGAACAGCGCTACTGCGACGGCCCGATTAGCGCGCACTTGGCTTCGAGCCAGGCGAGATCTTCCCCTTTTAGCTCGGGACCGATCTTGGCCAGCACCTTGGCGTGATAGGCATTGAGCCAGGTTAGTTCCTCCCCGGTCAGCAAGTCAGGGAGGATCAGCGCTCGCTCAATAGGCACGAAAGTGAGTGTCTCGAAGCCGAGCATCGGCATGTCGCCGCCAGCCACTGCGCGCTCGACGACAAGCACCAATGTTTCGATGCGGATGCCGTATTCGCCTGCCTTGTAATAGCCTGGCTCGTTGGACAGAATCATGCCTGGTTCGAGTGGAACTCCCGGGCCGCCGCCCGGATAGGTCGGCTTTGCGATCCGTGCCGGACCCTCGTGTACCGAGAGGTAAGCGCCTACGCCGTGGCCGGTACCATGCGCGAAATCGAGCCCCGCTTCCCACAGCGGGCGCCTGGCGAAGGCGTCGAGTTGGCCGCCATTCGTGCCGCGGGGAAAGATCGCCGTGTCGAGCGCGATATTGCCCTTAAGAACGCGGGTGAATCGGTCCTTCATCTCGTGAGTAGGCTCGCCGATCGCAATCACGCGGGTGACATCGGTGGTGCCGTCTTCATACTGCCCGCCCGAATCGACAAGATAAAGCTCGCCGAGTTTGAGTTCGGCGTTGGAATCGGGCGTGGAGTGGTAATGCGGGCTGGCACCATGCGCACCGGTTGCCGAAATGGTGTCGAACGACGTGTCCTTCAGGACGCCGGTTGCCTGACGGAACTCAAGCAGCTTGTCGACGCAATCGAGCTCGGTGAGTCCGCCCCGGGGCGCCGTTTCCTCGACCCAGCGCAGGAACCGGCTGAGGGCGGCGCCATCGCGAATGCTTGCCGCCTTGTGGCCGGCGATCTCGGCCTCGTTCTTGATTGCTTTTGCAAGCACAACCGGGTCGCGCAATGCCAGGACGGTCGCGCCGCCAGTCTCGAGCGCCTCGAAGATAGCCGCCACGGCGTTGTCGGGATCGGCGGCGATTCGCTTTCCCGCAAGCTGCCCGAGCGCGGGCGCGAAGCTGGCGCGGTCATGGAGGCGCACCGCGTTGCCGAGATGCTGGCGCACTGCGTCAGTCAGCTTGTCGGGCGCGACGTAGAGATCTGCGGTGCCGTCGGCGGAAACGATCGCGTATGCCAGTGCGACCGGCGTATGCGCGACGTCGCCGCCGCGCACGTTGAGCGCCCAGGCAATCGAATCGAGCGCCGACAGCACCACGGCGTCGGCCTTTTTCTCGATGAGCCAATCGGCGATCGCCTGGCGCTTCTCGGCGGAAGAGCGCCCTGCTGCAGCGTCAGGCTGAACGGTGAGCCGGGCATCGGACGGTGCCGGCCGGTCGGGCCAGACGGCGTCGACCGGATTGGTATCGACGGCGACCAGCTCGGCACCGATCTCGGCGAGCGCCTTGGATGCCTCGGCGACCCATTGCCGCGTGTGCAGCCAGGGATCGTATCCGATCCGGGCGCCGTTTGCCACGTGGGCGGCGATCCAGTCGGATACCTTGGTTTCGGGGACGCCGACGAATTGCCAATGGCTGCCGTCGACCTGTTCGCGGACCTGGAGCGTGTAGCGGCCGTCGGTGAAGATTGCCGCTTCACCCGGCATCACCACCGCGGTGCCGGCCGAACCCTGGAAGCCGGTCAGCCAGGCGAGACGCTGAGCATAGGCGCCAACATATTCGCTCATATGCTCATCGGTCAGCGGCACGACGAAACCGTCCAGTGCCAGGCGCTTCAACTGGTCGCGAAGCGCCCGGAGGCGATCGGCATAAGTAGACATTGCAGCTCAGTCCTCGGTTCGAGAGCGCCCGAAGGTTAGGTTGAGGTTAGGCCAACCAGAGCCGTTGTCGCGGTGACGAAGGAAAGGCGGGCCATGACGCTGAGGGCGCATGGCCCGCCTTGTGGCAGATTTCGCTAGCGTAGGACAGGGCGGATCGCGCCTTCCGGCGCCCCCGCTTGGCGGTGCGCCGGATCGTGACGGCTTTAGCCGCCCGTGTTGACGGTAGTCGTGGTGGTGGTCGTCGCCGGATGGTGGACGACATGGTGGGTTACCCGGCGATGCACCACGCGATGGTGGACGACCGGATGATGGACCGTGGTGCTCGAAGCGCCATTGCTCGTCGTCTGGGTCGTGACGGTGGTCGCCGCTACAGGTTGCATGGCGGCCTGCTCCTGCGCCGCCTCGGCCTGGATTTGAGCGGCGGTTGCCGCGTGCTCGGCATTGCTGGCCCGGGCATTGGCGGCATTGGCACGCTCGTTTGCGGCAGCTGCGCTGGCCTGCGCGTCTGCGGCTTGCTGCTGCGCATCGTTCACCGCAGTAGCGGCATCCTGACGTTGCGCCGCGGCGTCGGCTTCATGGGCCGCCCGCGCGCTCGCCATCGCCTGATCCGCGAGCTCCGAAGCGCGGTTGGCATCGCGGATCGAAGCTTCCTTATGGCCCGCGGACAGGTCCTCGTGGGCCGAGCGAAGCGCCGCCTGCGCTTCGACCAGCAAGTGGGGCGCTTCGCCCTGCACCCCGAGATTGCCCGCCGAGGTGATCTTGGCCTGCGCCGCGGCCATCGCCATCTTGGCGCGATCGTGTTTTCCCTGGGCGATCGCCGGCGACGCAATCAGCGCCGAGATCGCAATGGCCCCCGCCAGTGTGGTCATACTTCGCATGACATCTCTCCTGCGGTTTGACCGGGCAAGAACCCGCGATCGTTCCGCGGGTTCCGCCGCGAGGCTCGACTTGCCAAGCCAAGCGGCGATAGAGAGCTGCGATGACCGACCTTCTCCAGCCCCCCGTCGCCGAGCGGCGGCCTTATTCCTTCACCGCCCATGGCGAAACGATCGAGGATCCCTGGGCGTGGCTGAAAGACCCCGATTATCCGGAGGTTACCGACAAGGACGTGCTCGCCTACCTCAAGGCCGAGAATGCCTATTTCGAGGCGGCGATGAAGCCGCACCAGCCGCTCGTCGACCGCCTTTACGAGGAGATGAAGGGTCGTATCAAGGAAGACGAATCGTCGGTGCCGCAGAAGGACGGCGACTGGCTTTACTGGACGGCCTTCGAGACCGGCGGCGAATATCGCAAATGGTGGCGCCGTCCCGTCGGCGGCGGCGCGGACGAGCTGTTGCTCGACGAGCCGGCACTGGCCGAAGGCAAGGATTATTTTCGGCTCGGCGCCTTTTCGGTCAGCAACAACGGGCGCTATCTCGCATACGCGATCGACGACAATGGGTCGGAACGATTCACCGTCCGTATCAAAGACTTGCAAAACGGCGAGCACCTCCCCGAGGTGATCCCGGGGATGCTGTCCGAAATCGTCTGGACTGCCGACGATTCCGGCTTCCTCTACGGCCTCGCCAACGCGCAGTGGCGAACCGACAATGCGCGGCTGCACCGGCTCGGCACGCCCATCGAGGACGATGTCGAGCTCTACCACGAGGACGACGAAGGCTATCGCGTCGGCGTTTCCGAAACGCAGTCGAGGAAGTGGATTATCATCTCGACAGGCGACCATGTGACGAGCGAGATCCGGCTGGTTCCGGCGAGTGATCCCACGGCCGATCCGATCCTCGTCGCGCCGCGCAAGCAAGGCCGCGAGTATGACGTCGACGAGCACGACGGC
>Ga0164242_10008170_pt1 | contig 11366 bp, 11 predicted proteins | sample OricomgcompostMG_FD_108783 | JGI IMG/M metagenome (GOLD analysis project Ga0164242, IMG submission 108783) | Miracle-Growth compost microbial communities from Emeryville, California, USA - Original compost - Miracle growth compost (MG) ...
CCCACGACAAGGCCGGCAACAAGACCACCAAGTCGGGCACCTACAAGATCCGGCGGTGAGTCGGGCTTGCGCCGCGGATCGGTGCGGATATGGCGCACGGATCCGCGGCACAAGCTCACCCGGAGCCGAGCGCGGACTCGAGCAGCCGCGATGCGCGGCGACGTCGTACCTCACACACGAAACAGGGGTTGAACACGCGATACTTCGTGTGTGAAGTCAGGTTTTCCCATGTGAACATGGGAAACCGAACCAGACAAACCAGACAAATCAACTGCGCCGGGCAGGCCTGACCTTCTTCGCGTGCTGGGGCCGTGCCGCTCTCAGGTCCTTGAGGAACGCCGAGGCCCAGTGCGCCACGTCGTTGTCGGCGACGGTCTTGCGCATCGCCCGCATCCGCTTGGCGAGGTCCTTCGCGTCGGCGTGGTACGCCTCGAGCATCCGCGCCTTCATGCCGTTGATGTCGTACGGGTTCACCAGGAACGCCTGTTTGAGTTCACCCGCGGCGCCGGCGAACTCCGAGAGCACCAGGGCACCGTCCTCCTCCGAGCGACAGGCGACGTACTCCTTCGCGACGAGGTTCATCCCGTCGCGGAAGGGGGTGACCACCATGATGTCGGCGGCGCGGTAGAGCGCGGCCATCTCCTGGCGCGGGTAGGACGAGTGCAGGTAGGAGATCACCGGCCGGCCGATGCGACCGAGGTCGCCGTTGATCCGGCCCACCAGTCGGTCGATGTCGTCGCGCAGGATGCGGTACTGGTCGACCCGCTCACGCGACGGGGTGGCCACTTGGACGAACACGGCGTCGTCGACGGTGAGGTCGCCGTCGGTGATCAGCTCGCTGAAGGCGCGCAGTCGCGCGTAGATGCCCTTGGTGTAGTCGAGCCGGTCGACCCCGAGGAAGATCCGCTGCGGGTTGCCGAGATCGTCGCGGATCTGGGCGACGCGGTCGGCCACCTCCGGGGTCGAGGCGAGCTTCTCGAATCCGGCCGCGTCTATCGAGATGGGGTACGCCTTCGCGGTGACCACCCTGCCGTCGGGAAGGTAGACGGTGTCGCGATGCGTCTTGTGCCCGACCCGCTGACGGACGAGTCGGATGAAGTTCTGCGCCGCCCCGGGCCGCTGGAACCCGACCAGGTCGGCACCGAGCAGTCCCTCGAGGATCTGCCGACGCCACGGCAGCTGGGAGAACAGCTCCGCGGGCGGGAACGGGATGTGCAGGAAGAAGCCGATGCGCAGGTCGGGCCGCATCTCGCGCAGGATCGCCGGGACCAGCTGCAGCTGGTAGTCCTGCACCCACACCATCGCGTTGGGCGCGGCCGCCTCCGCGCAGGCCGCGGCGAAGCGCTGGTTGACGTCGATGTAGGAGTCCCACCACTCGCGATGGAACTCCGGCTTGGCCACGACGTCGTGGTAGAGCGGCCACAGGGTCGCGTTGGAGAAGCCCTCGTAGAACTCCTCGTACTCCTGCGCGGTGATCGTGATCGGGACCAACGAGATGCCGTCGTGGACGAAGGGCTCGATGTCCTCGTCGGTGTCGCCGGGCCAGCCGATCCAGGCGCCCTCGTTCTTGCGCATGACCGGCTCGAGCGCGGAGACGAGTCCGCCGGGAGAGGTACGCCACTGGATGCTGCCGTCGGCGAGGACGACCCGGTCCACGGGCAGCCGGTTGGCCGCCACGACGAAGTCGGACGGGGCGCGCCGTCGGCTGCTCCTGCTCACCGGACCAGCCTATCCAGCCGATGGATAGGTCACCCCGACCTGAGCGCGGATCTCGTCGAGCTGGCCCATGACGCCGATCGTCTGCGCGTGCGGCACCAGTGGGCTCTCCAGCAGACCGGCATCGAGGCAGCGGGCCACCTCGAGCGCCTCGTTGCCGTACCCGCGCCCGACGACCGGCTCGACTGGTTCGAGCTCCTCGACCGCTTCGGCGGCGAACGCGTCCTTGTCGCGGCCCGAGAACGGGGTCCAGGTGATCCGCTGCGGATGGTGGAAGTTCTCGCCCAGGTCGAGGATGCCGGTGTCGGTCGCGATCGTCGCCCGCCGCGGGGAGTTCGCGGTCATCGAGGCGGTCGACGACGACAGCGCACCGTCGGCGTGAACGGCGCTGATCGCGATGTCGAGATCGACGCCGTCGACCACGTTGGCGACGGCACGCTGGGCGACCGGCTCGCCGAGCACGAGCCGCGCGAGTGTCACCGGATAGATCCCCATGTCGAGCAGCGCCCCCGCGCCGAGCGCGAGGTCGAGCAGACGGCTCGTCGGGGCGGCGTCGACGACGAAGCCGAGGTCGGCGATCACCTGGCGCGGCACCCCGAACCGGCCCGCCTCCAGCCCGGCGAGCAGGGCCCGGACGAGCGGGTGGCAGGCGGTCCACATCGCCTCCATGAAGAACAGCCCCTGCTCGCGGGCGTACGTGCACAGGGCCTCGGTGGACGGCCCATCGAGCGTCAGCGCCTTCTCGCACAGCACCGCCTTGCCCGCGTCGAGCGCCAGCCGCGCGTGCTCATCGTGGAGCGCGTGCGGCGAGGCGACGTACACGACGTCCACGTCCGGGTCGGCGACGAGCTCGGCATAGGAGCCGTACGGAGTGCCGCCGTACCTCTCGGCGAATGTGGTGGCGTTGGCCAGGCTCCGCGAACCGACGGCGGCGACCTCCATGTCGGGCAGCAGGGCCAGGTCGTTCGCGAAGGACCGGGCGATCTTACCCGGCGCCAGGATGCCCCAACGCAAGGTGCTCACCGGGCCTCCTCCCTCGGACCGGCTCCCCGGTGCACGGTGTCGAATGGTTCGCTCGCACGCTCGCTCACAGGCCAAACGTACGCAACCGGCGATATCGGGGTGGCGAATGACATCGATGTGGTTCGTCGCCTAGACTGGGCAGCCCCGAGGATTTCGCCAGGAGTCGAAAACGATGGTCGCCACGCCCGCACCGCAGGAGCGTCACGAGTCCGGTCAGCCGGTTGCGCTCTCTGAGCGCGACCAGGACATCCTCGACTTCGAGCGCCAGTGGTGGAAGTACGCCGGCGCCAAGGAGCAGGCGGTCCGCGACAAGTTCGACATGTCGACCACCCGCTACTACCAGGTCCTCAACGCGCTGATCGACCGTCCCGAGGCGCTCGCCCACGACCCGCTGCTGGTGCGCCGGCTCCGCCGCCTGCGCGCAGCCCGTCAGCGGCAGCGCTCGGCGCGCCGCCTCGGCTTCGAGGTCTGAGCCATGGCGGGCCACGACCGCCGGCATGTCGTCGACCACCGTGGGCTGGTCCTGCCGACCGACTTCCTGGTCCTGAGCATCGTGGCCGTGGCCATCGCCGCCGCCGTCTACGTCGTCTCCGCCCATCCCGGGCGTGCAACGGACAACGACGCCCCGCCGACCGTGGCGCAGAGCATCACGCCCTCACCGAGCCCGACGCTTGCCGCGAAGCCCATCAAGAAGAAGGCACGACCTGCTCTCCAGCGCTCCGACTACTCCGTCGTGGTCTTCAACAACTCCAACGTCAAGGGACTCGCCGCCCGCACGGCCCAGCGCGCCCAGAGCGCCGGCTGGAAGGTCGTCGGCGAGGACAACTGGTACGGCACGATCAGCTCCTCGACCGTCTACTTCCCCGACTCCATGCGTCGCGCCGCGCGAGTGCTCGCCCGCGATCTGGGGATCAGCAGGGTGCAGCCCGCGGTCGCGCCCATGAGCGGACAGCGGCTGACCGTGATCCTGACCGCCGACTTCTCCGGCTGATCACCGCCGAGCGCGCTTCCCGCCTCCGATGAGAGGGTGGGGTCATGGAGGGCACCACCGAAGCACGGCGACGGTACGACGAGGTGGTGCGCGCGGGTGCGAGCCTCGCGGTCGCGCTGGACTTCGACGGCACCCTCGCCCCCATCGTGGAGGACCCCCGCGAGGCACGCATCGCCCCCGAGGCGCCGGGCGTGCTGGCCGAGCTGGCCACCCACATCGGCGCGCTCGGCGTGATCACCGGACGCCCCGCTCGTCAGGTGCTCGAGCTCGGCGGACTCGACGACCTCGGTGAGGAGGTGCGTGCCCGCGGACGCGACCTCTTCGTGTTCGGCCAGTACGGAAACGAGCGGTGGAGCTCGGGCTCGCCGCGCGTGGTCAGTCCCCCGCCGCCGGCCGGCTTGGCCGGCTTCCTCGCAGACCTGCCCGGGCTCATGCGCGAGGGCGGGGTCGAGCCGTGGGTCGAGGAGAAGGGGATCGCGGTCGCGCTGCACACCCGTTCTCTTGACGATCCGCAGGAGGCCTACGACACCCTGATGCCGCTCGTCACCGCGGCCGCCGGCCGGCACGACCTGCGGGTCGAGCCGGGGCGCTACGTCATCGAGGTGCGCGGACCGGGGATGGACAAGGGCCAGGCCCTGCGGCGCTTCGTCGCCGAGGCCGACGCCGGCGCGGTGCTCTACGCCGGGGACGACCTCGGCGACCTCGATGCGTTCGATGCCGTCGACGAGCTGCGTGAGGTCGGAACGCCGGGGCTGTTGGTGTCCGCGCGGACGACGGACTCAGCGGTGAGCGAGCGGGCGGACGTCGCCGTCGCCGGCCCCGCGGGCGTACTCGACCTGCTGCGACAGCTCAGCGCGGACCTCGCCCGCACGCGCGCCTGACCGAGCGTGCGTTCTCGCATGTCGGGATCGATGTGCAAATAGTGAGACGACTCCGTACGCTGGGAACCGCTCATCGAGAGGGGCAGAGGGACACGGCCCGCTGAAGCCCCGGCAACCGCCACGAAGCAGTCTTTCGTGGGCCCGGTGCCAATTCCGTCTCGCGTCGAGAGCCGGCGCGGGGAAGATGAGAAGGAGGCCTCCTTGAGCAGCGAAGTCACCCAGACCTCGACCGGGAACGTCCTGCGCGCCGGCGCGTTCGGCAACGCGGTCGCCCTCAGCTGCCGCGAGTGCGGCGCTACTCAGGAGCTCGGGCCGCACTACGCGTGTATGGAGTGCTTCGGTCCGCTCGAGGTCGCGTACGAGTTCGGTGCGGTGACCCGCGAGGAGATCGAAGCCGGCCCCCGCAACATCTGGCGCTACAAGGCGCTGCTGCCGGTCCCTGCCGACATCGAGGACTCCCCCAACACCGAGCCCGGCTTCACCCGGCTGCTCAAGGCCGACCATCTCGCCCAGGCGGTCGGCATCGACACCCTCTGGGTCAAGGACGACTCGACCAACCCGACGAACTCCTTCAAGGACCGTGTCGTCGCGTGCGCCCTGTCCGCGGCGCGCGAGCTGCACGCGAAGGTGTTCGCCTGCCCCTCCACCGGCAACCTCGCCAACGCCGTCGCGGCGGCAGGTGCCCGCGCGGGCATCAAGACGGTCGTGTTCATCCCGGCGAACCTCGAGACGCCCAAGCAGGTCAACTCCGCGGTCTACACCGACTCCCTCGTCGCGGTGAACGGCAACTACGACGACGTGAACAAGCTCGCCTCCGAGATCGCCGGCGAGGAGGACGGATGGGCGTTCGTCAACGTCAACATCCGCCCCTACTACGCCGAGGGCTCCAAGACGCTGGGCTACGAGATCGCCGAGCAGCTCGGCTGGCGGCTGCCCGACCAGATCGTCATCCCGGTCGCGTCCGGCTCTCAGCTCACCAAGGTCGACAAGGCCTTCCAGGAGCTGATCAAGCTCGGCCTCGTCGAGGACAAGCCCTACCGCGTCTTCGGCGCCCAGGCCGAGGGCTGCGGTCCCGTCGCGACCGCCTTCAAGGACGGCGTCGACGCGATCCGCCCGGTCAAGCCGGACACGATCGCCAAGTCGCTGGCCATCGGCAACCCGGCCGACGGCATCTACGTCCTCGACATCACCCGTCGTACCGGCGGCGCCGTCGAGCAGGTCACCGACGACGAGATCCGCGAGGCCATCGTGCTGCTGGCACGCACCGAGGGGATCTTCACCGAGACCGCCGGCGGCACCACCGTCGCGGTGCTCAAGAAGCTCGTCGAGACCGGGGCCCTCGACCCGACCCTCGAGACGGTCGTGATCAACACCGGTCACGGCCTGAAGACCCTCGACGCCGTGTCCGACCGGGTCGGTGCGGCCGCTACCGTCGATCCGTCCTACGACGCCTTCGCCGCTGCCGGCATCGCCTGAACACCCCGACCCATTCCGAGGAGCAACTCGTGAGCATCTCCGTCCGCATCCCGACGATCCTGCGCACCTACACCGGCGGCGCCTCCGAGGTGACCGCGTCCGGCGACACGCTCACCCAGGTGCTCGACGACCTCGAGGCGAACCACCCCGGCATCCGGGCGCGCGTGCTCGACGACAACGGCGACATCCGGCGCTTCGTGAACGTCTATGTGGGCAACGACGACGTCCGCTTCCTCGACGGCCTCGGCACCGCCACCCCCGACGGCACCCAGATCTCGATCATCCCGGCCGTCGCGGGCGGCTGAGCCACACGAGTTGCCAGTTTTCCCATGTTCACATGGGAAAACCCGACTCCACACGCGATGTTTCGCGTGTTCAGTGCCGGTTTCGTGTGTGAAGCACGACGTCCGGTCGGCGCAGCACCGGCCGTCGCGAAGGGAACTCCATGCTGGGCCGATCAACGACGGCGGTCCGAGAGCACGTACGACGCGCCGGCGCTGACTGCGGACACGGTGAGCACCGCGGGCCACGCCCCGATCTCGTGTGCGAGGAAGTGGGATCCGACGAAGCCGCCGAGGTAGACCGCTGCGAGTGCAGCAGTCGTCGGGGCGCCGTTCCGCTTGGCCCACACCGACCCCGCGGCCACGCCGGCGCCAGCGAGCACCAGCCCCCCGAGGGGCCGTACGCCGGTGGCATCGGCGACCGCGAAGCCACCGATCAGTCCGGCAGCGACGATCGGGGCAGTTGGTACGCGGGAGGTCTCCATGACCCGAACGCTACCCAGCCGGGGCTAGCCGTTGGCGAGCACCACCAGTCGGTCTCGGTCGTCGATCAGGAACGTCTCGGACTTGGCGGGATTGATTATCGGCACCTCGCCCTCGGCGGCATAGCCGAAGGCCGTCTCTCCACGACGCGATGCGGCAGCGACCAGCGTCCCGAAGCTGGTCGCCGTGCCGATGCGTACGTAGTCCCCGACCGGCCGCAGGTAGATGTCGGCGCCTGCGCCCCCGAGGAGATCAGCGAACACCGGGACCAGCCTGGGATCCTCCGAGAGCTGGCTCATCATCAGGCTGAGCATCAGGTCGCTGACAATCACATCGTCGACGTCGGCTACCTCCGCCAGCTGGCGGTTGTGGTCGTCGAGCATCTCCGTGACCACGGCGGGCCCGTTGTCGCCGAGGATGTCGCGGACATGGAGCAGGGTGACCAGGGTGCGCGCATCGGCCTCCTGGACCGGCAGGTCATCGGAGTAGCAGAGCACGACGATCTGGTCGAGGCCCGGATGGACGTGTCGCTCGAGCACCGCCCGGTCCGTGGTCCGGCACGCCTCGTGCGAGACGATGAGATTCTGTAGCGGCGGGAATGCGGGCGTGCCGAACGAGGTGAGCAGGGTGAGCGTGGACCCGGGAAGAGCGTTGCCGTCCATCTCCCGCACGATCATCTCGGCGCTGCGATTCCACCCGATGAGCAGCGAGCTGGCCGACGCCGTCTCGGACGTGGCGTCTTCGCTGAAGGCGCGTTCGTCGACGCGTACGGCACCCAAGATCGGGGATTCGAAGTTCGCGTCATCCTCAGCGACCACGATCAGGGTCCGCCCACCGATGATCTCGTCAGCCGCGGGGTTGAGGCTGGCCGTGCCGTCGACATCGATGACGCCGATCAACGATGACGCCATGAACGACAGCTGGGCCTGCCCGTAGGTCGCCTGCGCGAACGGATGCTCGTCGACGAAATAGATCTCTGCACCCTCGAAGTCGAAGAGCTGGGTGAACACGGCCGCGACTCCCGGCTGGCGGGCGGCCTGCACGATCAGTCGCGCTGCCGTCTCGCGCATGTCGATCAGTGCAGCCCGACCTGCGCCGACGAGCCGGCCCGCCTCGAGGTTCCCCGACTCCTGGATCTCGGCGACGATCGGTGCCTCACCGTCACCACCATGAGTGAGTGCGAGCAACGTCTTGATCACCGCCGTGTCGGGCTCGTCGGCGTCAGGAGACAGCACGATGATCGATCGGGCCGCGGCGTGTGCGGTCAGTGCAAGGTCGGCGACGTCGATCGGGGACCCGGTGCGGCACACCACGCGCGTACCGCGGAGGTCCGGCACCTTCGCATGGAGCTCGTCCTCCATCTCCGGCTTGTCCTTGTCAGCCAGGATCACGATGGCCGGCCGGCGACGGCTCTCGTTGGCGACCGCCAGCTCGCGGACGATGGTGAAAACCGCGTGGGACCACCCGAGAATAACGGTGTGCCCGGTTTCGACCACCCGGGAGCGCCCTCGCCGAAGGTTGGCGATGCGGTTGTCGATGCCGGCGGAGACCACGCCGATGAGCGCGCTCATGATGAAGAGACCGGCAATGGTCAGAACGAGCATCGTGAGCAGGAACTGCCAGCTACCGGTGTCCCCGCCCACCGTGCCCGGGTCGAGCGCGTGCAGCAGCGCGTAGAAGAGGTTGTAGATGAGCCCGTGCCCCGGTCGGAGCCCAAGGAGCGCGGTGAACAGCGCGAACACGACGATCAGCACCGCCGTGGTCGCTGCGAGCCAGGCGATCAGTGCCGGGGTTCCGCGCGACATCGAGTTGTCGAACCAGTAGCGGAGCCGGCCGCTCCGCCCGCGCGCGACCGCAGCCGTGTCGGGCGTGCTGCGACTCCCGATCGCGGCGGCGGTCCGGCGTCGCAGCTGCTGCCCAGTCCGAGCCATGGACCCCCCTCCCGTGGGCGGGCGCGCACCTCGCCGTTTCATCTCGTTGAGGCCGAGGATGCCGTACGTGAAGGGCTGCCGTCCCAGGATTGGCATTAGTTGAACATTGAACTATTCTGGTCCCATGCACGAACGGATGCCCGCCCTCTACATCGGCCACGGCGCGCCGCCGCTGCTCGACGACCCGGTGTGGTCGGGGCAGCTGCGCGACCTGGCGGCGAGGTTGCCGCACCCCAGAGCGATCCTGATCGTGAGCGCGCATTGGGAGTCCGCGCCGGTCACGCTCAGCGCATCGGGCGCGCCGCTGGTCTACGACTTCGGCGGCTTCGACCCGAAGTACTACCGGATGCGCTACGACACCCCTGACAACAGCGCCCTTGCCGCCCGGGTGGCCGCGATGATGCCCGACGACGAGCCGGTCCATCAGCACCCGAGCCGCGGCCTCGACCACGGCGCCTGGGTGCCGCTGAAGATCATGTACCCCGCCGCGGACATCCCGGTCGTGCAGATGTCCCTGCCCACGCAGGATCCCGGCCGGCTGATCCAGCTCGGCCGACGGCTGCAGGAGTTGCGCGACGAGGGTGTGCTGGTGATCGGCTCGGGGTTCTTGACCCACGGCCTGCCGTTCCTCACCGATTGGAGCATCGGCGCACAGGCGCCCGGCTGGTCGGTCGACTTCGACGCCTGGGCCGCGGAAGCGCTCGCACGCGGCGATGTCGACGAGCTCGCCTCCTACCGCGACAAGGCGCCCGGCATGCCGTACGCACATCCGACCGTCGAGCACTACACCCCGCTGTTCGTGACCCTCGGGGCGGCCACCGACGCCGAAGCCCCGGGCGATCAGGTCATCGACGGCTTCTGGATGGGTCTGTCGAAGCGCTCCCTGCTCGTCGCCTGAGCAGTTGTGTGCCTGAGGGTGCGCTCTAGCGCACCCTCAGGCACACGACTCACTCGATGTGCGGCTCCCGGTAGGGATCGAAGTGGGTGGTGCCCAGCTCGAGACGCAGTCCGGGGATGCCGGAGTGCGCCCGGGCGTACCGCAGCTCGTGGCGCAGGTCCCCGATCGCATTGACCATCGGATAGCTCATCCGCAGCGTCGAGAGGGTGCCGAGCGCCTCGCCGGCCGAGTCGAGGTAGCCGCTACCGCTGTCGCCCGGGATGCCCGGCGACTGCGCCACGAACGAGTGCGACCAGCCCTTCGCCGCCGACGCGTCGGCAAGGGTCACCGCCGACTGTCGCGACGCGTGGCTGCGCGCCTTGCGCAGCTCGGAGCGGCCGAAGCCGAACACGCGCTCGCTCATCCCCATGCCGCGGTCCGCCAGTCCGATCGGCCCACCCCAGAATGGCATGCTCGGGTTGACCAGCCTTCGCGCGTCCGCGGGCAGCCGGATCAGCGCGAAGTCGTTGAACGCGCAGCGCGCGTCGCGCTTCTCCCCGAGGCGCTGCATGGTCAGCCAGCTGCTGTACGCCAGCCGGCCGCGCACGATCACCCGCCCCGTGCCCACGTTCGTGTTGCCGCTGGTGATCCGCACCGGCGTGCCGAGGGGGTGCGAGGTCGCCGAGCAGCCGTTCGACGACGCCGAGGTCTCGGCACAGTGCGCGGCCTGGCCCATGTAGAGCCGCCCGGCACGATCGGAGAACACGAAGTTCGCCGTGCATTGGCCATAGCCGGTGAACGTACGCACGCCCGGTTTGAGCTCGGCCCGGGTCGCGGGCGTCCAGTCGTACGTACGGTGCACGAGCCGGTCGCGGGCGAGGCTCAACGTCCCCGAGTCGGGAGCCCGGTCGTGCGGGTGCTGCACCCACACCCAGCCCGCGACCACGGTCGCAAGGATCAGCAGCAGCCGGATCCCGGCGCCGCCCAGATCACCGCCGAGATGACCCCGCACACCCACCACCCCATCATGCCGCGGGCGTGGTGGTGATCAGCGGATGCGCAGCTTGCGCATCATCGCCATCCCCTTGAGGTTCTGGGTGACGACGTCGGTGTACGGCTTGTCGTCGGGGGTGGTGAGCACCTGCTTCTTGAGCACCGCGACGTTCTGGATGTCGGTGTACTTCAACAGCCCGTAGTCGCCGTGGCGGGCGCCGACGCCGGAGTTCTTGAAGCCGCCCGACGGCGTCGCCTTGGATGCGTACGAGCAGGCGAGACCGTCGTTGATGTTCACCCCGCCGGACTGGATCCGCCGTCCGACCGCCTCGGCCTTCTTCAGGTCGCCGCCCCAGATGCTGGCGTTGAGGCCGTAGTCGGTGTCGTTGGCCGCGGCCACGGCCTCGTCGACGGAGTCGTACGGATAGATCGTCACCACCGGCCCGAAGGTCTCCTGGGTCGCGTGGATCATGTCCTTGGTGACGCCGGTGAGCACGGTCGGCTCGAAGAAGGTCGGGCCGAGGTCGGGGCGGGCCTTGCCGCCGGTGAGCACGGTTGCGCCCTTCGCCACGGCATCCTCGACGTGCGAGCGGACCCGCTCGAGCTGGGTCGGCGAGATCAGACCACCCATCTGCGGCTCGTAGTCGTAGGTCGACCCGAGTCGCAGCGCCTCGACGGCGGCCACGAAGCGACGGGTGAACTCCGCCTCGAGCC
>Ga0164242_10008172_pt1 | contig 11366 bp, 8 predicted proteins | sample OricomgcompostMG_FD_108783 | JGI IMG/M metagenome (GOLD analysis project Ga0164242, IMG submission 108783) | Miracle-Growth compost microbial communities from Emeryville, California, USA - Original compost - Miracle growth compost (MG) ...
CGATACTTCGAACGGTCTGAACTGGGCCATCAAGAAAACCTCTCCGCAACACGGATAACATCGGATGTTTCGTCGATGGCGATCGTGACGCGATCTGACCCGCTGCGTCAAGGCCTTTCCGAAAATTCATCGGATGTTTGTGGCCATCGATGCCGCGGCGGGACCACCGAGGCGGCATACTGTCGGGAGGATCGGCACAGCAGAAGGGGCAGGTGCAATGGCGGTTACCGATGACGCGGTCGAAAAGCTGCGCGCGATGATTCTCGAGGGCACGCTGAAGCCCGGCGATCGGCTTCCCAAGGAAGCCGATCTGGCAGCAACGCTCGGCCTGTCGCGCAATTCCCTGCGCGAGGCGGTGCGCGCGCTCTCGATGGTGCGCATCCTCGATGTGCGTCAGGGCGACGGCACGTATGTCTCGAGCCTTGCAGCGGATTCCCTCGTCGAGGCGCTGACCTTCATCCTCGAATTCCACCGGGATGCTTCGGTGCTCGAACTCCTTGAAGTCCGAAGGATCCTGGAGCCGGCCGTATGCGCTCGCGCGGCAACCCTCGCGACCGAGGACGACATACAAGCCCTGGAGGTGGTGCTCGCAAAGTCGTCCGCATCCTCGCCGGTCGATGACCTGGTCAACGCGGACCTGGAGTTTCACCACACCATCGCCAAATGCTGCGGCAACCCGGTGCTCGCATCCTTGTCCGAGTCCTTGTCGGGGCCGACCCAGCGCGCCCGCATCTGGCGGGGCATGACCGAGGAAGGCGCGCTGGAGCGGACACTTCGCGAGCACGCCGCGATCCTGGCCGCCATCCGGCGGCACGATGCGGAGATCGCCGCTGCCTGGGCCGCGGTGCACATCGGAGGCGTGGCGGACTGGCTGCGGGAGAACCTCACGGAATGAGCCGATGAATCGCGGATCTCGGCCCTGCGAATCACCGGCAAGAGCTCCGATCTATACCGGAGTCATCCGCGCCTGGGTCGCCCCTCGGATGACGAAAAGGCCCCCGACATACGTCGAGGGCCTTTCTTGGAGCCGCCTGTCGGAATCGAACCGACGACCTATTCATTACGAGTGAATCGCTCTGGCCGACTGAGCTAAGGCGGCATGGCCCGCGGCTGCACCGAAGGCCGCGACGAGTATACGCAAGAGACCGGTCAGACGCCGAATCGGCGGTCGTCGCCGCTCTGCGGCATGCCGAACGCGCCGTATAGAGCGCGTTTGGCATCACGGTGGCCGTCAGCGGCGGGGTGGGCCGGTGCACAACTCCGCGATCGCATCGGTGATCACCTGCGCGCCGCGGTCACCGAGGGTGATCGTGTAGTGGTTGACGTCCGACACCTCGCGCCAGGTGAAATTCGGGTGTCCGGCGGTCCATGCGTCGAGCAGCTGCACCGGATAGAGCCCGCTCGCTTCGTTCATCAGGCCGCGCGGTGCGCGCAGGAAGAGCGCGGGCGCGGTCAGTGTCCGCCACGCACGATCGGCCTCGCCACCGACGAACATCTGCGGATAGTCCTGGCTGATCAGCTCACCCGAGACGGTGCTGCGGTATGGCGGTCCGGAGCCGAGGTCGTAGTCGACGTAGGCCGCCACGGCGTCGTTCCACCGGCCCACGAAGGCCGGGTGCTGCCGCCAGAATGCTTGGTAGTCCTCGTGACTCGCGAAGTCCACCGTCAGCCGATCCACCGCAGGGCCGAGACCGGCCCTCATCATCACCGCCAGGTCGACGCCTTCCGGCAGGACGAACGGCACGCCGCCGTCGACCAACAGCAGCCGCCCGACCGCATCCGGGTGTTGCCCGGCCAACGTGGCGACCACGAAACCGCCCATCGAGTGGCCGGCCGCCACGTCGCACCGGCCGCCGGCAAGTTGCTCCAGCACGGCAACGCAGTCGGTGGCGTGCTGCGTCATACCGGATGGACCCGGCAACGAACCGGACCGGCCGCGCCCACGCAGATCCGGCGCGAGAAGCACCGTCCCGGGAGCCACCGCCTCACCCACCAGCTGCCACGACCGGTGGGTCGCCGTGATGCCGTGCACCGCCAGCACGACGCGCTCGACCGGCCCGTCGCCCTGCCAGCGTCCGACACGCAGCGAACCACCGCGCACCCCGACGTCGTGCGTCGAATACACGGTCATCAGCGCGCCGACCCGTGCCGCTGCCCGGCCCCGGTCAGCACGTCTTGCCCTGGGCCGGGACGGTGCCCTTCAGGAGGTAGTCGTCCACCGCGGAGTCCACGCAGGACGAGCCCATCATGTATGCCGTGTGGCCGTCGCCGTCATACGACAGCAGGTGGCCGTTCTGCAGTTCCTTCGCCAGCCGCACCGACCACTGGTATGGAGTGGCCGGGTCACGGGTCGTGCCCAGGACGAGGATCGGTCCGGACCCGGCCGCGGTGATCTTCTCGGGCTTGCCGGTCGCCTTGACCGGCCACTCGCCGCAGCCGAGCCCGCCCCAGGCCAGCATCGGCCCCCAGGTCGGCGCGACCTTGCTGAACGTCGTGACGTCCTTGCGGTAGGTCGCCAGGTCCGACGAACTGCCCCGGTCCAAACAGTTGACCGCGTTGATGACCTGCATGATGTTGCCGTTGTAGGTGCCGTCGCTGTTGCGGTCGGCATACTGATCGGCCAGTGCCATCAGCTTGTCGCCGCTGCCGTTGAACGCCGCCTGGAAAGCGTCGGTCAGCGTGGGCCACGACGACTTGTCGTACATCGCGTCGGCGATGCCGAGCGTCGCCCAGCCCTCCGTCAGCCTCGTGACGTCGCCCTGCCCTGTCACCGACAGCGGATTGGCGTCGACGTCCTTGAGGAACTTACGGATTCGCGCCATGCCGGCATCGACGCTGCTGCCCAGCGGGCAGTTGTCCTGCGCCACGCAGTCGCGCACGTAGGACCGCGTCGCCTGCTCGAAACCCTTGGCCTGCCCCAGGCTCTCCTGCGTGCCGGTGATGTCCGGCGGGACCACACCATCCAGGACGAATCGACCCACCCGCTTGGGGAACAGCCCGGCGTAGGTCGAGCCGATGAAGGTGCCGTAGGACTTGCCCAGGTAGTTGAGCTTGGCCTCACCGAGGGCCGCGCGCAGGATGTCCAGGTCCTTGGCGACCTCGACGGTCGACACGTGGCCGAGCAGCTTCCCGGCCTTCGCCTGGCACGCCCTGCCGAAGGCCTTGTTGTCCCGCGCCGCCTGCTGCTGCTCGGCCCGCGTGTCGGGCGTCGGGTCCTCGCCGAGGAAGGTGTCCATCTGGGCGTCGCCGTAACAGGTGATCGGCGCGGAGCGCTGCACTCCGCGCGGGTCGAAACCGACGATGTCGTATGACGAGCGCACCTGCTTGGTCACCACGTAACCGGACGCCGCCGCGGCCGCGTAGTCCACGCCGGAGCCGCCGGGGCCACCGGGGTTGACCACGATCGCGCCCTTGCTGTCACCGGTCGCCGGCACCTTGTCGACCGCCAGCTCGATGGTCGCGCCGTCCGGGTCGGTGTAGTCGACCGGCACGGTCAGCTTGGCGCACTGCGCGGGACCGCAGGACGTCCAGTCCAGCTGCTGGTCGTAGAACTTCGCCAGCGAGGCAGGGGCCGCGGTCGCCGCGGCGCTGTCGCCGCTCGGCGCGCTGTCGGACGTTGCGGCCGCGGAAGAGGTCGGGGCGCCGGTCGGTGTGGGTCCGGAGGAGCCGTTGCTGCAACCCGTCGCGAGCGCCATACCCAGGACTGTGAGGCCTGCCAGCCCGGCCACCCGCCGTCGTCGAACCATGCGCTGCACGTTACGTCATCCACCTTGGCGCCGGCCGCGAGCACTTGCCCCGGGCCCGCGAACGAAGCACCCTGTCGGCATGATCCCAGCCTCGGCCGTCGCCCTCCTCGATCGCAGCACCCGCATGCTCTGGCGCACCCTCGGGCGACCCGTCGACCTCTCCGGTGAGCACGCCTGGCTGGAGGCTCCGATGCACTCCGGGTCCCGCATCGGCGACTCCTGGGTGGATGTCGCTGCCGCCGCGCTCGGTGGCCGGGCCGACCGTTCCGGGGGCGGCGGCCTGCTGGCCGACCTGGCGGCTCTGGACTGCCCCGGCTTCGCGGCCGATTCGGTCCATCCGCTGATCCGGCGCTTCTACGAGCAGACCAGCAGCTGGCGCATGGAGGCGTGGGCGCAGTGGAACCCGCTGCTGCGACCCGGCGGCGAATTCGTCAGCCGCGCGTTCGGCACCCGGGTGCAGCAGCTGGCGCTGCCGACCAGGCCGCTCGACGTCGCACGCGGCATGGACAGCACGGTGATCCGCATCCTCGACGCGGACGGACGGCAACACTCGGCGGCGTGGCTGCGGACCTTGCGCGAGACCGGCGACTTCGTCTACAGCGGCTGCTACTCGGTGCGCCGGCTGCCCGGCAGCGACCGACCGAGCGTGCACGTCGCGTTCCCGCTGCAGTCCGGCAACGTCCAGGTGTTCCTGCGACCGCGGACGCTGCCCGACGGGGGACTCGAACTCTCCTCACCGCCGGGCCGGTTCGGGTCCGACGGCGCGTATGTCGTGGTCGAGGAACGGGGCACGCATGCTTCCCGAGCGCCGATCCACGAGACCTTCCGGCTGTATGTCGATGACGAGGGCGTCCTGCGGACCGACCACGAGTTGCGGTTCTCCGGGGTCGACGCGGTCCGCCTGCACTACAAGCTCACCCCGAAATAGCGGGCATCAGGAGGCCGGCATCGGCGCACGCAAGCCGATCGCCATCGCCTCCAGTGCGAGCAGTGGGGGCACGTTGGCCTCGATGCGCTCCCGCGCCGTGCCGATGGTGTCCATCGCGAGCAGCAACTGCTCGCTGGTGCGCCCCTCGGCCAACCGCCGCACCTCGTCGGCCAGGTCGGCGTTGATCAGCGGCACGGTGTTGCCCCCGCGGACGACGAGGGCGTCGCGGTAGATCGACAACAGGTCCACCAGGGACCGGTCGATGACGTCACGGCTGAAGCGGGTGGCCCGCGTCTTCTGCTCCTTCTCCAGCGCGGAGATCTGGGAGCGCACGTGCGGCGGCTGGGTGCGCGCGCTCGGGTCGGCGCCGAGTTGCGTCATCAACCGGGCCTTCTCGGCCGCGTCGCGCTCGGCGGACGACGCGGAAGACTCCTCCCCGGCGATGGCCGCGAGGTCCGCGGCCGCCGTCATCGCGTCACCGAGACCGTGGATGTGACCGGCGAGCAGCAGCGTCTTGCGACGCCGCTCTCGCGCCGACGCGTCGGTGGCCAGCCGCTTGGCCAGGCCGACGTGCGACTGCGCCGCACGCGCCGCGTCGCCGGCGACCTGCGGGTCGATGCCGTCCCGCTCCACCAACAGGCGGGCGACCGCGTCCACCGGTGGGGTGCGCAACCGCACGTGCCGGGACCGCGACCGGATGGTGATGATGACGTCCTCCAGCGAAGGGGCACACAGCAGCCAGACGGTGCGCTCGACCGGCTCCTCGAGTGCCTTCAGCAGTGCGTCCGCGGCCCGCTCGGTCAACCGGTCGGCGTCCTCGATGATGATGACCCGCCAGGCACCGACGCTCGGCCGGTGCTGCGCCAGACCGGCCAGCTCCCGGGCGTCCTTGACCTGGATCGACAACCCCTCGGTCGCCATCACCGTCACATCGGCATGGCTGCACTCGAGCACGGTGCGGCACTCGTGACACTCCCCGCACCCGTCCGCCGGGCACTCCAGGGCCGCCGCGAACGCCCGGGCCGCCACCGACCGACCCGACCCGGGAGGGCCGGTCAGCAACCAGGCGTGGGTCATCCGCGCGGCGTCGGCGACCGCGGACTGCAGCGTCGCGACCGCCTGGTCCTGGCCGATCACGTCCTCCCAGACCGTCACTGCGCGCCCCCTCGGCATGCTGCACGGCGCTGGGGGCTTCGCGGATCGGAGCGACGAAGGAGCCGAGAACTTCGTGGAGTGCAGCTCATGGGCCATCCACCCGTTCGGCGACGATCGCGGCGATCTCCTGCGGCGGCAGGCCCGCATCCACCACCAGGTAGCGACCGGCGTCGGCTGCCGCCAGTTGCAAGTAGTGCTCGCGCACCCGCGCGTGGAAGTCGTCGTGCTCGGCCTCCAGCCGGTCGTGCAGCTCACCCCGGCGCTCTCGCCCGGTCTCCGGGGAGACATCCAGCAACACTGTCAGGTCCGGCAGCAGGCCTTCGGTCGCCCACAACGAAAGTCTTTTGATCTCGGCCGGATCCAGCTCACGACCGGCACCCTGATAGGCGACCGAGGAGTCGAGGTAGCGGTCCTGCAGCACCACCGCGCCGCGGGCCAGCGCGGGCCGCACCACCGTCGCGACGTGGTGCGCCCGGTCGGCAGCGAAGAGCAACGCCTCCGCGCGCGGCGCCACGTCGCCGCCGTGTAACAGCACCTCGCGGATGCTCGCGCCGAGTAGTGTCCCTCCGGGCTCGCGTGTCACGAGCACGTCATACCCGGCCTCGATCAGCCGCCCGCGCAGCAACTCGATCTGGGTCGTCTTGCCCGCCCCGTCGCCACCCTCGAACGCAATGAACACAATCCCGCAGCCTAGTCGGCCGCTCCCACACCCATCGGCCCAGGAGAGCAGGCCCGGGGACATAGGTTGGGAGGTATGACGCAAAACCCCTCCCCCCTGCTCGAATCGACCACCCGCGCACTCACCGCCCAGGCCATCGAGGCCCAGCGCGCCAGCCGCACGCCCGCCCTGGTCGCGGGAGTGGCACGCCGCGGCGAACTGCTGTGGGACGCCGCCGTCGGCCAGGCGGACCTGTCCGACCCCGACGTGCCGCTCGGCCCGGACACCCAGTTCCTCGTCGCGTCCAACACCAAGACGTTCACCGCCGTGCTGATCATGCAGTTGCGCGACGAAGGCAAGCTGTCGCTCGACGACACCGTCGACCACCTGGTGCCCGGCACGACCCATGCCCAGGTGACCATCCGCGAGATGCTGGCGCACATCAGCGGGATGCAACGTGAGCCGGTGGGTGACGTCTGGGACACCCTGGAGTTCCCCGACCGCGACGGTCTGATCAGCGGCTGGAACGACGCGGAGCGGGTGCTGCGCCCCCACCACCGCTGGCACTACTCCAACCTGTGCTACGCGCTGCTCGGCGAGGTCGTCGCGCGCCTGGACGGCGGCAGCTGGGAGACCTCGTTGCAGCGCCGGCTGCTCGACCCGCTGGAGCTGCGCCGCACGACGCTGACGCTCACCGCCCCTCGCGCGGGCCTCTATTACGTCTCACCGTTCACCGATGTCCCGGTGCAGGAACCGGTCCTGGCCAAGAACACCACCGCATCGGCCGGTGCGCTGGCCAGCACCCTGGCGGACATGGTGCGCTGGCACGGCTTCCTGCTCGACCCCGACGAGGAGATCCTCTCCCCCGACACCGTCGAGGAGATGCGGCAGCCGCAGATCGCCGCGGACCCCGGCTGGAACACCGCCTGGGGACTCGGGCTGGAGTTGGAACGGCGCGACGGACGCATCTGGTTCGGGCACACCGGCGGCATGCCCGGCGGCATCACCGGCTTCTTCTCCGAGCCGGAGTCCGGCACCACCGGCGCGGTGTTGATGAACAACTCGATCTCCAAGGACCCGGCCGGCACCGCGATCAAACTCGGTGCGTATGTCGTGGAGCACGACCCCGCGCTGCCGGAGCCCTGGAAGCCCGGCACCGACGAGCCCGCCGAGCTGAAACCGCTTGTCGGTCAATGGTTCTCCGAAGGCGCCGAATTCACCTTCGCCATCACCGAGGGCAAGCTCACCGCGCGGCTGGCAGCCGCACCGGCGTCGGTCGCGCCGTCGGTGTTCGAGCGGGAGGAGGAGGACGTCTACCGGACGGTCAGCGGGCGCGAGCGCGGGGAGCGGCTCGTCATACATCGTCGGGACGACGGCTCGGTCCGCCAATTCAATTGGGCCACTTACCGATTCACCCGGGAGCCACTGGGCTTCGGCCAGCCCACCCCCTGAGCGGCGCGCACGAAGGCCGCCACGGAGACTCCGTGGCGGCCCTTTGCGCAGGCTTCTGACCTACTTGGTCCAGCGGATGTTGTGGCCGTAGTCGTTGTAGACGACGGTCGAGACCTTCGCGCCGGGGATCTGGTAGATGTAGCAGCTGCTGGCGGTGTCGCCGGCCTTCAGCTCCTCACTCTCGCTCTCGCACTTGTCCGTGTCGCCGTACACGCGCTTGGCGTTCTTGACCGACGAGCCGATCTCCGGGTGGAAGAACAGGCCGTTGATGGAGCTGGTGCCGAAGAACGTCGGGTTGACCTTGATCGCGGTCACGTCGAACTTCAGGTAGTAGACGGTGCCGTTCTCCTTCTTCAGCCGGGCTTCGTTGTAGTCCGACTCGGGCGCCACCTCCAGCGAGGTCGGGGTGAGGCGGTAGACGTCGTCATCGTCCTTGATGACGGCCGGCTCGCCGATCTTGAACGTGCCGTCCGGGTCGCTCACCTCGGTCGGCCCGGTGACCGGCTTGCTCGCCTCCGACGTGGAGGTCTCGCTCGTCTCGGAAGTCGTCGTGGACGTCTCCGGTGCGCTCGACTCGGTGGTCGTGCTGGTCTGTGGCGCGGCCGACGTGGTCGTCGCCGTCGTCGCCTGGCCGGTCGGCGTCGTCACGCTCGTGGTGTCGTTGCTGTTGCACGCAGCCAGGCTCAGAGCCCCGGCGATGGCGACAGCACCGACCAAGGTGCGACGAAACGTATTGCTGGGCATGGCTTTTCCTCCGTTGTGTCCTGCGGGACGATCGAGCTTGTGACGGCGCTCGTCGCCCCGGGGTTCCCGCGAGTTGTCGATGCCCCGGGCGGACCGGTCGATCCGGTCGCCCAGGGCAGGACCGTCTCCGTCAGTCCTTGGCCGCCTGCTTCTTGGCGGCCGTCTTCTTCGCGGTGGTCTTCTTGGCGGCCTTCTTGGTCGTCTTGGCCGCGCGCTTGCGCGTCGTCGGTCCCTTGGCGCGCTTCTCGGCGAGCAGCTCGAATCCGCGCTCGGGCGTGATCGTCGCCGGATCGTCGCCACGGCGGAGCGTGGCGTTGGTCTCGCCGTCGGTGACGTAGGGCCCGAACCGGCCGTCCTTGACGACCACCGGCTTGGTCGACACGGGATCGATGCCGAGCTCCTTCAGCGGCGGCTGGGCCGCTCGACCGCGTCGCTTGGGCTCGGCGTAGATCGCCAGCGCCTCCTCGAGCGTGATGTCGAACAGCTGCTGCTCCGAGCTCAGCGACCGGGAGTCGGTGCCCTTCTTGAGGTAGGGACCGTAGCGGCCGTTCTGCGCCGTGATGTCGACCTGTTTCGCGTCCTCGCCCTCACCCTCGGTGACGGTGCCGACCACGCGCGGCAGGCTGAGCAGTTTCAAGGCAGTCGCCAGGTCGACCGTGGCCAGGTCCATGTCCTTGAACAGACTTGCGGTGCGCGGCTTCGGACCGGCCGCCTTCTTGGCACGCTTGGGCTTCGCACCGTCGGCGGGCGCTGCCGGCTCCGGTGGCGCGGGCAGCACCTCGGTGACGTACGGCCCGTAGCGACCGGCGCGTGCCACGATGTCGTGCCCGGTCTGCGGGTCCTGGCCCAGCACGCGGCCGTCGTCGTCGGCTGCGGCGAGCAACTCGCGCGCCTTCTGCGCGGTCATCTCGTCCGGGGCGATGTCGTCGTTGATGGTGGCCCGGCGCGTCTTGGCAGGCTCGCCGTCGCCGGTCACTTCGCCCGTGGACGCGTCCACACCCTCGGGGACGACCTCTTCGACATACGGCCCGTAGCGACCCACCCGCACCACGACGCCGTCCCCGATCTCGATCGTGGAGATGGCGCGCGCGTCGATGTCGGGCAGGTGCTCGACCATCTCCTGCAGGCCTTCGCTGCCGTCCGGTCCGGCGGCGGGCAGGCCGGGTGTGCGGTCGTTGCCGTCGCCGAAGTAGAACCGGGTCAGCCACTCCACACGGCCGATGTCGCCCGCGGCGATGCGGTCCAGTCCCTCTTCCATGGAGGCGGTGAAGTCGTAGTCGACCAGCGAGGGGAAGTGCTCCTCGAGCAGTCGGATCACCGCGAACGCCGTCCAGGTCGGGATCAGCGCGGTGCCGCGCTTGCCGACGTAGCCGCGGTCCTGGATGGTGCCGACGATCGAGGCGTAGGTGGACGGCCGCCCGATGCCCATCTCCTCCATCGCCTTGACCAAGGTGGCCTCGGTGTAGCGCGGCGGCGGGCTGGTCTGGTGTCCCTCGGCCTCGGCGCGCAGCACGTCGACCGCCACGCCCTCGGACAACTTGGGCAGTCGGCGCTCGGTGTCGTCGCTCGCGTTGCGCTCGACGTCACGGCCCTCTTCGTATGCCGCCAGGAACCCGCGGAACGTGATGACGGTCCCGGACGCGGTGAACTCCGACCGCTTCGCGACACCCGAATCCGGCGTCGGCACCGCGAGTTTGACCGTCGCGGTGCTGCCGCGCGCGTCCGCCATCTGCGAGGCGACGGTGCGCTTCCAGATCAACTCGTAGAGCGCGAACTCCTCGCCACGCAGCTCACCGGCCACCTGCGCGGGGGTGCGGAAGGTGTCACCCGCCGGGCGGATCGCCTCGTGCGCCTCCTGGGCGTTCTTGACCTTCGCCTGGTAGCGGCGCGGCTGATCGGGCACGTAGTCCGCACCGTAGAGGTCGCGGGCCTGGGTGCGTGCCGCACGAATCGCCGACTCCGACAACGTGATCGAGTCGGTGCGCATGTAGGTGATGTAGCCGTTCTCATACAGCCGCTGGGCGACGCTCATCGCCGCCTTGCTGCTCATGCGCAACTTGCGACCGGCCTCCTGCTGGAGGGTGCTGGTCGTGAACGGTGCACTCGGGCGACGGGTGTAGGGCTTCTCCTGCACCGAGCTGACGGACGCCGCTGCGGCTGCGACGGACTCGGCGATCGCGTTGGCCTGTCCTGCGTCGAGGTGGAAGACCTTGTCGTTCTTGAGGTTTCCGCGATCGTCGAAGTCCCGTCCGGTGGCTACCCGCGCCCCGTCCAGTGCGGTGAGCTTGGCGGTGAACGCCTGGCTGGTGCTGCCACCCGGCGCGAACTCACCCTCGACGTCCCAGTAGGAGGCGGTGCGGAACGCCATACGCTCCCGCTCACGCTCGACGACCATGCGGGTCGTGACCGACTGCACACGGCCGGCCGACAGACCGCGGCGGATCTTGCGCCACAGGACCGGGCTGACCTCGTAACCGTAGAGACGGTCGAGCACGCGGCGGGTCTCCTGCGCATCCACCAGTCGGTCGTCGAGGTCACGGGTGTTGTTGGCGGCGCGCTGGATCGCTTCCTTGGTGATCTCGTGGAAGACCATCCGCTTGACCGGCACCTTGGGCCGCAGCACCTCGAGCAGGTGCCACGCGATGGCCTCACCCTCGCGGTCCTCATCTGTGGCCAGGTAGAG
>Ga0164242_10008173_pt1 | contig 11365 bp, 11 predicted proteins | sample OricomgcompostMG_FD_108783 | JGI IMG/M metagenome (GOLD analysis project Ga0164242, IMG submission 108783) | Miracle-Growth compost microbial communities from Emeryville, California, USA - Original compost - Miracle growth compost (MG) ...
AGCGTCCGATTGACGGGGCCATTCAAGACGTTCACAACCCGCGATCGCGCAGTGCAAAATTGCGCGTCGCAGTGAAAAAATAAAACAAAAAAGGAGGGGTAACTGCAATGCCAGTACATATCCCAGTACAATACCAAGACGAAGCAGCTAACGTAGACGTACACGTTAAATAACACTTCGCACTAAGCTCAGCCGGGGATAAACACATCCCCGGCAAGAGCCCACGTCAACAAATACAAACCAAAACAAAAACCACCACCACAATGTCATATAACCGAACCGTACAATTTAATAGCAGGCGCCAAACTAACTGGCAGCGCAATCAGAATACAGTTGCTTTTGCCTCTGCTGTAAAACTTGGACCTATCAGCCACACTGTACTCGTTGCCCTTATGATTACAGTGCTTGGTTTGATATACTTAACACAGGCTACACGAGTGTCTGGGTATGATTACGCTGCAAATGCGATCTCAGACAAAATTTCTTCATTGACCGAACAAAAGGACAACCTGGAAGTTGAGAATGCTCGCCTCACCGCACTGCAAACTGTCAAAAACTCTAACGTTGCAAAGGCAATGACCACCCCGACAGACGTGCAAAGTGTGAGTGAGTAGTAGTACTGCTAGAAACTCATGGAACTGCATTTTTCTCAAGGAAGTCGCGCGAAAAAGATTGCTGTAGTGATGCTCGCTGCAGTGGTAATCTTTATCGTGCGTCTTTTTTATATTCAGGTGCTACAACACGAGAAGTATGTGGCGCAGGCCGATCAAGAGCAAGTGAAGCAGTTTACTCTGCACGCAAAGCGGGGTGAAATCTATGCAATGGATGGTTCAGAGCCGACACGCCTCGTGATGAATCAGACGGTGTATACGGTGTGGGCCGACCCGACGCAGGTGACTGATAAGAATGCGGTGATATCTGCACTGAATAGCATCGCTGGGGGTAATGTGCGTGATAATTTTGCACAGTATCTTGATATAGACCATTCGCGCTACCAGGTGCTTGCAACAAAAGTGACAATGCAGCAAGCGGAGATGTTAAAGAAGAAACGACTTGCCGGTATTGGATTTGATGCAGTAAGCCAGCGAGTATACCCAGAGGGTCAGCTTGCAAGTCAGGTGCTTGGATTCGTGGACGCAAATGGCGAAGGAAAATATGGCTTCGAGCAGGCTAACGACGCGCAGTTGAAGGGTAAGGATGGGCTGTTAAAGACTGTAACGGATATTCGCGATGTGCCGTTGACGGTGTCTGATAAAAATATTCGGCAGCCTGCTGTAAATGGCCAGAATATGGTGCTGACCATTGATCGTAATATTCAGGCAGAGACTGAGCAGGCGCTTGCCGATGGGGTGAAAAAGAGCGGAGCGGACCATGCAAGTGCAATCGTGATGGATCCGCAGACAGGGAAGGTACTGGCGATGGCAAATGTGCCAACGTATGATCCATCACAGCTGAATAAGGTTACCGACGTTGCGCAGCTGAACAATGATATTATTTCGGCACCATACGAGCCAGGGTCGGATATTAAAACATTTACCGTAGCGACAGGGGTAGATAAGGGCGTGATTACGCCAGATTCAACCTATGATAACACTGGCCAGATTAAAGTAGATGATATCACGATTAACAACGCGACGAAGACAGCAGCGGTGACGGGTAATATTACGATGCAGACTGCTTTGAACTGGTCACTTAACACAGGTATGGTGACGATTGCAGAGCGACTAGGGGATGGCAATTATATTACCCGCCAGGCGCGTGATACAATGTATAACTATTTTTATAATAAATTCCGCCTCGGTAAGGCGACGGGCATTGAGCTTGCGAACGAGCAGCGCGGAGTGGTAGTGTCGCCAGACAATGTACAGGGTAACGCAGTGCGCTATAGTAACATGTCGTTTGGTCAGGGAATGGATGTGACAATGCTGCAGGTGGCAAGCGGGTTTTGCTCGGTGATTAACGGCGGTGTGTATTACAACCCCACGGTTATCAATGGCGTTGTTAGTGATGACGGGGTATTCAGTGAGGCGAAAAACACCAATAAGACTACAGGCGTGGTGAGCGCTTCGACATCGCAAGTTGTGCGTGAAATGGTACATGAGGCGCACTATGCGACGTATAATCCGCATGATGGGTCAGATAGGTATTTTGTTGGTGGTAAGACGGGTACGTCACAGACGATCAAGAATGGTAAGTATGTAAATGATCAGACAATCGGCACGTATCTCGGGTTTGGTGGGGCGACGGCGAATGATCCGCGCTATGTGATTATGGTTGAGATTTCTGATAAAGATAAGTCGATGGGCGGGGGTAGCGATGCGAAGCCTATCTTTAATACAATTTCAAACTGGCTTATTAATTATTTAGGCCTGACGCCACAGAAGTGATAGGGTACAATATGCATATGAATCTACAGTCTTTTACAAGCGACATAAACGCAACATTTATTCTCAGTATCGGCTCGTTTTTGCTCGCTATGGCATTGACCCCGGTGTATACGTATTTTGCGTATCGCTATAGGTTTTGGAAGCGGCAGCGTAGCACAAGTACGACAGGTGAGATGCTCGAAGTGTTTACGAAACTACACGCGCAGAAGTTTACGCGAAATATTCCGACGATGGCAGGTATTATTGGCGTGCTGGCGATTGCTGTTGTGACGTTTTTCTTTAACCGGGATCGTGCAGAAACATGGCTGCCACTTGCGGCATTGGTTGGCGGTGCGGGTGTTGGGCTGCTTGATGACGTCATTAATATCCGTGGGCAGGGCAAGGGTGTTGCAGGACTTCGATCGAGCTTGAAGTTCGCGATGATTACGGCAATGTCGATTGCATTAGGCTGGTTCTTCTACTTTAAACTTGGGTACGACTCGATCCATATTCCGTTTGTAGGCGACTGGCAGGTGGGCATCTGGATCATTGCCATCTTTGTTTTCGCGGTGGTGTCAACAGGCAATGCTGTGAACATCAGCGATGGGCTGGATGGACTTGCTGGCGGACTGTTATCGATCTCGTTTGCAGCATTTGGTACGATTGCACTTTTGCAAGGCCATCTGAAGATTGCCGGATTTTGCTTCACTGTTGTGGGGGCGCTCCTTAGCTACCTCTGGTTTAATATTTACCCGGCACGATTCTTTATGGGCGACGTTGGTAGCTTTGCCTTCGGGACGAGTCTTGGGGTGGTTGCAATGCTGACAAACACACTGTTCTTGCTGCCAATTATCGGGATTTTATTCGTCGTTGAGGCGGGGTCGAGTTTGTTACAGATTACTTCTAAACGACTATTCCACCGACGTATTTTCATATCTGCGCCAATTCATCATCACCTGGAGGCTGTCGGTTGGCCTGAAGTAAAAGTGACAATGCGCTTTTGGGTGATTGGCTGTGTGGCGGCGTTTATTGGCCTATTGCTCGCGCTGAGTGGAGGATACATCTAAGATGGCTATTGCTGGCCGACGTGCTGCGCAGCCGGCGCCATCAGTTGATATGGTTGCTGGGCAGCGACGACATCGACCTGATTACCGTATTACCCTGTTTATGGGGCTTTTAATGCTTATTGGTGTGGTGGTGATGTATGCCATTGGGCCGGCGCGTGCCAACCTGCTTAATTCGCTCCATAGCACTGATTTTTATACAGGTAACTACTTTGTCATTAAGCAACTTGCGAGCCTGGGTATCGCTGCTGTAGCATTTGGAGTGATGGCGACTGTACCGTTTGCGACATTGCAGAAATATAGTTGGCGTTTGGTGCAAATTGGATTTGCGCTCTGTGCGTTGCTATTTGTTGCGGGTAATTTGCTGCACATTGATCAGATTGCCACAAATACGCTTGGTGCATACCGCTGGTTTAATCTTGGCCCGCTCGGAAGTTTGCAGCCGGCTGAGGCATTGAAGTTCGCGCTCTTGATATATATGTCAGGGTTTTTGGGTAAGCGCTACCAAGAGGGTAAGATCAATAACCTACAGGAAACGGTGTATCCGATGGCGCTGATTTCGGGTGTGGCATTGTTTTTTGTGATTGTTTTGCAGAAAGATATGGGAACGGGCATCGCGATGGGTTCGATGATCGCCGCGATGTTTGTGGTGAGCACGATGAAATGGCGCTTACTTGCGAAGATTGGGCTCGCTTGTGTGGCACTTGGCATTATCGCAATTGTCAGCGCGCCGCACCGTATGGAGCGTATTGCGACGTTCTTTAGTGGGGATAGCGCTGCAACCGATAGCGCGCAGGCGGACGATAATAACTACCAGATTAAAAATGCAATGATTGCGCTTGGGTCTGGCGGTATGTTTGGGCGCGGGATTGGCCGCAGTATTCAGGCGACAGGCTATTTGCCTGAGGCGACGAATGACTCGATTTTTGCAATTTTGGGTGAGATATTCGGGTTTGTCGGGACGACGATTATTTTAGGGTTATTTGCCGCACTGCTCACGCGGTTGTTGCGTATTACGGACCACTTAGCGGATATGCCAATGCGGCTCGCGGTAGCAGGGGTGTTTGGGTGGCTTGCGGCACACGTGATGATGAACGTTGCGTCGATGATCGGGCTGATGCCACTGACGGGTATTACGCTGCCGTTACTCAGTTTTGGCGGTACAAGTATGGTGTTTATTACCGGCGCGCTTGGGCTTGCATTCCAGTTATCACGCTATACTATTCATAAGGCAGTAATTATTAAAGGAGATACCAGCGATGAAGATACTCGCAGTCGGAGGCGGGTCGGGCGGACACGTTACGCCGGTCCTCGCCGTCATCAATCAGCTTAGTGCTCTTGAACCGAACCTTGATGTTACGTTTGTTTGCGATGCTGCGTTTGAAGAACAATCGCGCGGATTAATGGCGCATGCTGCGGTGCCAGTGTCGGTGCGTACGATTTCTGCTGGCAAATTCCGTCGTTATTCACATCTGACATTTTGGCAGCATTTTACGGTGCCGAGCGTGGTGTGGGGTAATCTGCGCGACCTTGGCAGAATTGTCACAGGTTTTTTTGAAAGCTTTGGTATGTTGATTGCGCACCGGCCTGATGTTGTGTTTGCGAAGGGTGGCTATGTGTGTTTGCCGCTTGGGATAGCCGCGTGGCTGCTGCGCGTGCCGCTCGTGATCCATGATTCAGATACGCGCCCAGGACTTACGAACCGTGTGCTTGCGCGGTTTGCGCGTGTGATAGCAACGGGATCTCCGCTTGAGAATTATCCGTATGATTCACGTAAATCACACTACACCGGTGTGCCAATTGCGGAGGAGTTTCGACCCGTTAGCGAGGAAGAAATGTCAGAATTGAAGGAAAAGCTTGGATTTAGCCGAAGCGAGAAGCTTATTGTCGCAACGGGCGGTGGCCTTGGGGCGGCGTGGATCAATCAAGGTATGGTGCGCGTGGCGCCACGACTTGCGAAAGAGCATATTGCTATTTACGATATCGCAGGCAAGAAAAACTATGATATGGTCGCTGAGGTAACGGATGCACATCCTAATTTCAAGGCAGTGCCATTTGTATTTGAGAATATGCATGAAGTGTTGGGGGCGGCAGATGTTGTTGTGGCTCGTGGAAGTGCTACATTTATGCAGGAACTAGCCGGGTTGCGTAAAGCTGTGGTGATGATCCCAGCGCGTTCGCTTGGCGACCAGTTGAAAAATGCAAAAGTCTATAAGGCAGCAGATGCGGCAGAGATTGTTGAAGACAGCGAGACATTAGGTGAGCAAGATAGGTTTGCGGAGCTGCTTATTAGGCTTTGTAACGATGCAGAGCGACGCGAGGTACTGGCGCGTAATTTGCACCGCTTCGCACGGCCACATGCAGCGCAGGATTTGGCGAAACTTATCATAAGCGCTACTAGGTAGAGTCACGACACCCTGCTACAATGTAGGGAAGAAGGCTACTATGAACTTATTGCGAAAAAAACAACAAAGACAAGGTCGACGTAGTGCTGTCGTGCGAGAAAAGGGCAGGACGGGGGATTTTGATGACTCGCAGCGCTATACATTCAGGCGCAACCGTACGCTGACGGGGAGCTTGTCTTCAGGGGTGGCAAGTGCGAACGAGCATAACTCGGAACTGCAGTCGACGCGTGTGCAGGCGCATCATTTGCGACGTCACCGCCGCCATTTAGGATTAGCACTTTTTGCCGTTATGATTGTTGTTGTGGGACTTGCTTGGGCAATTTGGCAGTCAATTGTGAGCGTGCAGATCGTTACTGACAGTGGTGCCTCGCAGCCTCTTAATACGAAGCTCTATACAGACGAGATTGAGCGTTATCTTAATTCACGCCCCTTTGAGCGTACCCGTGTGAGCTTTAATGGTGCCGGTGTGACTACGTATCTGCAGAGCCATGGGTTCCCTGAAATCGAGCGTGTGTCGCTTGATGGAGCGCATCATAGTATCGGATCAGCGACGCTTGCTGTTACGATGCGAAAGCCTGTCGTAAGCTGGAAGACTGGCGCTTCCCGGCTGTATGTTGATGAAGACGGTGTAGCGTTTGCGCGCAACTACTATGCAGACCCAACTGTCGAAGTTGTTGATCAGACTGGTATTCAAGCGGTGAATAATCAGGTGCTTGCGAGTAATCGTTTCTTAGGATTTATTGGGCTTATTATCGGGCATCTCCACGAGCAAGGTTTGGCTGTGAGCCAAGTTATTTTACCCGCAGACACAACCCACCAATTGCTTGTTTCGATGCAGGGGGTAGGGTATCCTGTGAAGATTAGTGTTGATCGTCCGGCCGCAGATCAGGCAGAGGACACGGCACGCGCCGTGCGGTATTTAGCAGGTAAAGGTATCACGCCAAAATATCTTGACGTTCGCATTAGCGGGCGAGCGTACTATCAATAGGTAGCTCTCCTCACCGCTTGGAAGAGTGTTCTATTTGTGTTCTATTTTCGAATTATGTAAAAACATATACTATGCTATGAAAGTAGGGGAATTGCAAATTCACTGAAAAAGTAGGGAAAAAGGATAGGGGGGAATAAAAAATGAAAAAAGCAAATGTGGCTATAAATGCTGTGGAAAACTCTGCAGCGCGTGATTATTGTAGTGAATGCTACAAGTATGACTTGTTAGATACCCTGACGTTGCTTGAATGGTATTGCATGTCAACTAAATGTACATGTGTAGGTGTTATGACATGTATAGAACAGTAATATCCCCTGAGGTATAGGCATGTACCAGATATGTACGACAAATAGCACTCTCATTAAAGGTATGCTGATTCAGCTTTGATTTATATATTGTATGTCGTAAAACAAACATTGTGCGACGTAAGATATATACCTAAAACATGAATGTGTACCCATGCTGTTCTGACGATTTTTGCCTCATTCTATACTGCTTCCCGGGTTTATTTTTGTATTTCTGCCCTGCCTGTGCTGGTCTCGTATTTTATGTGTTTGTTATTACGTTTTGTTTGGGTTTGTGTTATTCATAGTAACTTTGGCTTTGTTCATGACCCGCTTGTTATTTTTGACATAGCTAATAATGTTCTACTTTTGTTCTATATCTCTTAGAACACCCAAATATCAAGAAAAGGGCTTATTTACGTCGCTTGCCTGTTCGCTTTTGACTATGTAGGAGCTTGTAGAGTGCTGGTGTGAGTGCGCAGATGAGGATAATTGCGGTGATTGGGAGGATGTAGGCGTCGATGTTTGGAATGATACTTCCAAGCCAGTAGCTCGCTAGTACCGTAACTGCAACCCAGATGCCGCCGCCAATGATGTTGAATATCATAAAGGTGCGATGATCCATCTTTGTAGCACCTGCAACAAGCGGTGCACAGGTGCGAATGAACGGGAGAAAGCGTGCGATGAGAATGGCTTTGCCGCCATGTTTGCTGTAGAATTTATGCGCTTTTGTGAGGTATTCTTGGCGCAATAGGAGGCTATTGCGCCTGCGGAAGATACGTTTACCCGCTTTGCTGCCTATGTAATAACCAGTTTCGCTGCCGAGCACTGAACCAATCCAGGCGACGAGCAGCACGCCAGCGAGAGGGAGTCTCCCCTGTGCTGCTAGCAACCCCGCTGGGATCAATAGCGTGTCCCCTGGCAAAAGTACGCCGATTAGTAGCCCTGCCTCGGCAAAGATGACGAGCCCGATAATAATGAGCGCGCTGAGTGCGCTTGCATCATTTAGTATCTGAGTAGGGTCGAGCATTAGCTTTATTATAATGTTAAATAACGGTATAGCCTACAGTGATGTTGCTGCGAATTTGCCTTTATCTATGTTAGGATGATGCGTATAAGTATTTGGAGGACAAATGAAAAGTGTAGAATCGCCCAGTCGACCAGGACGCTCGTATGAGTCATATGAAAAATCTTCTCGCATGCTGCGTTATGGTAGGCGGCTTGGTGTAGTCGCGCTGGCCGCATTGGCGTTTTCTTTACCTGCACAGGAAGTTTGCGCCGATGATCAGCCCATTAGAAAGCCAATTGCTTGGACTGGTATTGGCATCTATCCACGAGAGAGTCCTAGCATGGAATCTGGACACGCTGGCACTCCGCTTGCTGACGGCACAGAGGTTACAATCGCATGTGAAACATTTGGAGAGTCGGTAGATAATGGCTACATGACAACTGATCTTTGGGATAGATTGCCTGACGGCACGTATTTGCCTAATGCATTTATAGATACAGGGACAAGTGGCTATACGCCAGGTGTACCGTTGTGTAATGATATTGATAATCCTTTAGATTTACAGAGGGATATCATTAGTCTACCTGGTCAATATTATGCTGCAAATAGCCCTACACCACTGCCTATTGAGCTTTTCTCGCACTATAATGATAAATCGGGTACGCCTGTCGTGCTTGATTGGGCGTATTTCTCAACCGCTCCTGGTTTTAACGATTTCATTAAGTCAATGCATGTTGGCGAGGAGAAAATTTTTACACCTAACCCTATTACCCAGACGGCTTTGAAGTTTTCCATTGGAGATTTTCCCGTCGATAAGGTGACCGATAATTGTTACCGTATAGAGAATGAATATGACTTTATTCCGGACAAGACGGCCAACCAGCCATATGCTGGGCTCAATAATAATGAAAAGCAAGGCGGTGCAAAAAACTTCACTATGTATGCATCGAATTGCTATAGCGGCTCAGTTAATAACTAGCCCCTGTTATTTATTCGAGTTTTTGAGATTCTTGGAGAAGCCGGTAGCTATAGTACTTCCAAGCGCAACGACATTAACCACGTAGTAGGTGTATCCGATGTATGATATTGCGTCGAGTGTTGTGACGGTCATATTTATGTATGTATATTGTGCGCAAAATGCATATACCGTATATGCGTAAAGTACTAGGACTATTGTCTTGGCGATATTTAGGGTAACGCCTTGATTGCTGTTTGGAAGGCCGGCGTCTAGGCTTACTGCGCTTTGTTTAGTTTTTGTTATGCAGAGCGCCAACACTCCGCTGAGGAAGCTACAGACAACGATGTATATACCGTAGGCGATAAGCATCGTGATGATTGGGATGCTCCATGAATCGCTGTCGAGCGAAGTATGGCCTGACGAAGTGGCAAGCGTTACTATGCGTGCTACAAATGATACGGTGAGTGCGGCTATCGCAATAAGATAACCGATGAGTGTAAACTTTTGCTTAGGAACGGCGTGGTTTAAAAAACTTGTGACTGTATCCATTGATTTATACTATAGCGTGAAGTTGTCTCAAAGGGAAACCTACCGTATTGATAGCATGCCAGAGTCACTCGACTCTTTTTGCTTGGTTTCGTTCGACGCAGCAGGGGTGGCGGTTTCTGACTTTGCTTCCCCGCTTTTATCTGACGAGGCGTTTGAGCTTTTACGCCGGCGACTGCGTGAGCGCTTTTTCTTTGGCTTTTCTTCGGTGTCGGAGCCTGAGCCGATTGGCTCTGACGGAGCTTTATGAGTACCCTGAATTACCTCTGTTATTTCAGCAGTTTTACTCCCCTCCTCTTTTGCAGCTTGGAGCGCAGTATTGACTTCATCTGGCGTAACGTTACTAATCGGCCATGTTTTGCCTTGCTCGAGCATAGCTGCTTCTTTCTCAAGTCGCTCTTTCTCGCGTTGCTCGGGGCTCTTTGGCGGTGTGTAGGCAGGACCTGGGCGCTTTACAGTAAGGTTCTCTGGCGGAAGTATGCGCTCGGCGATGTCGCGTTCGATATCTTCGCGGCTGCGGCTGTAATATTCTCGGGTCCACTGAATAATGCGGCCGGTGTTATCGTCTTGTGCTGGGGGTAAGTTGAGAGTTTTGGCACTAAATGCTGGCGACTTTTCGCCGTTGATTACCATGTTGAGAATGAAGTTACGGTTGTGCATCTGCAGGAGGTCGTTCGGCTCGAACTGTGGCTCGAATTGTTTGGCGAGAATTGGACTATCGTCGGCTGAGACACGGAAGCTGATCATGGTACCGACGTTACCAAATACCGCATCGCGCACGGTTTCGCTCATCTGGGAGATGTACTGGTTGGCCACAGTAAGATTGAGGCCGTACTTACGAGCTTCAGAAAGAATGGTCGCGAACGAGTCTGTGGCAAAGTTTTGGAACTCGTCTACGTACAGATAGAATGGGCGGCGGTCTTTGATATCGGGGATGTCACTGCGGCTCATGGCGGCAAGCTGAATTTTGGTCACGAGGAACGCACCAAGAATACCGGCGTTGTCTTCACCGATGAGACCCTTCGAGAGGTTGACGACAAGAATCTTACCTTCATCCATAATCTGACGGATGTTGAACGTACTCTTTGGTTGGCCGATGATGTTACGGATAACGGGGTTGGCGGTGAATGCCCCTACCTTGTTGAGTACTGGTGCGATGGCTTCCGCTTGGAATTTATCTGTCCAGCTGGCAAACTCAACATTCCAGAATTGAAGTACCACGGTGTCGGTACAGTAGCTGAGCGTATCTTTACGGAACTTTTTATCGGTGAGCATGCGAGTAATATCGAGCATGGTTGTTTCTGGACGATCGAGCAGTGCAAGAATGGTGTAGCGCAGGATATATTCGAGGCGTGGGCCCCAAGATTCACCGAACATACGTTTTAGTACTCCGATTACTTCGGAGCTCACATTGGTTTTTTGTGATGGGTTTGTTACCTCAAGAGGGTTGAACCCGAGCGGGTATTGCGTGTCGGCTGGGTTAAAGTACACGACGTCTTGAAGACGGGAGCCTGGAATGAAGCGCATGTTATTGATAGCGAAGTCACCGTGCGGGTCGATAATAGCGTAGCCCTGGCCGTGGAAAATGTCGCTGAGAGCGAAGAGCTCTAAGAGACCTGATTTACCGGCACCGGTCTGACCGATAATGTAAACGTGACGCGAGCGGTCGTAGCGCAACATGCCGAATTGGTGGTTGACGCCGCGGAAGTTGGTCATACCGAAAGCTGAAATATTCTCATCGTGTG